>MDSX01003389.1_pt1 | contig 16391 bp, 12 predicted proteins | sample 811141 | NCBI WGS metagenome assembly MDSX01 (sample SAMN05326642, study PRJNA326480) | marine metagenome | isolation source: seawater | place: Atlantic Ocean: South East | collected 2010 | reverse complement strand
TAGATTACACCCTGTCAAAGATTTAAATTTACAAATCAAATCCCTTCCTCTCACAAGTTCGCTACTATATAAAAAAGCTTGAACAATAGAGTTATGAAAATGCAATCTATTTGGTACATCTGCAATCATTTTATAATCGCCTTTAACAGCGGATATTGCTATTTCGGTATCAATCTGGTGTCTAGGAGCTAAGAATCTATATATTTTAGGTTCTAATTCAATAAATTTAAGAATTTTGTATTTGTTATTTAGGAACTTTAAAGGGATCGATTGATAGAATTGTTTTACATTATTTTCCAGGCCGCCTTTTAAGGCTGTTAACAAATTACCCTCAAGCAACCTATCTGCTTTTGAGAGTTGAGAATAAATATGTGGATTGCTGGTAAGAGCACTTGTAACAAAATATTGATCGTGTCTAAATTTTTCTGGTATCTCTTTGAAAACACTGGGACAACTAACGACAGCATTTAATGATATACCTCTATTTTGTTTTAAATTAGACGAGAGATATTTAAAATAATAACCATTTGTTTTGATTAAAGCTTGTGCATATGAAATTGGATGTTTCATTTTTTCGTTTTCTTTTATCAAAAAATAAATTTCTGCGCATTTAGATATAGCTTTTTTATTAATTTCAAAATCGTCTTTAAGATCATCTGCTAACGCATAATAATTTTTAAGAAAATCATGATCTTTTTTTTTAGCTTTACTTAGAACATCTTCGATCTCCTTAAATTGATCATCTTTACTGTCCTTGTAACCTTTTAGAAATTGAAATTTATTGTTACTAATTAAATCTAGAACTATATGCCTTTCTATAAGCAATTCTTCATCTGTTATGTTTGATAATTCCTGTTGGGGTATATACTTTGTTTTCATACTATCTCATATTATTTAACACTTAAGGCATGCAAATATGTCTTAATTAATTATTTACAAGATAAAGAGTAAGTTATTATTACGACAATTAATGTCGTAGAGAATATGCTAGAGTTTTTGAAGACTTTCTGAGCTTAAGAAGCGTACATTGCCATCGTCATTGAAACCATATAATTGAAAAATATCTATTTGACCTTGGTACCTTACAAGGCAGGGACCAAAGACTTTGTATAAAACGATTTTGGGTTTTTTTTGAACCTGATAAATAAATCCAACTGGAAAATTTCTTGCGCTTGAATTAATAAGAGGCCCGTTATTGGTAGACTCATATCCCTGTGGATTCTCTTCAGGAGGATATTCAAAATACCATCCTCCTCCATCATCAACAAAGACTGACATGCTTTCACGAGAATTATAATTGCTTCCAATAAGATTTTTTATTGCTAACACATAATCAGCTCCCGCTGGCCTGTATATGCCTTTAAGAACTTTAGCAAAGTTACTATTAGTTTCTGATGAGTCTCTAATATCTGACCACTTCAAAACTTTGTTCTTATTTTCCCAAAACCAAAGTAAATTTTCTTTATGCTCTTGATTAAGATCTTCAATTAAGTCAAAAAAGTTTAAATCTTCCATTTATTTTATTAAAACTGGGAAAATATATATTGATAAAAATTATTATAAATATATATTTAATAATAAGTTTTAATAATAAACATAACAAATAATGGAAGTCAAAAGAATAATCAAGCTTGTTTTATGTATTGCTGCTCAAGATGGAATCATATCTCAGGTAGAATTAGATACTAGTTACAAACTAATAAATAGTCTAGTAGATAAAATTGATAGGAACTCTTTCAATTCTATTGTAAAAGAGTTTTTTGATGAAGAAAGTACCTTAGAAGAGTATATAGTATCAATTCCTCAAAATATTGATCCTAATCTTGTTTTAAAAATTTGCCATGAATCAGCATTAAGTGATGGACTTGAGATCAGAGAAAATGTTGCTTTTGATAAGGCTTGTAAATTTTGGGGTATTAATCCTGATATTTATTCATAGGATAGTGTTATGAAGTATAGAAATGATATGAGTCCTGAGCCAAGATCTCATATCAAAACTTTGATGAGAATTGGTTACGACTTTAATTCGGCCATAGCTGATATCATTGATAATTCTATAACAGCACAAGCTTCAAAGATAAATATCATAAGTCCATCTGAAACTTCAGATCCATATTTATCAATCATAGATAATGGCTATGGTATGGATCCTGAAGAATTGATACAAAATATGAGAATTGGTTGCAAAGATCCTAATGAAAAAAGACAATCTGGAGATCTTGGTCGATTTGGATCTGGAATGAAGACAGCTAGTTTCTCTCATGCAAGAAAATTAACTGTCATAACAAAAAAAAGTGATGGAAGAATAGCGGCGGCCATATGGGATATTGATGAAATTGAACAAAAAAATGCTTGGTGTCTTCAAGAGCTAGATATAGATGATATAAATAAATTAAAACATCTTGATAAGAGTATTATTAAAACTGGGGGGACTCAAATAATTTGGGAAAAAATAAAAAAATTTGAAGAGACTGATCACAATAGCAGTAAAGCGTCTATAGAAACTAGCATGGTAGAGCTCAAAAAATATCTTGCTCTTCATTTTCATAAGTTTATGCAGGGTACAAACAAGATAGAAATTCTTGTTCAGCATATAAAAGTTGAACCTTTTGATCCTTTTCTTACAAAGAAAAATGGATATCAAGAAGGATTGTCTGAGGTAACCTTTGTTAGAGGTGGTGAATTAAAAATCAAGGTGCATATACTTCCTCATCACAGCAATTTAACTCAATCTGAAATTGATGAAATCGGTGGCATGGAGGAAATTTATAAAGGTCAGGGTCTTTATATTTATAGAGAAAATAGATTAATTATTGCTGGAGGTTGGATGGGTTTATCGAGAACCTATCAACTTGGAAAACTAGCAAGAATTGAAATCAATATTCCTTCAGGATTAGATGAAGAATGGTCAACAGATGTTAAGAAATCTTCTCTACAATTACCTCAAAAGATCAAAAATAGACTAAAAAAACTCATTCAAGAGCCAATAAAAAAATCAACCAGAACATATAACTATAGGGGTAAAAAGGAAGAAGCTAACGAATATTGGAAAATTCTAGAAAATTCAAGAGAAAAAACAATTACTTATCAGATTGATACAGACAATAAAGAGTTACTAAATCTTGCCAAAGAAACGCCAAAAACAAATATACGAAATTTAAAAGAATATTTAAATAATTTGGCAAAAAATATACCAATTAATCATATTCATTCAAAAGTATCATCAGATCCAAAATCTATTAAGCAAGATGATGTAATTTTTGAGTTTTCAGAAGATCAAGTTACAGAAATTAAGGAGCTTATGAATTGGAACACTTAGAAAATTTAATTATCTCTATTAGAAACCTTTTGTTAACAAATGTGGATACAAGTGTTGCTATTAATCCAGATGAAATAGATAAAGTTATTGGTTTATGTGAGCAATATTTACCTAACCCATTATCTGAAGAAGAAAAAGAATATGTAAAGTTTACTATTCATTCGCAGTTTACTATTGACCTTGCTAATAAAGGTACAGTTTTAGGTAATCCAGATGTTAAGCGTTGGCTTGATAATGCAAAAACTGATATTGAATGGACTTATTGGAAAGCTTTTAGAGATTATTTAGCAAATGATCAAGGAAGAGCTGAAATCATAATAGATGAGAATGAAAAAATTATTGATAATATTCTAGATTACTCTGGTGATCCTAGATTAGAAGGCTCTTGGTCAAGAAAAGGCCTGGTTATGGGTAATGTTCAGTCAGGTAAAACGCAAAATTATCTAGGCCTCATTAATAAGGCAATGGATGCGGGCTATAAAATAATAATAGTTCTTGGCGGTCATATGAACGATCTAAGAAAACAAACACAAGAGAGAGTTGATGAGGGTGTTATTGGTAGAGAATCTGCTCACATAGTTCAAGCTAATCTGGGAATTCAAAATAGAATTGGAGTTGGAAAATATAGACCTGAAGATGTTGCAACTGTGACATCGACCATTGGTGATTTTAATAGAAATACTGCCAATAATCTCGGCATAGCACTAAATAGCCTAAGTGATCCAATCATTTTTACTGTCAAAAAAAATACCTCTATTCTAAAAAATCTTTTTGAATGGATAAAAACCAAACATATGCTAGATGTTGAAGAAGGTAAAAAATTAGATTTACCATTGTTGTTTATTGATGATGAGGCTGATTTTGCTTCTGTGAATACAGCAGCTCATCGAGATGATATTACTGCAACTAATAGGTACATTAGACAAATTATTAATTTGTTTCATAGGTCAACTTATGTGGCTTATACCGCAACCCCCTTTGCAAATATCTTTATAGATCCTGAAACTACAGATGAAATGTATGGAGATGATCTTTTTCCAAGTGACTTTATGATAAGAGTTCCAGTTCCTGATAACTATCTAGGCCAAAACTTTTATTTTGAAAATCAAGATTATGAAGAAATTGGTCCTGTTGTCATTATTGATGATAACGAAGATTTAATTCCTGTCAGGCACAACTCTATGACAATGGTTGGCCCTCTAACGCCAAGTATAAAAGATAGCATTAGAGCATTTATTATTTCATGCGCCCTTCGCGACTATCGTGGTCATGAAAAAAATCATAAAACTATGATGATAAATATTACTCACTTAAACGCTCTTCAAGGTCAGCTGGCTCCTATGATTGAGGATTATTTAAAGGAGCTTAAAAACTCAATAGATAATGTAATTGGTTATGAAACTTCAGAAGCTATGCGAAATTCAACTATTAAAAATTTTAATAAAACATTTGAATCTAAATTCAATGTAGATGAGACATTTGATAACGTACTATCACGAATTAGAAAAGCTATTTATAAAATAAAAGTTTATGGAATTAATACTCAGACACAGCAAGTATTAGATTATTCTTTGTATCCTGATGGGCTATCAGCAATTGTCATTGGTGGTCATAAGCTATCTAGAGGTCTTACTCTTGAGGGCTTATCAATTTCGTATTTTGCAAGAAACTCAAAAGCTTATGATACTTTAATGCAAATGTGCAGATGGTTTGGCTATAGGCCCAATTATGAGGATCTGTGTAAAGTCTATCTACCAATTGAATCAAATGAGTGGTATACCTTTATAGCAGAAGCTGTTAGTGAGCTTTATGAGGAACTAGAAATTATGAGCTTGCAAGAGAAAACACCTAAAGAATTTGGTCTAAAAGTAAGAGATCATCAAGGCTCTCTAATTGTTACAGCTAGAACAAAAATGGAAACTGCCCAAAATTCAATCATCAGCATTGATATGTGGGGACAAAGGCAAAGAAGGCATAGATTTTTTAATGACAGTGAAATAAACAAAAACAACCTTGAATCAACAGAGCGTTTTTTTAAGGAAATATCTAGCAACAAAAATATCAAGATTCTTGATGAAAATAACTCGCTCTTAATCGAAGATGTTCCATATGATGACATAATTAATTTTGTCCAGGAAATAAAATTACAGGAAGATGATTTGGGTGATAAAGCTTTGATTAATCATATGGAAACAATGAAAGAAAATAATCTTCCAAATTTCAAAGTTTTAGTTAAGAGTATTGAAAATACAAATAAAACATTGAAATGGTCTGAACTTAGACCTGAAAAACATCAACAAATGCTAAAGGAATATAATTTTTGTGGCCACAACATAAATCTTCAAAAGCGTAATTTTAAATCTAATAATAAGCTTTTATTTTTTCCATCCGCTGAAGCTGGTTCTGGTACTGATGAAAAATTATTTATTTCAAGGGAAAGTTATAAAAATATAATTGAAAAAAAATCTAATGCTCAGAATTTTCAATTCATAAGATCTCCTGAGAGAGATTTTCCAGCAATGATTATTTATATGTTTTCTTTGGCTGTCATAAGTCCATATTCTAGTCAAGATTGGACATCTGAAAATCTACTGGTTGAAATACCTTTTGACATGCCTACAGTTGGTCTTTCAATATCATTTCCAGTTCTTGAAAATGATAGAAATCTCACACCTCATGAAATGAGGGCTTTAAATAATTCATCAAAAATTTCATACCAAACTAATTTAGTATGGAGGCAAGGTATTCTCCCATACCACATAGAAGAAGATTTTGAGATTTAATTATGAGTGATATGGAAAAATTTTTTAATGATGACCCATGGCAGCATATAGATTCGCCAATATATCCAAATGGACAAAGACTTTATCAAAAAGATGATAGATTTTGGGTATCGATGGATGCTTCAGGACAACTGGTATTTTTTATAAGAGAGTCTGGAAAATATGACATTAAAAAATTACCAAAACTTAGTGGCTTAGAAATTACAATTGATTCAGGAATTAAAAATGAAACAAGGCTTCTTTGCACCCTAACGGAGCCTTTATTAAGAGATAAATTTGCAATTGTTGCAAAAGATGTGGCTTACACCTCCTCATTATTTCAAGGCAATCAATTTTTAAATGAATGTAAAACAAGAATAATCTCATGGGCTGATTTTCTTAAGCCATCAAGAAAAGGCTTAACTAAGCCTGAATGGTTTGGTTTTTGGGGAGAATTATATGTTTTATCTCAAATTTTAGGTTCGTCAATAAATAAGACTGATGCCGTAAAATTTTGGATCGGGCCCGAGGGCAAAAAACAAGATTTTACATTTAATAATTGCGCACTTGAAATTAAAACAACTCTTTCTGGTGATTCAAATGCAATTAAAATATCATCATTAGATCAATTACATAAAATTACTGAAAAATTATATCTCCTTCATCTTCACATAAATTTTTCAAATGATTCTTTAGCCTTGTCATTACAGGATATGTTCACTTTTATGGAGGATAGTCTTAATGAAAATATTGATAGTAAAGCACAATTTTTAAATAAAGCCAGTGTTCTATATGGAAAAGCTTCTGAAGAACAATTAGAAACAAAATTTAATTTCATTTCTATGGAGGTATATGAAATTAAAGATGGCTTTCCTTCATTAACAAATGATAATACTCATTCCGCAATAATCTCAACAAAATATGACCTTAATCCATCTAGCTTAAAATCCTACTTATCTGAAATAGATATTCAAGAATTAATAAAATAAAAATGCCCAACGAAGAAAACAAAGCAACAAGTGAAAATTCAGATCACATAGAGCTAAAAGCTTTTAAAGAAGACCTCTTAAATCTAATTCATGTTGCTGCTGATGTTAGTGGTGATTTTTCTGAAAGTAAATTTTTTGATGATATAACAGAACTTCTTTGTGAAGCTGGTGTTTATGATGATATACAGAAAGATACTTATATCAATTCAAGAAAAGGTATCAGAATTGATGGATGGAATTGGAATAAAACTGAAAGAATTTTATCTGCTGTTATAACAAAATTTTCTAATGACAAAGAATTAGTTTCGATAAGCAAATCTGAAATTGAAAAACTTGGCAAACAATCATCTAGATTTATTGCAAACATGAATGATTCTAAGTTTAGAGAATCTCTAGATGTCTCTGATCCGGCTCTAGAACTTGCAGAAGAAATGTCATCTTATTTATCTGATCGAGGTATTGATGGAGAAGAAGGATTTAGACCTGCAGTGCATAAATTTAGAGTTATTATTCTTACGGATTATCTTTTGAGTGAAAGAGTTAATTTAGGGAAATTAAAAATAGACAATATCCATGAAAAAGAAACTTTTTTTGAAATATGGGATCTAAAAAGGATAAGAAATTTAACTCTCTCTGGGACTGAATCTGAGCCTTGTGATGTTAATTTTTCTGAGATTTGCTCTGAAGGAGGACTTCCTACTTTACCTGCAAATATTTCTGAAACTAACATTAATTCATATATATGTGTTATGCCTGGCCTAGTATTAAGAGATTTGTATGATATGTATGGTCAAAGGCTCCTAGAAAGCAATGTAAGAACGTTTTTGCAATTTAGAGGCAAAGTAAACCAAGGTATGAAATCTACTTTGTTACAAAATCCAGAAAACTTCTTTGCCTATAATAACGGCCTTACAGTTACAGCATCAGATATTGAATTAGATAATTCAACTGGTCAATTAATGATTAAAAAACTTATTAATATGCAAATTGTTAATGGGGGCCAAACCACATCTGCTATTTATTTTTCACCCCTAAGCAAAGGAAAACAACAAGGAATTGATTTTAGAAATATTGACCTCTCAAAGGTTTTTGTGCAAATGAAACTAACAGTCATAGAAAATGATGAGGACTCTGAGATTATTAAATCTAATGTTGCTCGATATGCAAATTCTCAAAATGCAATACAAGCTGCTGATTTGATTTCCAATCATCCAATTCATAGAGCGATTGAAAAACAAAGCCGATCAGTTTGGGCTCCTCCTAGCGAATCTACTGGAGTTCAAACTAAGTGGTTTTATGAAAGAGCAAGAGGTCAGTATCAAACTAAAATATTAGCTTTTAGAACGCCATCAAAAGCAAGAAATTTTCAAGCTGAGAACCCAAGAAAGCAAATGTTTACTAAAACTGATATGGCTAAATATGAAAATACTTGGAGGATGCGTCCATGGGAAGTAAAACTTGGAGCTCAAGGTAACTTAGAAAAAATTGGTTCTGTCTTGATTAAAGAATGGGATCAAAATCCAGATAATTTTGGGATTATGTTTTTCAAAGATTTAGTAGCAAAAGCTATTTTATTTAAAACAACCGATAGCGCGATTTTAAAGAGTGAATGGTATAAAGAAAATGCTGGTTTAAAAGCTGAAACATCAACATACTCAATTGCGCTTCTTCTTTACAAGCTGGAAAAGTTAGGCTGGCGATTGAATTTAAAAAGAATATGGGAAACGCAAAAACTTTCTGACTCACTTATTAATCAAATTTTAGATTTAGCCAAAACTGTCAGGACCAATCTTCTGGATATTGATTTTAGAGACGGTAATGCTAATCCCTCTATGTTTGCAAGAAAAATCATAGCATGGAAAAAATTTAAAGAAATTGACTATGAATTAAAACTTATTAGCAAGGACGATTTGCTAACAAAAGATCAAGAAAATGAAAGGCAAGACGCTAATGATGAATTAAATGAAGAAAATGCCGAAATAGATATTATGAAATTCTGTACAGATATATCTGATGATGAATGGAGTGCTATATACGAATTTTTAAAACTGTATCTACCCAAAGAATCAAAAGACATGAAAACTCTTAATAAATTCACCCTACTATCTAATCCAACTATGGCTAGAAAAATTAGCTACCCTTTTGACTATGAGACTGCTAAAAGATTAAGAAATATTGCTATAGATAATGGATTTATAATTACAAATTAACTTTTCTTGCAGCTTTTTTTTCTTATCTTAATTTACAATAAATCATGGCATTAAAAGTTGGCGGATTATTCTCTGGAGTTGGTGGTATTGAGCTTGGATTCCAAAAAGCGGGCTACAAAATAGCCTGGGCAAATGAAATTGATTCCAGGGCTTGTGTAACTTACAGACTAAATCATAAACATAAATTATATGAAGAAGATATTCACCTATTAAAAGGTAGAGACCTTGAGCCAGTCGATGTTATTGCAGGAGGTTTTCCTTGCCAGGCATTCTCAGTTGCTGGCTATAGAAAAGGCTTTGATGATGATAGAGGAAACCTTTTTTTTGAAATCATGCGACTGGTTGAAGAGTTAGAAAAAAAACCAACTGTTTTGTTTCTAGAAAACGTTAAAAACTTTAGCGGTCATGACAATGGAAATACCTTAAGAAAAGTAGCAAATATTATCCAAGAAGATTATGGTTATTCTTTTTTCTGGAAAGTTCTTAATACATGTGATTACACTAAAGTGCCTCAAAACAGAGAAAGAACTTTTATGATTGCTTTTAAAGATGAGGTTAATTGGAGATCTAGCCCAAAAGATACGATGAGTTCAAGATTTGATAAAAATTTTCCACCACAAAAATTAAACTCTCCAAATTCAATAAAAAACTACCTTGAAACTGGTGAAATTGATGATGCATTTTATTATCGCCAGGATAAGTACATGTATCCAGAGTTAAGAAAAGTAATGCGATTCCAGGATACTCTCTATCAATGGAGAAGGAAGTACGTCAGAGAAAATAAAAGCAATTTATGTCCTACTCTGACAGCAAATATGGGCGCTGGAGGCCATAATGTGCCGTTACTACTTACTGATGATGGAATTAGAAAATTAACGCCTAGAGAGTGTTTCAATTTCCAAGGATATCCTAAAAGTTTTAAACTACCACCAGTTCTTGCAAATTCACATTTATATAAACAAGCTGGAAATTCTGTAAGCATTCCTTTAATAACAAAATTAGCAAAAATTATTAATAAAGCGATTAGTAAAGATTAATTAATTTGATCCCAAAAATTATTTGCATAATCGCTATCAAGACATTTGTCTACGATAGATAAATCATTTTTTGTAAATTAATTTAAAAAAAGCGTGATTACTCATCGAAGTAATTTTTTAACATTTCTTCAATTGTTGGCCAATATCTTTCTAATTGAATATCAAAATATTCCACAGCCGCCCTTTTTTTATCATTTACATTATATTGCGCTAGAAGCTTTCCATACATTTGTTTTGAGTCATAGTAATGTTGAAATGTTTTATCGGCTTTTAAGATATCTAAAGTTGTAATTTTATTATCTATCATTGCATTTGCTAAATTGGACTGCAGTAGATTATGCCAGTTCCTAAATGATGAGTGCTCTTGGTTCATTTCTTTTTTAATTTTTACCCTAAATTCCATCAAAGAATCGTAAAACTCTTTTCTTGATTGTTTATCTTTTGATGAACCATCAAAACTATCTTCTTCTAACTCTATAGATAAATCTCTTTCAATGCGATCTTTGTCTAAATCCTCATCTTTTCTTCTTTCATTGTCAAAACTCCATTGTCTTTCTATTACCGGGCGTGGAGAATAAACTAATGATAGGATATCTTTTAATGTAGCTTCATTATTTGAAAGGGTATTATTTATTTCTTGGAGATTCTTAAGCTGATTCGACATTGTATCTACTTTATTAAGCAGCATCTCGTTAAAAACGTCACCACTTTCTTCGGCTAAATTTTCTGATTGAATTTTGGCCTCCTCAATTGAATCCTCAATATCTGGCCTAATAACGCTTAAAATAGAATCTAAGAAATCATGATTTACAAAATTTTCAAAATTATTAAAACCGCTTGTTGATTCTCTTATTTGGTTTGGAATTAAGCTCAAAAGCCTTGAAACGTTTGACATTAATATTAAAGCTTGAGCAGAGTTTTCTAATCCATTGTTATGAGCAGATAAATTTCTAATTCTTATTATTTCTTCACATATTGACCCCACTTCACTTATTTGCCTTATGCTGAATTTCAGTTTTTTTGAACACTCTAACTGAGCCACTAATCTTCTTTTATCCTCGGGGTAGTTTTTAAATTGTGGTTTGTTCACAATTGAGTTTAAATCTCTTAGAGAGAATTTTCTGTTTGTTTTAATAATTTTATTGACTATCTTATGATCAAAAAAGCTCCAAACAAAATATCTGGCAGTAGAGTTTAAATCGTAATCATCAGGCCAATTTAAAAATTCATTTATATCTTTTTTTTCGTATTCGCCTATTATGCATTTGTCTTTTATTTCTTTATAAATTGCTTCAAATAGTTGTCTTAATATAGATTTTAATATTCTTTCTCTATCTCCTATTAGGATTGATATCGCATTATCTGAATATGTCTTTATATTTTGCAATTAAATAAGTCCTATTTATAAAGTTGTATATTTAACTATTTTCATTAATAAATTTTTAATAAGTTAGTGTATTAAAAATCTTAATTTATTTTAATTTATTTTCTATTGTCGAAATCCTATCGTTTATCTCTTTTAGTAATCTTATATTTTCGGGAGATTCGTTTTCGTTTGCTTTTACAATCACATCAATAATTACACCAATAATCATATTCATAAATACCAATGAATTTAAAATAATGAAAACAACAAAAAATATCCAGCTAAATCTTTGAACTTCTAGGGATTGATACATTAGATCTGGCCAACCTTCCAGAGTTGCTGTTTGAAACAGAGTTAGCATACTCAGTCCAACATTACCCCAGTGTAATGGACTAATTTCAGAAAAAAGTATGCTACCAATGGCTGCAAAAATATAAAACTCAACAAACATGAACAATAAAATATAACCAACTCTAGGTATTGCTGTTATAAATGACTCTATCAAAATTCTAAATTGAGGAATAAAACTAACAAGTCTTAAAAGCCTGAAAACTCTCACTAACCTAGCTAGTAAAATAGAATCTAGAGACTCTATAGGGATTAAGCTTATTGAAACAATAATGAAATCAAAAATATTCCATGGCTGTCTAAAAAAATTAATAATACTTTTTTCAGCAATAATTCTTATAATGATTTCGACAACAAAAATTATTGTAACTATATAATCTAAGTAAGATATATATAAGAAAATTTCTGGATTTAATGACTCTTCATATGTTCTAAAACCAACAAATATTGCTGAAATAAGGATTACTGAAATTATAAAACCTTCGAAAAAGTTGTTATTTCTTATTTTTAAAAAAAACTCTCTCATAATATTTAGTCTAAAAATTTTAAAATTTGATCTACAAAATCTTTGTTGATACCTATAAGTGAGGTTACAAAATATAAAGCCTTTTTTTCCGCATTGGAGAGTTCTCCATCAGCTCTTGCTACAGTTATAATTTTTTCAAGCGCAGCGCACTTTATACCTTTCCGAGACTTTTTAAAATCATCTGAAATTTTTTTAATCATTTTCTCAAGTTCTTTGAGGTCAATTTTTTTCGCATATTCTTCTATAAAATCATTAACTTCATCTCTTCCACAAATATCAGCAAGACTATCTAGCTCTTTAGAATAGGCATCATTGTTACTCAAAAATAATGATGAATCATTCTCTGAAAGATTATCTTGAACTAAAACAAAGTAAGCAGCATAAAGTATAAAATTATCTTTTTTCTTAGATTCTTTTTTTGTTTTGATTTTAGGATTCATTTTTTCAAGGAATTTAAATATATTTTCATCGACCTTGGAATTAGATATTTGGTTTTTCTTAAGCACTTTACTTAATGATGATATTGAATCTGATTTCCAAAAATCCATAATTGCGCTTACTCTTAATGGACTGAGAGGGTGCGTAAAATATACCTCATCAGAATCATCAATGCCTTTTCTTTCAATAACTTGCTTTTGAAAATCACTCTCATCAAAACTTATATAAGATTCATCTAGGCCTCCGCATGATAGTTTTATAAGTGCTCTTGATGCTGCATTAATATTTTGACAACAAATAAGACCCACCCTATCAGCTGATATTTCAGCTTGCCTGCTCCATGACATAAGTTTGAGTGCTTTGGATGGCGGCAAGCTTACGTTTTGATATATTCCATATGCAGGTAAGCTATGATGATTAAATAAAGCATGGCCAAATTCATGACCAATAATAAACATTAACTCACTCTCATTAAAAGCTTTAATGATCCCAGAATTAAGCTCAATAGTAATCTCCTCATTATTGAAAGAGCATGACGCATTTAATTCTTGAGAGCTATTGATAAAAGCATTTAACGGATATTTATCTAATTTTAGAGCCTTTTGACAGTCTTCAAACATACCAAAGATTTTTGGGGCTGATTTTTTATTTATCTGTAAAGAGTGTCCAAGTAATTGATAAACTCTGTGGTCGGAAGTTGTCCTAAATTGACCAAGCAAACTTTCAGCAGATTCTTTTATTTTTTTATCTTTTAATAGTTCAGTTTGGAGATTCTTATCACCAACAAAATGACAAGAATCTATTAAAGCTTTGTTTATATTTACCATAGTTTAGAAAAAATGAAATTAAAAATTAAAGGTAGCCTAACTCTCCGTCTTCAAGTCTTCTTTGAAACCCATAAATCATATCTTCATCAAAATCGTAATGCTCTTTTATTATTTCTAAACAATGAAGCTCTTCGTCCGTTTGGTCTTGGACCTCAACTCTAGGCTCATCACCTGAAAATATATTATGAACCATTATTTCTCTATAACCCCAACCCTGATCTTCATCAGCTTTAGTCAGAAAATATGCATATTTATATACCAATTTTTTGAGCTTTGTATCTGAAATTAAATCCAGCTCTTCTTTTAAAAGTCTGTAACAGTCTTGAGAGTAAGCCTCTCTAGGAATATCATATTCTGGATTGTAATCTAGACCCTTTTCTATATCGGCTGATCTATTCTTAGCAAGCTCAATTACGTCATCAAGTATTTTTTTATCAAGACTATCTTGATATGAGAATACTTTATCATCAATAGCTTTAACTATTTTTTCACCAGATTGCACTTTAATTATTTTTTGACCATTAGATCGAGCAATATCACACAGGATCATAAAATAAGCCTCCATTAAAGTTGAATATGAATATGAGCAGTCTATATCTGAGCCTGCACATATTATTCCCAATCTCATTATTTGTATTGGTGAGTTTTCACCAGATTTAATTTCTGATTCATCTAATTCTACAGTTTCACCATCTTCTAATTTATCGTCATCATAAAAGGTCATTGCATCGAGATAATTCTTTTCTAATTCTTTAAAGTCTTGATTCATTGCAGAGCATAAATATTTAATATTTCTTATCTCTTTTTTATCTAAATGCTCGTCAAGAACTTGGTTACCAACATCTACAGCATTGAAGCCTGAGTCAACACCACACAGATGGAAGCAGACTACCGGAATTCTAGTTTGCATACTTTCATTAGTAATTGAAGATGCACAAAGAGATGCATAAGCTTTAAAATCGGATGCATTATCACATTTTGATGTTTTAGAAAGAACATCTTTTACAATATCTTTTAAAACCTCTTCAGAAACGGCTTCAAAATGAATTTCTTCTTCCTCTTCTTCATGAATATCCTCGTCATCACCAAACATATTTGCAAACATATCTGCAAATACACCTTTCATGGTTCCAGAAAATGCAAACCATTGTTCTAAATTATCTGTTTCTTGAAGAGAGGCTTCAAACTCTTCATCAGATATTTTCCCATCACCAGAACAAGCAAAAACTATACAACGCATAGCTGCTTCCATTGAATTTTCTTTATACTCCATAAGACCCCCATAAATTAATAAAAACAATCTTCTGAATATAAAATGAAAAAATTAAAATATCAATTATGTTTATAAAAAGAACTTAATAAGACATTATTTTACAATCAAAAAAAATTATAAATTTTCAATATAAAACTTCTTTGTGAGCTTAAATATATTGTCTCTGGTATTTCTAAATGCGTGAAGAGATTCAAATTCACTATATGATGGGTTTGCTGGATCTTCATTCATCCAATGCAGGCTTTTGGCATTACTTGGAAGCACAGGACAAACTTCTTCAGCACATAACGTAATTGCAAAATCTAAGTTATCAATAAAATCTTTATCTAAGTCATCTGTTGATTTCGAAAATTGATCTCTAATATCTATGCCGATTTCATCCATTGCAATAACCGCATTAGGATGAACTTCTCCTGATGGAATTGAGCCGGCACTTTGGATGTTGTGTAGTTGCCCAAGCATAGACTTGGCTAACCCCTCTGCTATTTGACTTCTTGCTGAATTAGCAACACATAAAAATAATATATTCATATATCTAGTTTGAGGAATAATTAAATAAAGAGTATCTTATAGTTAATAGGAGTAATCAATATAGTGGGTCAACAATTTACTGTTAAATCAATGCTCAGAGGCCTTGATGGCAAGCTGGGTGAAGATGATTATATTGAACCGTTAGAAATCTTAGTTGACTCTATCAACAAACATAACAAATTTAATATTTTTGGAAAAGTTGCCTTTAATCATCAATTAAAAAATAGATTAAAGATGAGAAAGATGCTCAACGAGCTTCATGAAAATAATAATTTTGATCAACCAGCTGATCCAGTTTTTGTAATTGGTCTCCCTCGCTCTGGCACCTCATTACTTTTCAATCTCTTGTCTTTAGATATAGCCCATAGATCACCAATGTATTGGGAAATTATGCATCTGATGCCGCTTGCAAAAACTCAAATTGCCAGAAAAAGACGAGAGTTTAAAACCAATACCGAACTAAAGCTTGCAAAAACAATTATTCCAAAGCTTAGAGCAATTCATACCATAAGAGCAACAACCCCTGAAGAGTGCCAGCAAATTGCAACCATGAACATAAGAAGTTTCGTTTATATGTGTATGGCCGATGTGCCTGAATATGTTAAATATCTAAAAAATACTTCTTTTGATTCGGTTTTTAAATGGCATAAAAAGTTTTATCAAGCACTAGAGCTTAATGGTAAGCCAACACGTTGGTTATTAAAGGATCCAAGTCATATAGGTCACATACCTCAAATTTTAAAAGAATACCCAAATGCAAAATTT
>MDSX01016170.1_pt1 | contig 16404 bp, 13 predicted proteins | sample 811141 | NCBI WGS metagenome assembly MDSX01 (sample SAMN05326642, study PRJNA326480) | marine metagenome | isolation source: seawater | place: Atlantic Ocean: South East | collected 2010 | reverse complement strand
GTAATGAGCCAGTTGTAATCCCAAATGCTGAGGGTAAAAGAACTACACCTTCAGTCATCGCTTTTGTAGAAGGTGGTGAAATAAAGGTAGGGGATCCTGCAAAAAGACAAGCTGTAACAAATCCTACTAAGACTGTTTATTCAGTCAAGAGATTTATGGGTAATAAATTTTCAGAATCAAAAAAAGAAACTGAAAGAGTACCATATAAAGTAGTCAAAGGAGATAATGATACTCCTAGAGTAGATGTCGACGGTAGACTTTATACTCCACAAGAATTATCTGCTATGATTCTTCAAAAAATGAAAAAAACAGCTGAAGATTATTTAGGAACTAATGTTGAGGAAGCGGTGATTACCGTTCCTGCATATTTTAATGATTCTCAAAGACAAGCAACAAAAGAAGCGGGTGAAATTGCCGGCTTAAAAGTTAAAAGAATTATTAATGAGCCTACATCAGCTGCTCTAGCTTATGGAATGGATAAAAAGGGTCAGGACCAAAAGATTGTTGTTTTTGATTTTGGTGGTGGAACTCACGATGTTTCTATTCTTGAGCTTGGTGACGGAGTATTTGAGGTTTTATCAACAGACGGAGATACCCACCTGGGAGGTGATGACGTTGACGGTAAAATCATCGATTGGTTAGCGGACGAATTTAATAAAGATGAAAATATAGATCTGAGAAAAGATCCAATGTCTTTACAAAGATTAAAAGAAGCTGCAGAAAAAGCTAAAATTGAACTTTCCTCTTCAGCTCAAACCGAAATAAACTTACCATATATTACGGCAACAGACAGTGGCCCTAAGCATTTGGTGAGAACTTTATCTAAATCAAAGTTTGATCAACTTATCGATGATTTGGTTAAAAGAACTATAAACCCATGTAAAACTGCTTTAAAAGCTGCTGGATTATCTAAATCTGATATTGACGAAATTATTTTAGTTGGTGGTTCAACAAGAATTCCTGCTGTTCAGGATGCTGTGGAGAAGTTTTTCGGAAAAAAACCAAATAAAGGGGTAAATCCTGATGAGGTAGTTGCAGTTGGTGCAGCAATCCAAGGGGGTGTTTTTACAGGTGATGTAAAAGATGTCTTATTATTAGATGTCACTCCTCTTTCATTAGGAATTGAAACTATGGGTAATGTTATGACTAAGTTAATCGAAGCAAATACAACTATTCCAACAAAAAAATCACAGGTTTTTTCTACTGCGGCAGATAATCAACCTGCAGTTGATATTAGGATTGCTCAAGGAGAAAGACCAATGTATCCTGATAATAAAGAAATTGGAAGATTTCAGCTAGCTGATATTCCTCCTGCACCAAGAGGAACCCCACAAATTGAGGTTACTTTTGATATTGATGCAAATGGAATATTGAATGTATCAGCAAAAGATAAAGCAACAGGTAAGGAACAAAATATTAGAATTGAAGCTTCGTCAGGCTTAACGGATGAAGAAATCGAGAAAATGAAGAAAGATGCTGAAGCTAATGCCGAAGCAGATGCTAAAGCTAAAGAAACTGTTGATAAGTTAAATAGTGCAGATGCAATGATTTTTCAAACTGAAAAACAACTAAAAGAATTTGGTGATAAGTTATCAGAAAATAAGAAAAAACCTATTGAAGAAGCTCTTGCAGAACTTAAGAAATCTTATGAGTCAAAGAATTTAGATAAAATTGATCCTGCACTTGAAAAAGTTAATGCAGCATGGAAAGATGCAAGTGAAGAGATGTATAAAGCTCAACAAGCAGGAGGTCAAGCTGAAAAAACAGCGAGTGATAAAGAGGATTCCTCTAACAGTTCTGACAATGTAGAAGATGTAGATTTTGAAGAAGTAAAAGATTAAAAATTTAATTTTTTATGTATTAAATTAGGGCACTATAAATTGTGCCCTTTTTTTATGTAAATTTGCTAAAATTTTTTTGTGAATAAATCTAAAATATTAGAAGATATAAATAAAATGAGTTCCAATACTTTAATGGAAACACTCAAAATTGAATTTATTGAAATAGGTGATGATTTTGTGACTTGTAAAATGCCAGTTGACTCTTCAGTTCATCAGCCTGCTGGAATACTTCATGGAGGAGCGACTGCCGCTTTAGTTGAAACAGTAGGAAGTTTTGCTTCTAGATATTTCATTAACGAAAAAGATTTAGCTGTAAGAGGGGTAGAGATTACAACAAATCATGTTAGAAGTGTAAGTAAGGGATACGTTTATGCAAAAGCTACTAATATTCATATGGGAAGAACAATGCAAATTTGGGAAGTTAAAGTTACAGATGAATTAAACAAACTTATTTCAATAGGTAAGCTAACCACTTTAGCAATTAAAATAAAATAAAATTATGTATATAAAGCAACTTCTTAATGAAAGTACTGATTGGTGGATTATCTTTTTAAAATTATTTTTCACTTTACTAATAACTTTTCTGTTAACAATGATTTTTTCGATTCCACATGCAATTGCAATTTTTCGTCAGATGCTAATTGATGCTGGAGCTGATCTTAGTAGTGTTAAGTCTTTTATGGGTGTATTTCCTGAAATTGAAAAAAAACTTTCAACAATGGATGTTGCATCTCAGATGCAAGTACTTGAGCCAAATTTAAATTTATTTTTAATGTTACTTGGTTTTGTTGGAATGTTGTTAGGTCTTGTTTTATGTAACAAATTTATAAACGGAAACACATTCTTGTCCTTAACTACATCAAGAAAAAGTATTGATTTCAACAGAGTGATTTTCTCTTTTTCTCTGTGGGGTTCAATTTCTTTTTGTATGATAATATTAGGTTATTTTATGTTTCCTGAAAACTATGAAATTAATTTCAATCTAAAACCGTTTTTAATTTTAACCTTAATTGTAATTGTTTTATTACCGATTCAAACATCAGCTGAAGAATATGTTTTTAGAGGTTATATGATGCAAAATTTAGGTTTAATAACGAGAAATAGATGGTTTCCGCTGATTGCTTCATCTATAGCTTTTGGTCTATTACACGGAGCAAATCCTGAAATTGAAAAATTTGGCAATATTGTATTTGTATTTTATATAGGTTCCGGTTTATTTGCTGGGATAATGACATTAATGGATGAAGGAATGGAATTAGCACTTGGATGGCATGCTGCTAATAATATGATTGCTGCATTACTTGTTACTGCTGACTGGACAGCATTACAGACTCATTCTGTATTTAAGGACATTTCTAATCCAGAAGTAATGCCTTTATCGGAAGTTTTAATCCCGGTTTTATTCTTTTTTCCTGCAGTTTTATATATCTTTTCAAAGAAGTATCAATGGTCAGATTGGAAAGGTAAATTATTTGGGAAAATTTAATTTTTTGTAAGTATTAATTTTGACTGATAAAATTTAGCTGCAGCATTTATAACATTTCTAAATTCATTGTACTTTATTTTCTCATATCTAAGTTTTTTATAAAATTCATTTATATTTATTTTTAAGATATTATTTTTTATTTTGGCAACTGATTCAAATTTTGCATTAACATTTCCGTCAACAGAGATATATTTATTCGAAACATTAAGATTGTCTAAGTTAATAATTGAATATTGTTTAGGTATTTCAAACTCAATTTCATAATGATATTCGTTTGGAAAATTAATTTCAATAGGGTAAACTCTCTCAGTGTTTTCAAAAAGGTTACTTTGTAAGCCAATTACTTTACCTACGTTTATATAAAATAAATTATTTTTAATTTCAGTAAGATCGTTTGTCTGAATTTTAGATGTGATTGATAAAGGAGTGTTTTCTGAATTATGATGTAATTCAAAATTCTCAATATCATATTTTAATATTTTTTTATCATTTAATCCGTTAATTGTAAAGTATTCAGCTAAATAATCAGTTTTTTCATTCTCTGAAAGATAAATATAGTTTCTGTTTAATATTCCCCAATAACCCGTAAATGATCTTGTTTCATCTATTATTGATTTTTTGAAATTTTTTGAAATTGAAACATTTATTTTTTTATTAATAACACTAAAATTTTTTTTATTTAAGATGATTTCACTAAAATAATAATCTAACTTTTCATCTATAAATATTCCATAATTACCAATAAGTTCCTCAGGTGCCTCGGAAACAGTGTATTCTAATCTGTTAGGACTTATGTATTTTTTATACTTTGGTAAATAAATTAGAAATTCTCTTAACTGGTTAGGATCAAAGAAATCTGGATCAAATTTTAAAAAATATCGATTACAACTAATAACTACTTCATAGTCAATTTTAGCTTGCTTTAATAGATTAGTATATACTTCAATAATACTAAAACTATTAGAGATTTTATTTTCAAAAATATAATCTATCTTATTTAAATTTGGATCATTTTTAGCAGAAATTATAAAATTATTTTTCACATACTTGTCAATAGTATTAGCTGTAGATATTTCGTTGTAAGGAACTTCCAAATGGTTATATTTAATTTCTTCTAATAAATCAATTGCTTTTTTATTTACATGTTTTGGAAAAAAAATCTCTTCAACATTTTGAACAAGATTATTCCAATATTCATTTTGTGAAATTATCTTATTATTATTGTTACACTGATAAGATATTTTTATTTTGTTAGCTATTGGTGTAGCGTATTGCTCATTTACCGTAGCATTTAAGTTTTTAAAGTCAACATACTTACTTTTACTACTATTAATTATTGTGTCCCTTATATTTGTATTAGGAGAATTATAAATTTTAATATTTGAGTTAAATTCATTTTCAATAAAAATGAATTTTGATGACATAATTGGATAATTTTTTTCTATAATCGTATTGCCGTTGAGGTTGAAATCTTTTTTTAAAGTATAAATTATTTCGATAACATCTTCTTCTTTAATATTTGGTATTTCATAGAAATAATTGTATTCATTTGAATCAGACAACTTAAATTCTTTTATTTCCGAAAAATTATAAATTTTAAATGAATCCTTATTTATAATTCTAGCTTTAATATCTAAAATTTCAGAAACATTAATTTTTGAAATTGTAATCGGGTAGAGTGTTTCATCATTGAAATTATTAATTTTTGTTTTGGTATGGTAAGTTTCATATATATCAACATTGTTCCCAGATTTAGAGTTTCTGTATTCAACATAATAATTACTAATTAAACCATGAACATCATATTCTGAATCTGGAGCTGAATATTTTTCATTATCCCAATTAATATTCAAATAAGTTTGTGAAAAGGAATTAGAAACAAGAAATATTAAATAAAATGTTAGTAATAAATATTTTTTCTTCATGAACTTTTAAATTTTACTTGTTTGATATTTCTTAAATTTACTGTAAGCAATAAATATAGTTTAATAATAGTTTATGAAAAAAATAATTATTTTAATTTTTATAGTATCAAATTCATTTAACGCTCAAATTTTAAATGAAAAAGATCGTGCATCAAAAATCAATGAATTTCTAAAATACAGATTTGAAAATTTACTTCCTGATTTGATGGATAAAACAGGTATAGATATGTGGATTTTAATTTCAAGAGAATATAATGAAGATCCTGTATTAAGAACCATGCTTCCAGCTGAATGGTTAAATGCAAGAAGAAGAACAATATTAGTATTTTACAGAGATAAAAAAAATAATACTTTAGAAAAATTAGCTGTTGCCAGATATAATTTTGGAGAAAATATTATCTCTGCATGGAATAAAGAAAAGCAACCAAATCAATGGAAAAGATTAAATGAGATTATTGAAGATAGGAATCCAAAAAAAATAGGCTTAAACTTTTCTAAATATTTCAATATAGCAGATGGTCTTGATAAAACAGATTATGAAGAGTTTATACAAAACATTTCAAATATAAATAAACAGAAAATTGTATCAGCTCAAAAATTAGCAACTGCCTGGATTGAAACAAGAACTCCTAAAGAAATGGAAATTTATAAACAAATTGTAACATTAACTAAACAAATAATTAACGAAGCATTTTCTCTTAAAGTAATTCAAATAGGTAAGACAACAACGACAGACTTAGAGTGGTGGATGCGTCAAAAAGTAACCGATTTAGGTTTAGATACATGGTTTCATCCTTCTGTTGATATTCAAAGAAGTAGTGAAGTTAACGGAAACCATTTAAGATCATTCTCTAATAGACCTTCCGAAAATATTATTCAAAAAGGAGATCTACTACATTGTGATTTTGGCATTACGTATCTTAGATTAAATTCTGATTGCCAACAAATGGGCTATATTTTAGATGATGAAGAAATAGAGGTCCCTAATTATTTAAAAGAAGCATTTGAAGATGCTAACCAACTTCAAGATATTTTAACATCAAATTTTATTCAAGGAATTTCTGGAAATAAAATTCTATTAAACTCACTTAAAGAAGCTAAAAATAAAGGGCTTAAACCTTCTATTTACACACATCCTCTTGGTTCATATGGACATTCATCGGGTCCAACAATTGGAATGTGGGATTCACAGGGTGGAGTAGTTGGAACAGGTGATTACCCATTAAATTACAACACAGTTTATGCAATTGAGTTAAATAACACAACATATATTGAAGAATGGGGGCGTGATATAAGGATTATGTTAGAAGAGGCTGGTTTTTTTGGATTTGATGGTTTTAGATATGTAAATGGAAGGCAGACAAAAATTAAAATTATAAATCCCAAATAGTTTATAATTTAAATTATTTATAAATTGCAACGTCGATAAGAAAATGAAAAGATTAATTTTATTTGTTGTATTTCTAATATCTTTCACCAATGTTGTCTCTCAGCAAGTTTACGGAGTACAGAGAGGTCAAAGAGGCTATATACCTCCTCCAAAATATGAACCATCAGTATATATTACAACAATTGACCCCTATGATGAGTTAAATAAAACTCTGCCAAAATGTATTGAAATTTTTAATCTTGATGATTTTGAGAAAGAGATTTTAAAAGGTTTATTACTCAAAAAATATGAAAATTATAATCAAATTGTAGAAAATACTGATTCTTCCAAGGGGGCTAGACAAGATTCTTTAAAACAGCTGGAGATTGATTTTGTAAAATCTTTAGCTATTATTTTGTCACCTGATGAAATCTCTATTTTTGTAGACACTGATTTTTCAGAAAAAAAGGAAAAAAAGGAAAAAAAGAAAAAAAGGAAAAAAAGAAAAGAAAATAAAAATGATGAATAAAAATACAGTTTTAGGATGGGCTACATTTATAATGATATTTTTTGGTTTAGTTTTAATCGCTTTAGGTGTATTTAAATATAATGAAGTGGCAGGTTGGGGATTTGTTTCGGTTGGACTTGGATTCTTTGCAATAGCCTGGGTGTTTAATGCCTTAAAAGGTAGAGTTTAAGCTATTTTCATCTCCATTTTGATATTAGCCCTTAAGTATGGTGGTTTCTTTTCTAAAAGGATTTCATTAAACCCGTATGATTTATATAAGTAAATCGCATTCTTTAGTTTTCTATTTGAATACAATATCAAAGATTTAAGCCCTTTTGTTTTAGAAAATTTTAAACATTTTTTTAATAGCTGCTTTCCAACACCTTTGTTTCTGTAATTAGTTTTCACAGCCATTTTACTTAATTCAAAAACATTTTTTTTAGAAGTTGGCATTAGTGCAACTGTTCCAATTATATCATCATTGGTTTTGGCAAAAAATATCTCTCCACCCTTATCAATAATATGTTTCTTTGAATTGGATAAAATTTCTTCGTCATATTTTTCGACTGTAAAATTTTTTTTAAGCCATTCTATATTTAAATTATAAAAGTCTTTTTCAAGCTTTATTTCAAAAGCTATAATATTTAAATTCATATATTCCATTATAACTTAATATTAATATCTTTATTAAATAATTCAAAATTATAATGAAAAAATTAGTTGAATGTGTTCCAAATATTTCAGAAGGAAATAATCAGTCTATTATAGGTAAAATTATTGAAACAGTTGATAAATTTCCAGGTGTTAAGTTACTAAATGTTGATACTGGAAAAGCAACAAATAGAACAGTAATAACTTTTGTTGGTGATGCAGAAGTAATAGTAGAAGCTGCATTTAATTTAATTTCAAAAGCAAAAGAATTAATTGATATGAGAAACCATTCAGGTGAACATCCCAGAATGGGTGCGGTAGATGTTTGCCCACTAATACCCATTTCAGGTATTTCAATGGACGAAACTGTAGAGCTTGCTCATAATCTTTCAGAAAGGGTAGGGAATGAGCTTGCAATTCCTGTGTATTGTTATGAAAATGCTGCAAAAGAAGAAAAGAGAAAAAATTTAGCTAATTGTCGAGCTGGAGAATATGAGGGATTGGAAAATAAACTTAATGATCATCTATGGAAACCGGATTATGGACCTGACTTATTTAATGATGAGGTGAGAAAATCTGGAGTAACTGCTATTAGTGCAAGAGATTTTTTAGTTGCCTATAATATAAATTTAAACACCACTTCAACTAGAAGAGCTAATGCTATTGCATTTGACTTAAGAGAAGCTGGGAGAATAAAAAGAGAGGGTGGTAAATTGACCGGAAAAATTCTAAAGGATAAAAATAATAATCCTTTGCGAGTTCCGGGATATTTTAAGAATTTAAAAGGAATTGGTTGGTTTATAAAAGATTATGGAGTGGCTCAAATTTCTTATAATATTACTAATATTAACACGACTCCATTACACGAGGTTTTTGATAAAACTTGTGAAAGAGCTCAGGTAATAGGAATTAGAGTTACGGGCTCTGAGCTTATAGGATTGGTTCCTAAAAAGGTATTGCTTGATGCAGGAAAATATTATTTAGCTAAACAAAACAGATCAAAAGCAATTTCTGAAACGGAAATAATTCATATAGCTATTAAATCCTTAGGTCTTGATGAATTAAGTCCTTTTGACCCCAATTCAAGGATAATTGAATATATGATTGATGAAAAAAATAGGAATTTATCAAAAAAGACAATAGTTGAATTTGCAAATATAACTTCTAGCGAGTCACCTGCACCTGGAGGAGGCTCAATTTCAGCATATTGTGGTGCCTTAGGCGTGTCATTAGCTGTTATGGTAGCTAATTTATCTGCTCATAAAAGAGGATGGGATGATAAATGGGAATATTATTCAAAATCTGGAGAAAAAGGAATGTTGTTACAGTCTAAACTATTGGGTTTAGTTGATGAAGATACTGATGCATTTAATTCGATAATGAATGCTTTTTCTCTATCAAAAGATACTGATGAAGAAAAGAAAATTAGAAATGATCAAATTCAAATTGCTACAAAAAATGCGATTGAGGTTCCGTTTAGAATAATGAAAATTTGTTTTGATTCTTTAGAAATAATTGAGCAGATGGCACAAAATGGAAATCCAAATTCAATCACAGATGTTGGGGTGGCAATGCATTGTGCTAAGGCAGCCATAAACGGCGCATATTTGAATGTAAGAATAAATTGCAATGATTTAAATGATAAGAATTTTGTAAACAATACACTTACTGAAGGATTAAGTATTTTAGACCAAACTAGTTTAAAAGAAAAAAAAAATATTAAAGATTGTAGATGAAAAGCTTTCTTAGTTTACCTCTTTACCGTTAATCAATACTTTATAAATTAAATTATCAGCATAGTAGTATGGAATATCATCTATTGAGTTTATATCTTCGGTGATGAGTAAATTAGCAAACTTGCCTTTGCATATACTACCAGATTTTTTGTCAACTCCCATAGCATAAGCACCATTTAATGTGGCTGCATTGATTGCTTGTTCTGCTGAAATTCCTAATTTATTGCATGCAAGTGATACTATGAAGTTCATATTTCCAGTAGGAGAGGAGCCAGGATTAAAATCACTAGCGATAGCAAATGGAATTCCGTTTTCTAGTAGTTTTTTTGCAGGCGCATAGTTAATACCCAAGAAAAAAGAACACCCTGGTAATAATACAGGCATTGTATTACTATCTTTAAGAGCATCAATATCACTCTGGTTCATAACCTCAAGATGGTCAACACTTAACGAACCGCATTCAACACCAACTTTTACCCCACCAATTGAATTAAATTGATTAACATGAATTTTGGAAGGTATATTTAATTTAGCTGCTTTATCACAAATTAATCTTGTGTGTTTAGTTGAAAAGTAGTTTTTTTCACAAAAAATATCTACGAAATCAATTAATTTCATTTTTGCAAAATCTGGCAGCATTTTATCAACAACTAATTTAAAGTAATCTTCCTTAGCATAATTTTTTGGAATTGCATGAGCTCCTAGAAATGTTGCTTTAATTAGAATAGGTAATACATCTTTAAGTCTTCTAATGACTTGAAGCATCTTTAATTCAGCCTCATAATTTAAACCGTACCCAGTTTTAATTTCTAATGATCCTGTTCCATAATCAATTAAAGTTTCTATTCTTTTTTTCGATTCTTCAAATAATTGATCTTCAGAAATAGAATTTATCTGATTTGAAGATTTTAAAATTCCACCTCCATTTGCTGCAATTTCTTCGTATGAAATACCTTTTAATCTTTGTATGTACTCTTCTGATCTATTTCCGGCAAAAACAGAGTGCGTATGTGAATCACACCACGCAGGTAAAACAATTTTATTCTTTGCATCAATTATTTCTATATTATTTGTTTTAGGGATTTCTGACATTTTACCGAAATCACTAATTTTCCCATCTTCAATCAACAAGAAAGCATTATTTACATGAGGCAGATTATTCATTTCATTAGCGGAGATAAAAGAAGTTTTTTCATCTCTGATTTGAAGAAGCTTTTTAATATTTATAATTAATTTAAACATAATGATTAGCGCTAAATCATGTTCTTGGGATTTACCCACTTATCATAGTCCTCTGCAGACAAATAGCCGGACTTTATCGCTTCTTCTCTTAAAGTTGTATCATTATTATAAGCATTATTAGCTATTTCAGCAGCTTTATAATAACCTATTTTTGTGTTTAATGCAGTAACAAGCATTAGAGAGTTATCCAATTTGTTTTTTATAGATTTTAAATTTGGTTTAACACCTTCTATGCATTTTGAATTAAAGCTATTCACTGCATCTGCTATTAAAGAAGAAGAATTGATTAAATTATAAATTATCACTGGCTTAAACACATTAAGCTGAAAATGTCCTTGACTGGCTGAGAAAGTTATAGCAGAATCATTCCCAATAACTTGACTACATACCATACACAATGCTTCACATTGAGTTGGATTTACCTTTCCAGGCATTATTGAGCTACCAGGCTCATTTGCAGGCAAAATTATTTCACCGATTCCACTTCTTGGACCAGATGAAAGCATTCTAATATCATTAGAAATTTTATTTAATGAAATAGCAACTCTTTTTAGTGAATTATGACATTCAACAATTGCCTCGTTAGAAGCTAATGCTTCAAATTTATTATCTGCTGTTACAAATGGATATTTTGTTTCATTAGAAATTATTTTTGCAACTTTATCGGAATAGCCCTCAGGAGTATTTAGTCCAGTTCCTACAGCAGTTCCACCCAAAGCAATTTTAGATATATAATTGAGTGAATTTTCTAAACTCAGTATACCATTCTCAATTTGTTTAGCAAAAGCAGAAAATTCTTGACCTAAAGTAATAGGTGTAGCATCCATTAGGTGGGTTCTACCGATTTTTACTATATCTTTAAAATCATTTGTTTTATTATCAAGACTTACTTTAAGTTTTTTTAGTGCAGGTAATGTTCTAGATGAAATTATTTCATATGCTGCTATATGCATTGCAGTTGGAAATGTATCATTTGATGATTGAGATTTATTTACATCGTCATTAGCTTTAACGATTTTTTCTTCACATAAATCAATTCCTTTAAGCTGTTGGCATCTATTTGAGATAACTTCATTGATATTCATATTAGTCTGAGTGCCAGATCCAGTTTGCCATACTACTAGCGGAAATTGCTCATCATGAATTCCACTTTTTATTTCATCACAAACTTTAGAAATTAATTCCATTTTTTCTTTTGAAAGAATTCCACAAGAATTGTTTGTTATTGCCGCTGCTTTTTTTAAAATGGCGTAGGCATGAATAATTTCAATAGGCATTGACCCCCCAGGTCCAATCTTAAAATTTTTTCTAGATCTTTCTGTTTGCGGCCCCCATAGTTTATCTAAAGGAACCTTAACTTTACCCAAAGTGTCTTTTTCAATTCTAAATTCCATATCAGAGTATTATATTACAAATTTACGTATTAAAAGTAACTAAACATAAAATGATTTGTCATTGGTTAATTAAAATGATAATTGTTTAAAATAATTTAATTTAAATTTTAAGATAAAAGATTCAATATGTTATATTTGTTGTAATTAATTATATCTAATGTTTGAATTTGATCAATATCTCGGTTTTTTGGCTTTTTTAACCATATTAACTATTGGATTTTGGCTGTTCTTTGTTTTGCTACTCTTTGTAATACCCTATTGGGTTTTTGGTGCCCTAAAGGAAAGAATTGAAGAGCTCATTCAAGAAAGAAAAAAGAAATAATATTTTAAAAATCAAAGGATCCATCCTCATATCCACCTGATCTCATTTGACTTCTATTTTGGTTCTTCTTTTGATTAAACCTGTATGTAAAGTTTAACGTGAAAGATCTTTGAGCCCATCTATAGGACGAATTATTATAGAAAGTCTGATTGAATGTTTCAATATCCCAACCTCTTTGGTCAAGAAGGTCTCTGATATTAAATGTTAAGGATGCCTTATCTTTAAAAAGCTCTTTACTAAATGCTAGATCAATTGAAAATTGACCTCTTCTTTTCGTTATTGCTGTTTCCTCTGGCCCTCTGTAATTCATTCTCGTTTGCCATTCAATTTCTCCAGGAAGGGTTAATTTATTATTTAATCTAAAACTCCAACTTAAACTCTCATTATCAAAAACAAGTTCTTCATATGAACCAACTACTTTGTTTGTATATAAATTAAAATTTGAGTTAATATTCCATTTTCTACCTTTTCGATAAGATAAATTTAATTCAAATCCAAACCTTTCATTTGTAGATAAATTAATAGGAAACCTTTCTACTACTGGTACTTCAACACCATTAAGCTGAACAGTTTCTCCATTTTCTTGATTGATAAAATTATAAGTATCGGTTGATTTTTGGAAATATGCAGAAGTATTAATTGTAAAAGATGACTCGAACTTTTTTAAATAACCAATATCTATATTATTTGAATAAGTTGGGTTTAAATCTGGATTACCTCTAAATATATTTATAGGACTAGTTTTCGAAGGAAAGGGGTTAATAAATCTAGACCAAGGTCTTCGGATTCTTCTATTATATCCAAAGGTTAAAGTTTCATTCTCTTTCAATTCAAGTCCAAAGTTAAATGTTGGAAACAAACCAGTATCATTTTTATTACTAAAATCTTGAGTTGTTAGCTGATTGATATCTTTAATAGTATTTTCAACTCTTATCCCCAATAAGAAAGAATATTTATCTTCAACTTTTACTCCATATTGAGTATATAGTGCGTTAATTTTTTCTTTGTATTGAAAAATATTACTTTGATTTAAATCTTCAATAATTCCAAAATTACTGTTTTCAAAAACCTTATAATCTGTGATATCATCATCTTCGCTGATTCTTATTCCAGCTTCAAATTGTTTATTATTGCCTATTGGATATATAAAATCTGCTTTGATCAGGTAAGACTTATTTTCTTCTTTTGTTTCGATAATTTCATCTAATATATCGTCTCTTAGTACTTCTCCATTTTCATAATCTTCAGAATTATCATATTGAAGATCTACTGTTAACTTTTGACCAGAATCGTTTAAATTTATTTCATAATTGAAATTATATTCTCTGTTAAAGTCATCTGTTTTTTCGTTTTCTGTTTGAGTTGTTTGATTTAATATATTACCATCAAAACTATCAACCTCATTAATTGTATTAGTTTGAATATTATTTGAATCAGCTTTATTATAAAAAAATGAGCCAACAATTGAGGAATTTTCATTTAAATACCACTCAATACCATTATTGAGAAAATATCCTGATCTAGATCTTTCTCTTTCTCTGTTCTCCTCAAAAAAATTGTTGTCATCAGGGTTATTCAAATCATTGTAATATTCAGAGTCATTAAATCCACCTCCTGGACTAATATTATCATTCCAACCACTTGAGTTGAAAAAGTTTACTTTACCGTTTCTGTAATTAAAATTTGATGATAGCGCATTTTTTTTAGGATCACCAATACTTGAACTAAGAGAACCATTTAATCCTAATTTTTTGCTCTTTCTTAGTATGATATTAATTATACCTCCGCTACCTTGAGCTTCATATCGAGCGGAAGGGGATGTGATAACTTCAACCTTTTCAATAGCATCAGATGGTAATTGTTGTAAAAATTTAGAATCTATTCCAACTAAACTTGATGGCTTACCGTTAATTAATATTCTAGCAGCATCATTACCTCGAAGAAGGATATTACCCTCCAAATCAACCGAAACTGATGGAATGTTATCAAGCACATCTCCAGCATTTCCTCCTCTAACAGATAAATCTCTACCAACAGTATATATTTTTTTATCAAGTTTCACCTCAACGGTTGTTTCTTCAGCTATTATTTCCACCTCACTAAGAGCTTCATAATCTAATTCAAGTCGAATTTTACCTAGATCAAGATTATTATTCAATTCTACATTGTTGAGTGTTAAGTTTTTAAAAGAAATGAATTCAATTAAAACATCATATGTTCCACCTTTTATAGGAATAGAAAATTTACCTAAATTATCAGAAATCCCACCTGTTATTACACTTTTATCCTGTGGATTTAGTAATGTGATTGTTGCGTATTCAAGGAGCTCATCGTTATCAAGACTGGAAATGACTCCTGAGATTATATACTCTTTCGGCTGGTTATAGTTATATGATTGTGAAAAATTTGTTTTAAATATCAAAATAAAAAGTGAAGCAATAAATACTTTTTTCATAGTTTGTTAGTTTTCTGAAAACAAAATAATCAAATCATGTGCCATTATATTAATAAATAAAAGTTAACGTTTAAATTAAGTTATCTATATTTTCTTTTGGTCTTCCAATTACAGCCTTATATTCTGTCTCAATAATTGGTCTTTCCATTAATATAGGATGATTACATAACAATTTTATAATTTGTTTTTCAGAGAGATCTTTTGTGTTGTAATTTTCCTTCCAAAATATTTCATTTTTTCTTATTAAATCTATTGGGGAGATATTTAGTTTAGTTAATAATGATTTCATTTTTTTTTCAGAAATTTCATTTTTTAAATACTCTATTATTTTAAATTCAATTCCCTTATCTGATAAGTACTTAACACCTTCTCTTGATTTTCTACATCTTGGATTATGATAAATTTTCATGTTATTTATTATTTTGATTTGAATTATACATTAAAAATGATTTTAAAAATTCCTTTAGATTACCATCAAGAATAGATTCAACATTACCCGTTTCTGTGCCTGTTCGTAAGTCTTTTATTAGTTTGTATGGATGCAACACATAATTTCTGATTTGACTACCCCATTCAATTTTCTTTTTTTCTGATTCAATTTCTGATCTTTTTTCATTTTTTTTCTTTATTTCAATTTCATATAATTGAGATTTTAACATTTGCATTGCCCTAATCTTATTATCTAATTGAGATCTCGTTTCAGAACATGTTATTTGAATTCCGGTAGGTTTATGCGTTAGTTGAACTTTTGTTTCGATTTTATTTACACTTTGGCCTCCTGCACCACCAGATCTAGATGTGTTAATTTCAATATCAGATTGGTTAATCTCTATGTTAATAGAGTCATCAACTAACGGATATACATAAACTGAAGCAAAACTTGTGTGTCTCTTTGCATTGGAGTCAAAAGGTGAGATTCTGACTAGTCTATGTACTCCATTTTCGCCTTTCAACCAACCAAAAGCATAATCTCCTTCAAATTTTAGAGTAGCAGTTTTTATTCCAGCTGATTCTCCGTCTTGTTCGTTTAATTTTGAAACCTTAAGATCATTTTTTTCTCCGTACATTACATACATTCTCATCAACATTTGAGCCCAATCACAACTTTCAGTTCCTCCAGCTCCTGCAGTTATCTGTAAAACTGCATCCATGTTATCTGATTCCTCTGAAAGCATGGTTTTAAACTCAAGTTCTTTTAAAAATTCTTCAGTATTTTTAAATTGTTTAGATAATTCTTCGTCACTGCACTCATCATTTTTATTAAAATCAAACAAAATTTCTAGATCTGAAATATTTTCGTTTAACTTATAAATATTATCAATCCAGCTTTTTAAAAACTTAACTTTTTTTAGAACTGTTTGAGCCTTAGAGGAATCATCCCAGAATTCAGGTTGAAGTGTTTTGGTCTCTTCTAATTGTAAAGCAGATTTTTTACCATCAAAGTCAAAGATACCCCCTTAACGCATCCAGGCGAT
>MDSX01097233.1_pt1 | contig 16421 bp, 20 predicted proteins | sample 811141 | NCBI WGS metagenome assembly MDSX01 (sample SAMN05326642, study PRJNA326480) | marine metagenome | isolation source: seawater | place: Atlantic Ocean: South East | collected 2010 | reverse complement strand
GGTATCTGTACCATGTACATCAAATATACCTGACCCGAATACGTCACGCTGTTCAGACATACGCTCTGTTTTATCTTGTTTTTTATATCGTTCAAACTCATTATCACACCCAGCGTTTCCTCTGTGAACTCTCTACAGGCCGTTTGTACAGAGTCCTCCCCATCCTCAATCTCCATTTTACCCCCGAAGTCGGACCACGAACCGTCACAGGACTCACACCCCAACAACAAGTATACTCGATCGTCTACGACCGAGTATGGCAAGATGCCCGCCGAGGAGTATCTTTTCATTGCAAACCTTTTTTTTTATATCTGTTTGTTTCAACGCATGAGCTCATTAATTATCGCCAACCTACGAAACAGGGAATACGTCAGACTCTACGAGACCCTCGTCGCGGGCTCGCTGTTCGCTGTCCTCGGACCCAAGTTCTTGGAAATTGCCGTGTATCCAAACGTCAACAAGATCATTAGGTACAAACCCATTGACCCCGAGTCGGCAAAGGTTGAACTTAGCCAACTGATGCGCCTCCTCTTGACCATCGCGTACGTCTTTCTACTGGGCTACGTCCTATCCAGAGTGCTTACCAAGTCAGTCAAATAAATCATCCTCTTCATCCTCCTTCCACATCTTGTTAAACTTCTCACGAGGATTCCTCAACCCCTGAAGAGTTACATCTACGTCATTACGCGCGATTTGGTCCAACCCCAGTATCACACGCTTGAAGTCCTTTTGAATCCGCTTTAACCGCACACGGTTGTGCTCCTGGTGTGCTTGAGAAGATACCTTGGGCAAAACTGAGGACGATATGCAATACATATTTTCTATGATAATATAACCAACATAAAAAAATGTCAGTTATGAAACCTTTGTTACTGGCTGCCACGTTCACCTACAATTCGATGGTGCTACCAAAACGAGAATTTGGCAGGTGGCTTAGACACGAGCTCACCTGCTGTGGACCTGTCTATGTCAAATTCGGACAGTTCGTGGCATCCCGAAAGGATTTCTTCCCATATCATATTACCAAAGAACTTGCCAACCTACAGGACAACGTGGATCCTATGGCATTCGAAGACATTATCAACGTTCTCCAGCAGGAAAATGTCACGTGTTTGGAAAATATGAACCCACAACCCATCTCTGTAGCATCCATAGGTCAGGTACACACAGCAACCATACAGGACGTCCGTGTATGTGTCAAGATACAAAAACCCCAGGTAGATGAGCAGATCGAAGACGATCTCGGCGCCCTAACCACCACCTTGGGAGTGGCTTTCACGCTCTTTCCAAACAGCAGAACACTGTCCGACATGTGCGACCTCCTGTCACAATGCACACAAACTCTGGAAAGGGAACTCGATTATACCACCGAAGCCAACAATCTAAGTGAAATGAGGGAATACATGCGCGAATGTGACATCATTGTGCCACGTGTTGTTCGGTCGAAATCCACGAGCAGGGTCCTCATTATGGAGTACATTAATGCCAACAAACTAGCCACCTGCCAAGAGGGAGAACGCGTCGCGCGAACCCTCTCCAAAGGTGTCGCCGTGGTTGCCATCAAATATGGATACATCCATGGTGACCTACACCAGGGGAACATAGGCTTCATTGGGGACAAAGTGGTCCTCTATGACTGCGGGTCCGTCATACGGATCGATAAAACCATTGTGAGAGACCTGTGCTCCGCCCTCATAGTCAGGGACGTTGATAGCATTGTCTCAACACTGGTCGGTAACAACCTCGTCGCCCTGGACGTATCCAACAAAGAATTGGCCCTCGACAAACTCAGAGCGTTTGTCACTCACGTCACCACCTATACCCAACATCTCAACATCCAGACACTTGTACAGGATATCTCCGACGATCGGTTTCTCAATAGCGGACCCATGATGTTTAGAACCAATGCTGACCTCCTTGTACTCTCACGCACCTTTGGACTCTTGGAAGGAACTTGCAAACAACTGTACCCACAGTTCACGTACGACCAGGTCTTTTTGGACGTTGTCACCCAAGCAGATGTCATGGTGCTCATTGACCCCCGAGCCATCTTTAGAAGGGGTCTATATGACGTATACTCAATTGTCAAGATTCCTTAAGGCGTCCAGAAAGATTACCGGGTCGTAACGCGGCACCTCCGACGGCTTCTCCAACAACACACCATTGATGCATAACAGTGGGATCTCTGGACACAACTCGAAATCCTTCATCAAAAACAACCGTATGTTCGCACATTCGTACATCAGGTCGACCAGGTTCGAATCGGATGCGTTGTACATGTCCATTTCCACCATGTCCCACACAGGCTTCATCAGCTGGGAGTACCATATCCCACCCTCCCCCAACTGCAGCTCGTGTTGTGTCTCCCTCAGCGACGGAGATCGGGTCAAGCTGTACGAACGAGACGTGTTCAACCACCTACCCGATACCCTGTGATGATGCTCCACCACTTTCTTGAACTCTCTAAGCTTGGCCCGATCCGTAGATGATATCACGATCGTCTTGTTGTCTATGTAAACCGAAAAAAAACATTTGTCCTGATGTAGGATGTACAGGTTCATTTTTTACCTAGGATTTTATATTAATTAGGAATACCATAACCCCCGAATTCCGTAAAAAAGTTGGGTTGAAGCTTTCGGTCACGTGAGCAGAGCCCTCGAGAAGCGCGAGCACACACAGCCATGTGCGGCGTGCTACCCGTGGACGCCCAAGATGCCCGGTGCCAAACCACCTCCGGATATGGAATTGTTTTTTTTTTGTGCGTACTAGGGTATAATCAATATGAACTCACCCACTGCTGCTCCCAGGTCTTGGTTACGGTTCAAAAAACAGGTTGCAAAAAATGAAACATTAAAACCATATAAGGGCCAATATGCACCTCGGCTGTTTTGGCCACGCCGACTTGTAAGCAAGAGGGCAATGAATCACATTACACATGGTGATGATGCACCAGGATACACCAGATTAACCCTAACTAACAAAATTGCTAGCCTTATCGGAATTCCGTACAGAGTGAGTCAACGTTGGAAAAAAGCAAAACAAAAAGATATTATCAAAATTTTACAGGATGTATATAATAATGGAAGACGTGATATATACCAAATCGGTAATAACTACTATGCAGTACCCCAAAATAATAATAAAGATTTTATAATAAAATTTAAGATAAAGGATCAAATACCGTCTAATCTACAGATGTTTAACAAAACTGAAAAACTTATTGATTATATTAGTCAGTCGTCGACGAGACCGTCGTCGCGGCCATCGTCGACGAGACCGTTGTCGCGGCCATCGTCGAATTCGAGATCATTCTCAGTGGTGTCGACGAGATCGTCGTCGCGGACACCGTCGAAATCGGGATCATTCTCAGTGGTCTCGCGGTCTGCACCCTTGAACGAAGTGTCCCCAAATGGCTTGACAAGGCGACCTGCATCAGCGCCGGCACGGGTAGGTCGTCAAAAAGAGTTGTTGATCCCAGTATCAGCGGTGTCAGGACGTCGTTCCAACAACTTTACGCGTTCAAAATCTGAAAATTTACCAAGCCGACCTGCATCAGCGGTGTCAGGACGTTCTTCCAACACATTTACGCGTTCACAACAAGAAGTTTATGAAAAATTAAGACGGAGTATTTTTAATATTAAAAATGAAAACCCTGCAAAAAGAAGTCTAATAAATGAACAATTAAAACAGGTAGCAAAAACAAGAGAAACACAAGGAAAAATCAAAATTCTCGCAAATTTGGAACGAAAATTGGCGCAGCCAAAAAGACAGGGGTTGGGTCAATGGATAGGGCGAATCTTAGGGGGACAGCGCAAGCAAGAGCAAGAGTTTATGAATTTAGAAACTAAGATATTAGAAAGGGAGATTAATAATTTATTACGAAACATTGAGACAAATATACAGCAAAATAAGATGAAAACCCAAAACGAACAACATAAAAGCATTCAGAATTTAAACGCACAAAAAGAAGCATACAAAAAAACAAAACAACTCAAGCCTGAACACACAAGAAAATCGTCGTTGTTACAATTAAAAAATACATTATGCAGGCAATTAAGGGGGAAAGCAACGTCCAAACAAAGCCGGTGCGTTGGAAATCCATCACAAGCTTCAGTCGGGTCAGCAGCAGGTAGATCATCGAGGTCAAACCATGGACAGATATCATCACGACATGGTTCAGCAGCAGGTAGACGTTCATATAGTTCAGTCAAGTCAATGGCGGGAGGAGTGTTAAATGGTCGGAATCGAGTCGGGTCAGCAGCAGGTACACCTGCTGCTGTAAATCAGAAAAGTTCAAAACATAGTTCAGTCGGGTCAGTTTCGTCAAATATATCAAGTACATGGTCAAACCATAATAACTCGAGTTCAGCAGAAGGCGGACGTTCAGTCGGCAGAGCAGCAGGTAGACAAACCCCGGAATTTATGCGAACCCCAAAGGGACGTCTTAGGCTCTCTCCCATAAGCAGCAGACCCCCCGGGTCGACAAGGGGGAATTCAAAGAAGGTATCTGCACCACGTACACCTACACCAAGCAGACCCTCAAATTTTGACACAACCCACCCCAGTACGCCTGCACACAGTGGAGCTAAACCCCAACCGCCAACCTCCGAACCTATGGGTTCCACCCCCAGCAGAATTATGTCCCCACCCAGGTCAGCAAGCGGGAATATAGCTAGCGGACTAAAACCTGAACAAGCAGCAAACAGTCCCGGGTCGCCAAGAGGGGTTACACCAAAAGGCTCAAGCTTAAGACCACGTACACCTAGAGCAAGCGAACACTTTAATAGCCCCGCAAGATCAAACACTGGACCACGTACCAATGCAGGGCAGGGTACTGTGCGTTCAGTCAACACAAATATACTACCACCACCAGCAAAGCCAGCGTGGGGTCCACAAGGTTCACAAGGTTCAGCACGAAGTAGTGTATCCGTATCCACCCAGCCAGGTACACCATCACTTGATTCAAACACACCTCATTGGGCAAACCCACGAAAGGGCGAACAGCAAGGGGGGAAGGCGCGTAAAGGCAGCTACATAAGTTATCGAACACCCAGCAGCCCGTCCTCCTAAGCGACGATTTACCGCACAGCACCACTTACGGGTACCCATGTGCGGTTCGTGGACTGATTAGGATCCACGTGGCGCTGCGTCAATAGCGAACGCGTGCTTTAAAAGGCCGGCCCATCACAGAAAACACGCAAAAATGAAAGAGACCGTTGTTCAGTCGTTCCACCGTCTGTTGGTGAGGGCGTGCAGGGAGGGTGAAAGTTTGGCCAATGTAGAGCAGGGGGCATATGTGTCCAAGGTGCAGGATTGGACAGATCGTGTTGTGCAGAAAACGTCGGGCTCATCGTTGCACCCTATAGAGGTGTTCTTGAATGTCGTGCAAACATACACGAACGCATCTACCGCATGCCTCCAACAGGGCAAGCCGAGTCTAATGGTATACATCCGCCGGACCAAAGGCACCCAGGGTGTGTTCGATTGGCTCTCGGTCATGGACGAAGTTTCGGCCTCCCCCTCGACCGTGCACAAGGAGGGGGAGACACCTGTGCTCTGGAAAAAGAAGGTACCGGACGCTTTCGTGTATTTCGGGGACGAGTTTGTCGAGGGAATGTTCGATACCAAAGGCCCGTCTATGGTGAAAAGGGTCAAAAACCTAGTCAGTCAGGGTCCCAGGGCTTTGGGCAAGGCTCCCATCTGTGCGGTGTGTATGGAGGAGCAAACGACGCGTATGCAGTCGGTCTTCAAATGCACACACAGCATGTGCTCGCAATGTGTCGCCAACATCGTGCACATCCATCGCAACGATGCCAGATGTCCGTTATGTAGAAAAGGACTAACCTGTAAAATACAAGTGTAGTGCAACTCTACACTACCAATCTTTCCCCACAGACCGTAGACGTGAAATGAACGTCCGTGTACAGTTCGGCATCGATAGCATAGTGTTGCAACAACTCGAACAGGTGCCAGAACTCCTTGGTGTGCCCCCATTTACCGGTCCCAATGTGGGCCATTTCGTGCAGCATCACATAGAACAACTCGTTCTCGTACTCCTCCCCATTGTCCCCCGAACTCATGTCTCCCAGGCACACCCCTATCACCTTTCCCTTGTCGTAACTGAAACCCGCCCTTTCGTTGGTATTCACCAACTTGGGACGACGCTTGGTAAAGGATGTCACTAACCTATCCGTCAAAGGGTCGTTCACTATTCGGAGGTACTCGACCAGGTCCTCCATTCTGGTCATTAGTCGGTTCAGCACCGCCTGTTGGGTGGGATCTGCTACTACCCGCCTGACTTTGCTCTTTGTAACGAACAAGAGAAGAACCACCACCAACAGTACAGCAAAGTACAATTGTGCCATCTATACCATAATGCTGATAATTATTATCAAACGCCAAAACGGTTTACAATGTGACTCAGCTGACCCATAGTAAACCCTGTCAGCTCATTACATTCTCTGTCGCTTGTGAAGCCTCTGTAGGGACCGATGGCGGTGCTGCGACGGGACCGGTGTCCCGCTCTGGAGCTCGAACGGGTGGTGTTTGGACGGGCGGTGTTTGGACGGACCACCTCTCCGGGGCTGGGGGTACGTGATTGTCGACGGGTGTTTGCAGTGGGTAGGCGTTGGCTCGAGTTGTTAGGTCTTCGAGCTATTGTGCCTCGGGTGGAATGGTTCCTACGGACCGCTTGTAGATTGTGTCTTGATGATTCCATTATGCGTCTGAGAATATGTTGGGGTGGTTGAGGAGACGCTACTCTTGGGCCACTAAATGGGGGACGATTACGCGGTGTGGTGCGGACCCCTTCTCGGCATATTGGACAAAGTGGATGGCTGCTTCTGCGTATTCTGTCGGCACATTTGGGGCACACACGATTTGTGTGTTTCCCTGCACACTTCCAATATGTATTTGTAGTTCTGGGTGCGTTTTCTGCATAACACACACAACATTGTTTGTTGTTGTTTGTTCTTACCATAACGTACTTAATATCAACATAAAAAATTATTTTACGACCAGCCTTTTGTGATCCACTGATTTGTTTTGGGTGAGGTGTATTTGCAGTAACTTCCTTTCTTCCGCCTTCCTATCTTCTATGTGGGAGCATTGGTGCGCCTCACAGAACAGGCACTGTGCGCAATAGGTGTTGGAACACCACCTGCATGGAAACGCGACGGTTTTCCTCTTTAGGCACCATTGGCATTTCATCATTCGGTTAGATGTGTAATATTGTTTTTCTTAATTTAATTTAATGATACTTAATGTGGGAAATTCGTGTTACCTAGGGGCCGCGCTACAGTGTATAGCGCGGACACCTGGGTTCTTGGAACACTGCAAACGAGACATGACCGACGAGGATGGGTTGCGCTTGGTTTCCTTCCTGGATGCTCTTCGGACGGGTTCGGGGGTCTTGGACCCTAGCGCGCTGTACGACCAGCTGCGGGAGTACTACCCGTATTTCGGGGAGCATCAGCAACATGATTGCCATGAGGCGATTGTGGTTGTGTTGGACTATTTGGACAGTAAGATGGGGGGTGCTCCCTCCGCGGTACGAACATTTTTCAAGTTGGACCGACAGACGTGTATACGGTGTGAGACCTGTGGGCATGTTCGGGCAAGTGAGCAGGAGGAGTACGGATTGTACGAGAGCTACTTTACCGAAGAGATCGACGAGATATTGGACGGGTACCATTGTGACCACTGTGGAACAGTCGATTGTCAATCAAGTTCCAAGATTGTTAGGCACCCCCCTGTGATGATCGTTCGCCTACCTAAAGATCTGGACGTTGATAAGGAGCTGGACGTTATTGATATCGAGGGCAAGTCTTTCAAGTTGTTCGCTATGTGTAAACACATACCGATGTCGGATGAAGGGGGGCATTACATCGCAATGGTGCGTGGCGAGGAATGCTGGAATATTTACAATGACGAAACATGCACTACATGTGAGTCTGTAGATGTGAACCAGGCATCCGTCCTGCTCTTACTGTCCACCAACTTCAGTTACGGGGACGCTGTATGTCCAGTGATGGCTTGTTAAGGTTGAACACGGGATTGTTACGCATGTCCCGCTCCTTGTAAACAGATATGACAAACGACGTGTTTAGTATGTCTGGGACCGAGAATTTGGTATTGAACGAGACACAAATGTCCTCGTCTGTGTCTTGTCTGCATATGAACGTTTTGTACAACGCTACCGACGTGGGATGGGGGTCAATAGTTTCGTTGTACAGTCGTTCGTTCTCTTTCAAGGCGTATCTCATAACTTCCCGCGGATCCCCCCTTTCCATTCGCGAAAGGCTAAGTTTGGTCGCCACGAACCGGTTGAAGTGGCCGAACTGTTTAGACGCGGTTTCGTGGAGGGTTGCGTTCTGAGAGGAGGAGTAATATTGTGATATGGACAGAGTTACTACATTCAGGAGGCCAACAATACCTACGAACACCATTACATATGATGTTGGGATGGTCTCGTTTTGTACAGAGGCCAAAAACGAGCTGGCCGAAGTCATGCATGACATAAGGACATTTGACATACTTAGCCATTCGTCTTTGGTGTGCCAATACTCTGCAGACTTCAGATGCATCCATCGGAGTCCACCGGCCTTCTCTCCCCATCCCTTTATGAGCTGCTCCGTGTTGCTCGTTTCCCACATCTTTTTGTGTGACAGTTTTTCAGATTCCGTGTATGATCTGTCGTCATTTTCATTGATTTCCTCAATATTTTCTTCAGGTTCCATTTTTTTTATATCACATATATAGAAAACATGGATAATATAAAAGAAACTCCATCTAATAACCCTCGATCCAGTAATCTGCTATTATTGTTCCTCTTGGTTGTTTTGATTGGGGGGGTTCTATGGTTTTTTGTGCTGAACAATGACGAGACACCCACGGACCCCCCACCACCTCCCCAAAATGGAGGGACAACCGAAGCTCCAGACATTGTGTTGACCCAACAACAGAAACTCAATTTGCTGATAAGGGATTCTACGGGGCAGTATATTCAGTTGCAAAAAACAACGAATGAACCAGAATCAACAAAGTGTCTGGTACCAATGAACAATTCGGACGATGATGACGAAAACGTAGGAGAGGGGGACGCAGTTGTTTTTGATGAGAAATGTGGCAACACTTCTTACTGGAAACCGTTACCGATCCCTGGCAAGCTTGATTACTACAGCTTGAAGAACATGAAGGGAGAAAAGTGTTTGGATTACGATGACAAAGATTTGGAGGTCCGGGATTGCTCAGCGGACAACACGAACCAACATTTCAGGTTCCATGCATATGGTACGGATGCAAAGGTGCAGACAGACAAGAACAGCTGTATCGTAGCATATACGAAAGAGGATTTTTTTGGAGGCAATGATCTCACGACCAATACTGCCTGTTTCGATACGGAGTCCACTGCGTTCAAACTTTTGACTTGAAAAGTTATACATATTCACATGTATTCGTGTGGACACGGTATCATATGTTCTATGGTATGTACTACCATTGTCGCGGCAGAAATTTATTTCGCCATTGTTGTTGCAACGTTTCTACCTAAGTTAGGGAGTCTTGGATTTCTGCGGTACAGAGCCTTTGAAGGTTTTAATTGTTACATCGTGCAACTACAGACCGCGCTCAACACAACTATTGTGGAAACCTCGGTGTTCGAGTTGGAGAAAGTAAACGCTAATGTCACTTCCAAATGTGTAGATGATTCTTTGTCTATGCTTCAATCATTCCAGGATGTAGCCCCATCCTTTGTGCTATGGGAGAGTCCTTATACGGACAATCTAAATCAATACATTGATGAGTACTTGCCACTGAAACGGGACGTACGCTATGGTGACATTAGCATATTGTTAGCTGAACAAAATGAACTGAAAGACAATATCGTGGCTTTGATCGGGACTATGATAGAATGGTATGTGAAGAACTTTTATATTATGTTCGGCATAAACTATTGTCTGTTGTTCGTGTTTATGGCCGGGTATGGATACATGTTTTACCAGTCAAAGAAGAAAGCATGCACGCATGTAGCAAACACCGTTTTCGACCAACTTTGTCACGAACTGAAAACCACACTGACCCCGATAGACATGTACACACGGGAATTGCTGAGCAACAAAGGGATCAATGAAGCGGAAAAACAGTTCATAAAAAAGCACATATTGTCAAGTATTGATGTACACAGAACCATCCTGCTACGAAGGTTGGACTTGCAAAAGATAATGTCAAACACGTACAAGTTGCACTTGCAGTCCATAGAATTGATCGACTTTGTATCAACGATTGTTGCAAAGTTCGAATATCTCAACACTCTACACAACAAGTCATACAACATAACCGTGACGTCCGGATTTGCGGAATTGTTCGTGGAAACGGATAAGATTGTATTGTACCATGTTCTGATGAACATCATTCAGAACTCGGTTAAATATGGATCAGGCACGGACATTGACATAAACCTTACATGTTCACATTCCCGTATCACGATACGGGTATCTGACCAAGGTCCAGGTATCCCAACATGCCTATTGAAGAGGCTAAATGCCAGTAAAGTCGGCAAGATACCAAGTGTCTCTAAGTCTGATTCGTATGGCTTGGGCATTAGGTTCATAAAGCGGTTGGTCGGTCTTTTGGACAGTGGGGTATACAGGATATCATCCGAACCGGGCCAGGGTACCGTTACGGAGGTTTCGTTCCGCACTGTTTGTAGGAGTTTTCGTTCCTCCATCAGTGAGAAGGACGTATGTGTAATGATAGTGGACGATTGCATCGTGTTACGGAACGTCGTGTCTCGCATGCTACGCGGAATCTTTACAAACGTCCAGGCTTTCGCAACGGGCGAAGACTTGTTACAGTATCCGTTCCAACATGAACAAACTTACGTGAGCATTTTGGACCAGAACATGCAGAGCGCTGGGGGGATTCTTTTGGGGCACCAAGTATCCACCTGTCTCAAAAAAATGCCTGGTAAACACATTACCATAAGCATGTCTGGTAATGAGGTGATTGGGGATAGCTTTGACATGGTGTGGGACAAGCCACCACCACCACTTCTGGACATACAAAAACAGATTTTCGACATCGTATGGGAAACGAAGGGGCACACTACTTTGACCATACACGATTATATGAACAACTAAAAATGTTTAATTGTTTTGATATTGATGACGAGGACAATCTTGCGACGGATCGTGCATATTACTTGTCCTATCGCATCAAGCGAAACATTCGTAAGATCGGAAAATCATCTAAAAAGCTTGTGCTAAAATTGAAGAGTGTCCTTCAAAATTCTCGGTGACGTGGTTGAAAATACTCGTTGATGGAAAAGGCACCAGCTCGTCTACAGATTGCACTGTCTTGAATCGATACAACTCGCATATCCTGCCGCGTTTGTGTTGTATCATGACTCTTTCATAGTTGGAGCTTGAGTTTGCTATGATCATAAGCTTCCCTTTGAACTTTGGTGCCACTGTTATACTATCTGTGTTCAAAGTGCACAACCATTCACCCAATATGAACAACATATTGTGGGTCAGGCGCAGCTTCCATTTGTTAAAACACTTGGAGAGTATCCAGTCCATCAAATGTAAAAATAACCCCAACCCCCAATCCGCGACCCCTTTTATACCCTCCTCTTTTTTGTTGTCCACGTGTACAACACATGTGGGTACTTGTTATCCTGGCAATGATGATCGCAATTGTCTACCTGTGGTCCGGAGAGGGTTCCACTACCGACGCCCCTACCGACGCCCCTGCCGATATGACGGGACCCCCCAGTCTCATGCCACCATGCCAGATTTTTCCGATAACTGCAGACTGGGAGTACACCAGTGCAACCAATTCGCGAAGAAAATACATACCCTACAGCGGGGGGTGCACTGTGGATTCTCTGTATCAGAAGCACCCGATTTACATACCAACTCCAAAGCAGCATGTGTTCGGTGTCCTAGACGCCGGTCATAGCATTGTACAGGATGAGGATGAACAGCGTTTCGTATGGGAGGAACGATGCGTTGAACACTTACACCCCGACTTTGGATATGATCAAACCGCTAGACATCCATGCCCCCCATGGGAATGTGATCTCCCAACCATTGATGGACATTTGACATGGGATTGGGACCCTTGGGTAACTTTGGAACCAGGTGGAAAGTGGACCAAGACTGTGAGTATCGGAAATCTGGGAGAGGGGAGCGAACGTAGCTGTATACATGCGGCCCGGACCATCGATGACAATTGGGACACCACCGTGCCGTACGAGGTCCATCAGGGTCGCATGAAAAAGACGGTGTCCAACTTCGAAGAGTGTACAGATCATCCAGGCTTGATGGGTGCAAAAAGAATTTTGGGCGGTGGGTGCAGAAGGGATCCTGTTTGCACATTCACTCCACCAGCAGACCTTTCTGTATTAATGACCCGGGATTACGGTTGGGATGTCCGCACAGGGAGCTGGCAATGGCGAAAGGGATACTTTGACCACATAGGGTGGGAATACAGCGACGAGTACAACGATGGGATACCCAGGTGGACAAAAACTGTACCATTTGTAGGCACCAATGGGGATCTCTGCATACAGGAAGCTCGTCGTGCTGACGACACATGGTACGTGGGTGACGATATTGTGAAGTACCAAATCGATGACAATGAGGGGGGCGGCACCACAACAATGACCAAAATCGTGTACAATGAGGGGGATGCGCGCAACTATTCTCCCTATGGTCCGTTGTGCACAAACGCACACGCGTACATCAAAGATTCTGATGGTGAATGGTGGGACACGTGTCGGGTTGTGTATGGCAACTCCTGGTCTGATTACTCTGGGCCACTTTTCGATCCAGATCAACCCTGGGATGGCCCTATATAAATGAGACGGGGGTGTAGTCTGTACCAAAATGGATTATCCGGAACAGGAGCAGGGGGTGAACAAGAGGCAGAGGTGTGATGAAGATACCACGATACAGGCACTGAAGGTGGTCAATGATGTGTGCAATACGTTGAGTGTACAATCTCAGTGCCAAGAGCTCATGATGAAGGGTTTGAGAGCAGCAAAGAGGGAGGAACGGTTTGCCTTTTTCAAACAATTTGCACAGGAAAAACCAATGGTGCACAAGGAATTGGTACTCGAGATCCTCAAAATGGGGTTTGGTGGGATGGCCACAGGGGTGGAGTTGTTTAACAAGGACGCCAAGGAGTTTCTTGAACCATTTATCTGCATAATGAAAACAAGGGACTCTGCCATGGTGCAACAAGCTGTGTCACGTCTTGCAGACGTACTGGCGAGGATCTGCAGCGAGAAACCCATGGTGTTGAAGTCCAATCTCACTGTGACGCAGTGGCTTTGGGTTTTTGACAGTACTGTCAGTTTCTTGTCAAGCAACAACCCATCAAACCCTTTTCCATACGAGCGTCTGTTAGAGACCTGGGTATGCATCACGAAGATGTGTAAGTCCTCCAAGAGGCAGAAAGATGGATGCCACGAACTTCAAGCACTTCGTTTTGAATCCATCAAGCACTCTGTTGACATTTTGGGACAACATATTCATGATCGTGAGGGACTGTCTACAGCCACGAATTATTTGCACGATTGGTTGATGGAGTTAGAAAACCGATGGTGAAAAAAAAAATGTTTGTAGTATGGTACAATACAAAATATGTCGGTGCAAAATCGAGTAAAAAATACGGAAAATAATGCAACGAGACGGAAGATGGAAGATCTGTGTGGAATCTGTACGTCACCGGGAAGTAGACAGCATTCGTTGAACAACAAAAGCGATTCTTTAGCGAAATTCTTAGAGCTGTACTATAAACTGCATAAGAAAACTGCTAATAACAATGCATTAAAGAAAAGGGCGAGAAACGCCTATAACCGAGCTTGGTTAAAATCTGTAGGGATAGTGCAGCATGTCACTGCCCCACCTCGGCAGCGAGGTATGGTATTCGGACAGATACAAAACAAAGAGAACAATACGAAGAGAAAGCAGATGGAAATGAAACGTGATATATGCGTCACACCGGGAAACAGGTATACTACGGAACAAAAAGCAAACGCTCTTGCACAATATATACATTTGTACAACGCGTTGCATACAAAAACACCTGCAAACAAACAAGAAAAGAAAGCTCTGGAAAAGCAATCCCGTCGTCCGAATGCCGGTCGTCCGAGTTCTTCTGCCCCTGCCGGTCGTCCGAGTTCTTCTGCCCCTGCCGGTCGTCCGAGGTCTGCCCCTGCCGGTCGTCCGAGGTCTGCTGTCCGTCGTCGGACCTCTATCGTAAATGTTGTGAAAAGGGTTGCTACGTTACTGCCTCTGATTGCGGGTGGTCCGCCTATTGTGCCAGGATTTGTTCCACAGCCCCAAACACGTGTTCAAACACCCAATCAGCAATGTTACCACCATGGTACACGTACAGAAATGTAGTAAGACAGAATTCCAGTGTTACAGTATTGTACTATATATGTTGGCCTGAAAGCTAGTTGGTACCAAAACCATTTCGTACCCAATATGATTGCTCGGATTGTGAGCTATGCCAACAAAAGTACACAAGAAAATGAAAACCAACTGGACTTGCGAGAGAAAGAACTATCGCTTTCAGAGAAGTATGACAATGCGTTGTCACGCATGAAGATACGGTCACTCAGGATAAAGGCCTTGTTGAGCCGTAAAGTGGAGCATGAGTGATAGGCGCGTTGTGACACCTGTGTATAAATTGTACATGTACATAAATGCTACTGTTCGACCTAGATGGCGTCTTAGTAAACAACTCCACCATAGGTAGATATATCGAAGCTAGGTCTGTACGGTTCTTACAGAGGTACCCCAAAATTGGTAAGAATGCATATAGTATCAATAAGCGCGCGTATAAGACCCTTGGGCATACATCGTTGGCCCTAGGAAATAGCCCACAACATGTCATGGAATATAATGACTTCGTGTTCAATCAGGACACCCTGAACTTTGTACGGAACAGTCTTACCAACGATGACCTGTTACATATCAACAAGGTTGGTGGTATTACGAGGAACTTGGGAATGCCAGTGGGACTGTGTACCAACACCCCTCTGCGATACTGCGAAAGTGTTCTCTTTTCTGGGGTTTTCACTGACCAGTTGTTGTCCAATGCTTTCACCTCGGACACGGGACTCATCAAACCAAATGATGAATTTTACGATGCTTGTGAGACCGATGTGTCCATGCCCTTATATTTCCTAGACGACTCGATGATCAACATTGATGCGGTTAGGGACAGGGAAAATTGGTATCCCCTTCATGTCATTGGCACAGCCGATCTTTGTGAGAAACTCTCTCGCTTTGAGCAAGGGGAGGTACCAATGTGGGAGCAGCACTGACATTGCACGAGGTTACAGGTTCAAATCCCCTGTGTATGATTCGCCGCCCCAACAAATGCCCACTTACGAGTCTCCGCCGTGGGCACAAGGGTCCCGGCAGCGCTTAAGCCCCGAATCGCAAAAGTTGATTGAAATTTTAATTAATTAAAGAGTTCCATTTCTCCCTCTCCTGCTTCGACAAGCCGTCCAATATTTCTGAGTCCACCGCTTTCATGATGCGCGACCTATTTTCATATCCGTCGTACATCTTGTCCTCAACGTCGAACCTTGAGTAACCGCGCAATGATGCTATTATCTGCATGATGAAGTGCACGGTGAATCCGGGATACTTGCGGAGAGCGCAAGCCAACGCTTGCACTTCGTTGGCATCATAAATGAGAAGCCTATTACCAGTTAATATACACTGGCGCATATACTGTCTGAAGAGGTAAATGGTCACGTGGGGGTCGCTTCCAGGGATGGTGTCAACCCCCATCCAGTTCTCAATCTTGGGTTCCGTAAACGCCCGCCAAAATGCCCGCCACAGTATCGTTTCCGGTAGGTTCAACTGCTTGGGCGACGCGGTACCGTACACATCGGCCCTAATGGTTGACCGGATGCTGCATAATGGGTGGGCGCTATCAACCATTCTCCCAAGCTGAAGAACGTGTAATTCATTTGATTCATGTGATGTGGGGATGGTAAAAAATGTAGATCTGGAGAATTCACGTTTGATCAGAAAGTTCATGACCAAATTGTACACACAGTTGACATTGCTTAGTGGGGTTTTAACCACCTCACGATATTTCGTTTTGCAACTCGGAAAGTCCCCGGAATTCTTCAACCTCGCGGTGTCCGGGAACAACGCACGTTGTAACAAGAGCAATCGGATTGCCATTGTGTCCGAGACATGAAGATGGTCCTCCATCCACTGACATATCAGGTACCACACGTGCTCCATTGTTTATGCCAACTGGGGCTGGGACCGAACCTTTCACTATATATACTTTGGGTGAGGAGAACGTGGGAGGGCAGGAGGGTTGGACACTTGTCAGCGAGGGTGGGGGGGGGAGGGTTTGGCACTTGTCAGCGAGGGAGG
>MDSX01084463.1_pt1 | contig 16436 bp, 16 predicted proteins | sample 811141 | NCBI WGS metagenome assembly MDSX01 (sample SAMN05326642, study PRJNA326480) | marine metagenome | isolation source: seawater | place: Atlantic Ocean: South East | collected 2010 | reverse complement strand
GAAAACAAAAATAAGCTATGGTCAGAAATGTTGTGAAACGAACCGTTTGCCAACGGTGATATGGGATTTCTTGAGCAGCACTGAGATTAAAAGGGAAATAAACTTGAAGATTAAAGAGACCTAACCCAACTGTCGTTACAGCCCAGATACCTAATAAGCCCAGTAATATTTTACAATAAATCATGCGCACCTTTATCCAGATTTACTATTAGTAAATTATAGTGCCATAAAAATATTTGGATGGAAACTATCTCAGCTACTGGATCACGCATGATCTTAGCTAGTCGATAGGCTTCTATGTGTCCTCCACGTTTGGTAATAGTAATCTCATTCTTATATCTTTCCAGAATCTGGCTTAAAGTTTCATAGTCAGGATGACTAAGTTCCAGAATAAGACCTTGATCAATCTTTCGTTCTATTTCATTTGCCCATTGTTGAGCATCTTTTTTATGAGTGAATGTTTTAGATATGTTGGGGTGATTAGATTTTCGTATCTGCACACACCATTTGTAATTACGTTTGCTAAAGGTAGCCATTATTTATCCTAACTGTGACTAGAGTGTGATTTACAGTTGAATAATGAATGACCAACAAATCAGATAAGGCAGTGACAAATAGACTAAGTCACTGAACAAGCTATATAAAGAGTGGTGCCCAGAAGAAGACTCGAACTTCCACGATCTTGCGATCACTGGCACCTGAAGCCAGCGCGTCTACCAATTCCGCCACCTGGGCTTATTTGTTGAAATAGAACTATTACCATATTGCACGTTAACCTTCGATTATTTTTTGAGAATATTCAAGTGCACATTTTTACCTTTTATTTGATTGATTTATCTGTGTGGCTTGTTTCTTAAGAGTTGGAATTGTATTAAATGTCAATAAATACAGTCGCCTATTATCTTTAATGGAAATAAGGAATAATGGAAAAGTATATTGTTACAGTTTTTGGTGGTTCAGGATTTATTGGCCGTCATCTTGTTCGTAAGTTAATAAAAAAGGGTGCTATAGTTCGCGTAGCTGTTAGGGATCCTGAAGGTGCCAAGTATTTAATGACAATGGGTAACGTTGGCCAAGTTGTGCCGGTCGCAGTGAATATTTATGAAAAAGAAACTCTAATTCCCGCAATAGATGGTGCCAGCGTTGTCATAAATTTGGTTGGTGTATTATCGGAGTGGGGCCAACAGAGTTTCAAAAACATACATACACAGGGGGCCGCTAATGTTGCAAAGGTGGCTGCAGCGGCTGGCGTGGATAAATTAGTCCATATATCTTCTATTGGAGCTAACGCCAGTTCACCTTCCCGTTATGCTCAAACTAAGATTGCGGGTGAAGATGCTGTGATATCAAAATTTCCGAATGCAACAATTATCCGCCCTAGTGTAATTTTTGGTCCCGAAGATGGTTTTTTTAATTTATTTGCGGGACTGGCTCGCTTTACGTTTTTTCTACCCGTTTTTGGCTGTCCAGCCTTACCTAAAATCAATTTCTTTACAGGTGGGCGGGTATTTAAGTTTGATTTTTATGGTAATGGTGGAACAAAGTTTCAGCCGGTTTATGTTGGTGATGTTGCTGATGCTATTTGTGCCGCTATAGATAATAAAAAATCGAACGGTCAGGTCTTTGAAGTTGGCGGTCCTTCAGTCTACAGCAGTGTTGATATAATGAATTTAATTTTGAGACACATTGGACGCAAACGCCTATTAATCCCAATACCATTTTGGTATCTGAAAATTGTTGGTTGGTTATTGCAAAAATTTCCCGCACCATTGCTGACTTATGATCAGGTAATGCAATTGAAAATTGATAACATTGTATCTCAGAAAACAAAAAAATTATCAGATTTAGGAGTGAATGCGACACCAGTTGAATCTATATTACCCCAATATTTAACGAGGTTTAAGAAAGCTGGTCACTAAACATGTTGAGTTGCATTTTGTTTAAATAATAATGATTATTTGGTTTTAAGTATAAGATTATTTTTTAATGCGCAAAAGATAGATCTAATTGCCATTGCCTCTCCGCCCTTGGGGCGTCCAGGCTTTGAGGTTAAATTCCAAGCCATTAAATCAATGTGGGCCCATTTTGTTTCTGGTTTAATGAATTCTTCAAGAAATAAAGCTGCCGTTATTGCTCCCCCATAACCACCTTCTGGAGAGTTTGTCAGGTCAGCAGCCATCCCCTTAATCATATCTTTGTAGTCAGTCCATAAAGGTAGGCGCCATATAGGATCCTGTTCTAAAGTACCAACTTTACTCATTGTTCTGGCGAATTTGTCATCGTTAGTAAATAACGCTGGCAGTGAAGTGCCAAGTGCTATTCGTGCTGCACCTGTCAATGTTGCGAGATTAATTATAAAATCTGGATCCTCTGAACAAGCTTCGGTTAATGCATCTGCAAGAATTACACGACCTTCTGCATCCGTATTCCCAATCTCAATAGTTTTACCACTGCGGCTAGTTATTACATCTAGAGGGCGCAGAGCTTCGCCAGATATATTATTTTCTACTGCAGGGATTAGAACGCGCAATCGAATTGGCAACTTATGGGACATGATCATTCCTGCTAAGCCTAATACATTGGCAGCACCACCCATATCTTTCTTCATTAATTTCATACCAGCGGTTGTTTTAATATTTAAGCCGCCAGTATCAAAGCAGACGCCTTTACCTACAAGCGTCAGCTTTGGATGGCTAGTATTACCCCATTTAAAATCGATAAGACGTGGAGCCTGTTTAGTTGTTTTCACGGCTCGACCTACCGCGTGAATCGCTGGATAATTCTTCTTTCGCAAATCTTCGCCAATAATTATGTTAATCTTTGCATTATATTTTTTTGCAATCCCGCGCGCAGCATTTTCCAAGTTTGCCGGGCCCATATCTTCGGCTGGTGTATTGATCAGGTCTCTAGTTAGGAAAATAGATTGAACTATACTTTCTAACTTGGAGCTCTGGGGCACGAATAGTTTGGTTTTTTTGACGGATTTAGTTCCCTTGTAGCGATCAAAGTGATACGAACCTAAGGCCCAACCAAGGGCCCATCTCTCTATATCCGATGATTTTTTGGATTGGAGCCTATAGGTGCCCTCAGGTAGTTCCTGCGAAAGGTTGCTGCAATCCCAAATATTGACATCATCTGAGACGCCAACCAGAACCTTTTCTAATCTTCCATCTAAGCCTGAAATAAGACAGGTTTCCCCGGGAGAAGCCCTGAAGCCTGTGGTTAGGACCCAAGATTGAATTTCTTTACGTTGTTTTTTGCACCACTGAGATAAATCATCTTTAGAAAGTGGAATTATTGGAAGAGTATTAGTTGAGGATCGTGCAAAGTGAGGCATTAAAATAACCTATTGATTTGGATTAATAATAATACGGTCGCGAGTTGAACCATTTAACACTATACCGTATGCTTTTTTTGCTTCTTCTAGTTTATAGATATTTTTCTTTTTAATTGGATAAGGTTTGTATAAACCACTTTCAAAACCAGTCTTCATTTCTTCCAGTAGTTCACCCGAAATAATATTGTTATGATCAATGTTACTAACCCCAATCATTTTATAATTTCCACGATAGAAGGTTCTTAAATTAATCAAATTTTCTTCGATCAAGGTAGAAATGATTATTTGACGGCCCTGTTTGGCCATTGAATTGCATGCGACATCAAAATAAAGACTACCGACAGTATTCATAATAATATCAGCACCTTTGCCATTGGTTCGATTCATAATAGCTGAGTGTATATCAGTCTCATTTTGGAGATTTACGATGTCTACAGGCTTATTAGTGTGACCAAGGTAGTTGTCACGGCTCCTTTCAAATCCTATTACGGAAGCACCCTCTGCTGTCGCGATCTGAATTGCAGCTTCACCAACCTTGCCGTTGGCACCAAACACCACAACTTTTTCACCGGCGGAAACTTGAGCGCCGTGCATCATACCTAACCAGGCACAAGTCCACGAAACACCAATTGATCCCGCTTCAAGCATGGATATGTTTTTGGGTTTTTCTCTTATTCCATCAGTGTCAACTATATTAAATTCCGAATGGGCACCGTTTCGGCTCATTCCAAGGTCACCGCCTGTGCCCCAAACTTCTTTACCAATCAGGTTATTTGGGCCTTCAACAACGACCCCCGAATAATCGCGTCCTGGTACCCGGGGCCAAATTAGATTTGGCATTTTTCCCAGAAGCGCTTTCACATCGCTAGGATTAATGCCACTTGCATGAATTTTTACCAGACACTCATTAGTCTTTATCTTCGGTATTTCAATATTTTTTAACTCAAGCTTGAGGTTATCGGCGTCTGCAGATTTATCAGAAACGGTAATTGCTTTCATTGAATAAGTCTCTTTTCCAAACCAGAAATATTTAGGTTTCTCTGGCATCCTGTTTTGAAACAAAAAAAGAATCAAAATAATAATTTAACGCTGTTCTAATTATAAGAACATTACAATCAAAATATCAATTCGCATATTAAGAATTTGCCCAAATCTCCCATACTTTTTGTCAATCATTTCTCATATAAGGTTAGTGGTTTAGCTATACTTTTGTGATTTACCTCTCGTAAAATCTATAATTAAATATGGGCGCTTGCACAAAGGCTTCGGCTCTATTAAAGACGCATTTTATGGCACCGCCTTTACTCATTCTTAAGGATATCAATCTCACTTTTGGGAGCACACCCCTTTTATGTGGTTCGGATTTATCCGTTTCAGCACGTGATCGAGTTTGTTTGGTGGGGCGAAATGGCTCAGGTAAGTCGACTTTGTTAAAGATAGCAGCTGGTTTAATTGAGGCCGATAAAGGAGAATTATTTATTCAACCGGGTGCGACTATCCGATATTTACCACAAGAGCCCAACTTCCATGATTTCAGAACAACCTTTGACTATGCCCAAGCGGGGTGTGCGGACGGTGACGATCTTCACAGGGTCACTTATTTGCTCGAGCAATTGGGTCTTACAGGGGATGAAGATCCTCAGAAATTATCAGGTGGCGAAGCGCGCCGTGCAGCTCTTGCTCGCGTATTGGCTCCTGAACCTGATATTTTATTGCTCGACGAGCCAACAAACCACCTCGATATTGAAGCCATTGAATGGCTTGAGAGTTATTTGAGAAATAGTAAGTCGGCTCTAGTGCTAATTAGCCATGACCGTCGATTTTTGGAGAACTTATCTCAAATTACTATCTGGTTAAGTTTAGGAGAGACCCGTCGATTAAATCAAAGCTATAAAGATTTTGAGATATGGCGGGATGAGGTTTTAGAGTTAGAAGAAACCGAGCGCCATAAATTAGACCGTAAAATAGTTAGAGAAGAACATTGGCTACGATACGGCGTTACGGCACGTCGCAAGCGAAACATACGCCGCCTTAATGAATTGCAGAATCTACGCCAGCAACGTCGTGATCGACGTACCGATACAGCTTCAGTGAAAATGACCATCACTGAAGCTAGAAGTTCAGGTAAATTAGTTTTTGAAGCCGAGAATATATCTAAGGTCTTTGATGGAAGAAGTATCGTTAAGGATTTCTCAACTCGAATATTACGCGGAGATCGAGTTGGTTTTATTGGACCTAATGGAGCGGGTAAAACCACTTTATTGAGAATGTTAATAGGTGAATTGCAACCTGATGAAGGAATAATTCGCTCAGGAGCCAAGGTAGAAATAGTCAGTTTGGATCAACGCCGGGAGATCTTAGCCTCCGATATGAGTTTGAGTGATGTCTTAACAGGTGGTGGCAGTGATATGGTTTTTGTGGGTGATCAGCAACGACATGTTGTAAGTTATATGAAAGATTTTTTGTTTCAGCCTGAGCAGGCTCGAACAGTTGTGAGTGCATTGTCTGGTGGTGAGAGAGGCAGGCTAATGCTGGCTCGTGCATTTGCCAAGCCATCAAATATATTAATATTAGATGAGCCGACTAATGATTTAGATCATGACACATTGGATTTATTGCAGGAGCTAATTTTCGATTATAGGGGGACTATATTATTGGTAAGCCACGATAGGGATTTTCTTGACCGTGTTATCTCAGCCACTATTGCACCTAGTGGCGATACACCCGGCATTTGGATTGAGTATGCCGGCGGTTATTCAGATATGGTTCTGCAAAGGAAAAATGTTGATGAAAAAAAGTCGAACGTCATCAAACATAAAGATGCCAATTATAATAAACCACCTAGTAAATCGAGCCGAATGTCGTTTAAAGAAAAACATGCACTTGAAGTTCTTCCAGAAAAGATTGAGAATTTAAAATTACAAATTAGTGATATACAGAATCAGATGGCGGATCCAAATTTTTATAATAATGAAAATAAAAAAATTGAGAAGGTTGCTATTATTTTATCCGATAATGAAAAAAAGTTATCTAAATTAGAAGAACAATGGTTAGAACTTGAGTTAAAGAGAGAGGAGATAGAGGGAGCATAGTTTGGAAGAGTTTTTAACATTAAATAATCAGCGTGGGATAGATCCAATTACTAATCTGTTAATAGAAGATCCACTGCAACGTGTGCGCCAAATTTTTAGGAATTTGGAGAATTTTGCACAGGAAGCTGGATCTAATTTAGCTGAGACTATCCGTTTAGTTGTTATGGTTTCGGATATGACGCGTGATCGACCGCTCATAAATGAAGTTCAAAAAGAAGTATGGGGTGAAGAAGGCCCCTTTCCATGTAGAACGATTATTCAGGTTGACTACCTTGCGGATGATTTTGTTGAGATAGATGGTGTTTTTCGTATGGTGTCCGAAAATAGGAGCGCAATTGAGTTTATTAAACCAGAACAAAGTTTCACTCCCACGGGAACTTGGAGCCTTGGTATTAAGACAGATACTCATATATTCGTTTCAGGTATGCGCGGTATTAATCCGGAAACTGATAGCCTTGTAATTGGCGAAGCCCCGAGGGTGCGCCAAGCTTTTAGAAATATGAAAACAATTATTGAAGCGGGAGGTGGCAAAGTTACTGACGCAATTGGTTTAGTGATATATGCCACAGATGAAAAGTACCTAGAGATTATAGAGATGCTCCAAAAAGATATGTGGGGGGAGACGCCATTACCACCCGTAACGATTAATATTGTTACTGCCCTTAACGACAACGATATTGTTGAGATTGAAGGAACGTTTATACGGACTTAAGTGAATCTAGTGTTAAATATGCATACCCCCGTCGGCCATGAAGACGCTGCCAGTTGAGAAACTACTCTTATTTGAGGCAAGAAAGTAAGCAGTATTTGCAATCTCCTTCGGGGAAGCGTGGCGACCAAGAGATATCCAATTATTCAGCATTTCTGTAACATTTGTGCCCGAGGCTTTAGATGCTCGCTCTTCAATTTCTAATTGGAACGCATTATCTACTGGTCCGGGGGCTAATACGTTAACACGAATATTTCGAGGCGCTGATTCTTTAGCTACACCCCTCATCAAGCCGATTAGTGCATGCTTTGAAGTAATATAGGCTATACTTCCCGGGCGCGCAGTTACACCCATAATACTAGAGGTAATTATTATACTTCCATTGTCATTCATTTCAGGTAAAGCATATTTGCAGGCGAGGAAGGAACCGCGGACATTGACGGCCATCACCTTATCAAAAATATCGTCCGGATAACTAGTTATGGGTGCTGACGTACCGCTAAAGCCCGCATTAGCAAATAGTATATCTATCTTACCCCATTTGGCTATGGTTTCGGAAATATAATTTTGTGTCTCTAAACTTTTAGAAACGTCCGCTTCACATATCTTTACACGTTCATTATCATTCAATTCAGATTTTGCTATTTTTAGATTTTTAACATCCCGGTCAACCAGCATTATATTTGCTCCGGACTCGTGCATCAACTTTGCACTTTCCAGACCAATACTTCCAGCTCCGCCAGTTATGATACAAACTTTATTTTTAAAATCGTTATTTTGCGGTTGGCCCATCAATTTTCTCCTTATATCCTTGAAAACCTTGATTATAGAATAATACTAATTTATGGACGTGTCATGACGGAGATCAAAAAAGAGTTGAAAGTTACGACCGAGCGTATTGACACCCCCGCATTTCATCGAAATTACCAATATATTGTTGAAGTTTTAATATCTGAACTTAAATTTAATTGTGGTAATATTCTCGAGATTGCGAGTGGTTCTGGGCAACATGCCATGACTTTTGCGAATACTTTTCCGAAAATTACATTTTGGCCAAGTGACCTCAATTCCGGTCATATTAGAAGCATTGAAGCGTGGAAATATGATGTTACTGCGGGTAATTTGAGATCTCCGTTTATGCTTGATGTATTAGAAGAAGACTGGGGTATTGGAGAGAGTGACAGACCGCCTGATGCTCTTGATGCCATTATTAATATAAATATGGTGCATATATCTCCCATAGAAACTGCAAAAAATTTATTCAAGATGTCGAGTAAACATTTGGGGGATGCGGGCAAATTAATGCTTTATGGCCCATTTATGAGGGGTGGTAAACATACTTCGCTTAGTAATGCTGAGTTTCACGAGCGTTTACGAGCTAGTAATCCCACATGGGGTCTTAGAGATATAGAAGAAGTCTCGGCTTTTGCTAATGCCAATCAGTTAATTTTAAATCGATTAGTTCCAATGCCCGCAAATAATTTTATGCTAATTTTTGAGCGGAGCGAGCAGTCTAAATAATGAAATTTATTTGGAACCATGCTTATTTCTTAATGATATTGACGGCTTTAGCTTGGTCTGGAAATGGGATTACGGGGCGGGGTCTGAATGATATTATTCCCCCTATTGGATTAGCCTTTTGGCGTTGGGTGGTTGCTTTGCCTATCGTCATGTTAATCGCATGGCCTCATCTCCGAAGAGACTTGCCGCAAGTGCGTGAGAATTGGCCAATATTATTGATATTATCAATTTTAAGCATTACCGCATATAATACGTTCCTTTATTACGGATTGGTGACAACCACAGCTATAAATGCATTGTTGATTAACACGTCACGCCCGGCAGTAATTGTTTTACTATCAATTCTGTTTTTTCGCCAAGGAATTACATTGAAACAAAGCTTGGGATTTTTATTGGCGTTCATAGGAACAATAGAAATTATTATTAAGGGTGAAGTATCACGTCTTATTTCTCTTGAATTTAATGATGGTGACCTTTGGGTTCTAGCAGCCATGTTTTGTTGGGCGCTTTTTACCGTTCTATTAAGAAAGCAACCGAATATTCATCCAACAAGTTTTGTTGCATTTACTATCTTTTTTGGCGCTTTGCTTTTATTTCCATTTTATATCTGGGAAACTTTGTTCATAAAGCCAACTCCATTTGTCATAGAAACGGTTGCCGGAGTGCTATATCTGGCAATTTTTGCTACAATCATGGCGTATCTATTTTATAATCGGGCGGTTGAAATTGCTGGCGCAAATAAGGCGGGTCAAGTTTCTTACATTTTACCGATTATTGGTTCAGTCCTCGCAATAGTCATACTTGATGAAAAATTTGAAAATTATCACGCAATCGGTTTTGCTCTTATTTTGTTTGGTATTTATTTTGGCTCGAAAGGAAAAAAAGTCAGTTAACTTGCTTCATAAAATATTACTTTATTCTCTTAGTAGTGAATTGTTTAATTTTATGGCCAGTATTTATTCAAAATCTTACTATAAAGTTGTAACTGGAATTGGTATTACTGTATCTGTCATCCAACTACCCTCAAACTTATTTCCAAGTTGCCGGGATAGTCCAAACCGATAGCCGTAAGTTCTGCCTTTCCTTGATACTAAAATTACGTCAATACTAGCTTGATTTTTTACTACTTTATATTTCTCAAATGTTGCTCCTTTGTGATTAATCATTGGGCCATAAGTTTGGCCTCTGATCATAGAATTGAAACGTGTCAACGGGCCTGTATTTTTCTTATTAGCTGGTGAGGCAAAATTGAATGTTGTTACAACACCGTTATTTTTATTTGGGTAGTCATTATTTCTAAGAGCATTCATAACAATTTGAACGACTTCTTTGGGCGTTAATGACGGGTGAGGTTTGATTCGATTAAGATCTCCTGCCATAAGTGAACCGCTTAAAAGTAAAGCCGCAAAAATGTAAAAAACCTTCATGATTGACGTCCTATTATTATTTATATTGTAATTGCATTATCTTCTTTCATTAATATTGGCCGCATATCTGGTGTATTTAGAGGTATGATTTTATCTTGATATCGGACACATAAAGTAGGAGCATTTTGTTTTGTGTTACCAAGATTAACCTCTATATCGGCAATGATAATTTCTGCATCCTCAAGAACTTTTAAGACTTTCAATGTATTTCTCCTCAGGTTTAATTAATAAAAAAGGGGAACATCTCATTGATGTCCCCCCCCTTATTCATTGGGCTATTGATTGCCCTGGTCTTTTCAACCAAATACTAATTGCGACAGAAAAGGTTGCTCCTTTGCCTCAAAATAGTAATACGGCTAATCAAAATAGCTTCCAAATCAAATGACATCGGATCACCTCCTTTCGTTGTTTCGTTCTCCTTTATTATATTTTAAAATTGGCAAAATGGAAGTAGCTTTAACTTAAAATTTAAATTTTTTTAATTAAAAATATTTGTTATGATTATTCCAAAGCGAAATAATATTAATTTTTTGGGATATGATTTTAGGGTTTCAATATGAGCCAAATCCAAGATGCTAAGCCTCTTCAAGTTTCTAGTGATGAAGAAAGAGATAAAGAAATATATAAGGCAGGTTTCATTCCCGGTTGGATTGGTGAGGGCGGGTTAAAGCCGGAACCAACTCATGAATTTAATGTTTGCAGTTGGGATTGGCCAACAGCAAGGCATCTTTTAGATTCGGCTTCCAAGAGTATTGATCCTCGTGTAGCTGAGCGACGTAATATTCGCATGGCCAATACTGCTAACGAAAAACGCACAAGCCTGAATACAATTCATACGTCATATCAGATGGTTGCGCCGGGAGAATTCGCGAGGGCTCACCGGCATACGGTTAATGCTGGCAGACTTATTTTAGAGAGTAGTGGCGCATTTACGACGCTAGATGGTGAAAAAGTATATATGGCACCTAATGATATTATATTAACGCCTAATTGGGTATGGCATGGCTTAGGCAACGATAATAAAGAATTAGGTGCGTTCTGGATAGATTTTCTTGATGATCCATTGGTTTCGAATTTAAAAACAATTTTTTTTGAAGTCCGTGATGAGAATTATAATGATATGGAAATAAATGAAAATTCACCATTTCATATCAAATGGCAGGACACCGATGAGAAACTAGAAAAATTAGATCATAATGGTGATGAAAGTTTTGGCTATCGATTAAAATTGGATACACCATCTATTCCCACGATGGATTTATATATGGAACGATTTGATAAAAAGATGAAGACACGAGAAATTAAGTCAACAGCAAATCATATATTTGTCTGTGTTGAGGGTCAGGGGAGTACGACAGTTGAGGGCAGTTCGTTTTCTTGGGAGAGAGGTGACGTCGTGGCTGTACCTTCATGGAAAAATTTCTCCCATTGTGCTTCTATGAAATCAACAATTCTTGAAATTACAGACCAACCTCTAATGGAGATATTAGGATGGTACCGCAGTGCTTAATTAGATTTTGATTTTTGAAATAAAAATACGGTTTTCATTTATGTTTGATACGAAGCCTAAACTTAAGTTACTTACATAATATTCTTTGTCCCGATGTGACTTTGCGGTTATCATAATTAAAATTATGGGGAGTTTAATGTTATGGTAACTGAGATTTACACACCGACAAAGGAAGAAATTGAGTCAAGAGTAAGCCGTTTCTCTGAATTAAAGCCAATGTCTACAGCTAATGATTTAGCCTGGGTAGGGCAAGAAGCTATGGACGTTTTCTACGCTAGAAAGTTAATGCCGGTTATTCTTGATGATACAAAAAACCCTTTTGGGAACCAAGCACCTATCATCGGTGCAGCGGGTTCAACAATGTTTGTTTCTATTATGCCACCAGGCCAAGGCCCATGCCTTCATTCTCACAATGGTACTTTTGAGACCTTTATGGTACTTGATGGAACAATTAAATATGAAATTGGCGAGCCAGTTGCTCATTCAGTAACCTTAGAGAAATGGGACGTTTTGTCGTGCCCTCCAAATGTATATAGAGGGTTCCACAATGTTGGTGAAAAGGACGCCGTTCAACTAACAGTAATTACGGGTGCAGGTGAAGGTCGCGATGACGTCTCGATGCCTGATTCCATAGCCCAGAAAGTGGAAAAAGACTTTGGTAAGAAAGTAGTTGATGCTTTCCGCTCTGTTTTTAGTTTTGACCCGCCCAGTTGAAATATAAATTAAAATTGTAAGTAAATATGCAGTTCTCATAATTAATTGAAGACAATTTGGTCATATCAAAATGGCTAATCTAAATAAGGAGGGTTAATTTGCATACTTTGGTGATTGGTGGGACAGGTCCGACCGGCCCATTTATTGTAAAAGGATTGTTAGAGAGAGGTCATTACGTAACAATTCTTAATCGAGGGTCACATGTTACCGACGAAATTCCAGAATCGGTTGAACGGATTATTGGTGATCCGCACTTTGAAGAGACACTAAGGGAAGCTCTAGAAGGCAGAAATTTTGACCTGATAATCGCAAGTTATGGACGGCTTCGGATGATTGCTGAAATTGCCGGGGAATATACGGATCGACTGATAAGTATTGGAGGCTCGCCAGGTTTTAGAGGTATGCAATATCCTGAGGCTTTGTTCCCACATGGTCTGCGGGTGGCTCTTCCAGAAAATTCCCCTTTGGTTGCATCAGAGGATGAGTTCCGATTTGGATACCTAATAAGGGTAAGTGAGGATGCGGTTATAGAAGGTCATAAAGCTGGTCGATATGAGGCTACGCATCTACGATACCCAATGATATATGGGCCGCGGCAGCCCATACCATGCGAATGGTGGGTTGTGAAACGATTGTTGGATAAGCGAAAATCAATTGTTTTACCAGACTCTGGACTTACGATTATTACACGAGATTATGCTGAGAATATGGCAGAGGCAGTGTTATTAACAGTTGATCAGCGTGATCGCTCTTCCGGTAAAATATATAATTGTGGTGACGATTATCAGCTGACAATGGCGCAGTGGGTTCAGGTAATTTCTAAGGTAATGGATTCGGAAATGGGAATAATTTCTATTCCTGCTAAGTATGCAACGCCTTCAAGGGATATGATGATAGGTAGCAACCATTCAAACCATCTCCATTATGATACATATGCTATACGAAGTGATTTGGGTTATAAGGATAAGGTGCCAGTGTTAGAGGCAATGAAGCGCACAGTTAGTTGGTATCTAGAACATCCCCCCCAACTTAATAAAGCAACTGAAGGTGACTTAGCCCGACATTACCTAGACGAGGATAAATTAATTCAAATTAATGAAGAAATGCTTGAGAAGTATGAGAGTCTTTCCTTGGCAAATATAGAATTTAAACATGCATATGCTCACCCTAAAAAGCCGGGGGAAAAGAAGGACCATCTGGGACGGTAAGTTGAAAAAGTATTCTTATCAGGCGTAATCCTCTTTGATCATATTAGCGGCTTTTTCTCCAATCATAATTGCTGGAGCATTTGTGTTTCCACCTACGATCCGAGGTGCAATTGAAAGGTCGACTATACGCAAGCCTTCTATGCCATGAACCTTCAATCGGCTATCAACTACTGCTTGGTCGTCTTGACCCATTTTGCAGGTACCTACAGGATGAAAGATGGTTCCAGCAGAATTAAGAATATAATCCTTTAACTCGTCATCGGTTTGAACAGATTGTCCAGGGTTGGTTTCAATAGGATGATACTTATTAAAGACTTCACCATGGATTATACGTCGACATTCTTTTAAGCCCCAAAGAAGTTTTTCCAAATCCGGTTCCTTAGAATAGAATTTAGGATTTATCATAGGCGGATCATCTGGGTCAGCTGATTTTAATGTTACGGTGCCACGGCTCTCCGGTCTTAACAAAACTGCTACCGCTGAGTAACCATGGCCATATTCGATTATTTTTGGTGGCGGTACCCGCTGTCCTGGCATGAATACAAATTGGATGTCAGGCCGATCTAATGATGGATCACTTTTTACAAAACCACCAGATTCTATGAGTTGTGCCGAAAACCAACCTTTCTGAGTAAATAAATACTTGAATGCTTCGATAGCGAAATAAGGTAGTTTGGGCCAGGAGAAACCCCACGGAGTTCGCGATTTTGTTTTCATTGCAGCCCATACCGCTGCATGGTCTTGAAGGTTTTTGCCAACTCCCGGCAATGTATGCGTTATAGTTATACCATGGCGTGATATTTCATTTGTATCGCCAATTCCAGATAACATTAGTATTTTTGGTGACATAATTGCGCCGGCAGAGAGTATAACTTCATTTTTAGCTAATATTTTTCGACCATCGATAAGTTCTACCCCCGTTGTTCGACCATTATTTATGATAATGCGTTTAACGCTAGCATTAGTATGGATCTTAAGATTTGATCGGTTCATTGCTGGATATAGATAGGCCTTTGCAGCTGACCAGCGGCGACCATTCTTTTGTGTGGCCTGATGTTGACCAACACCCTCTTGAAATTCACCGTTGAAGTCAGGATTATATTTATATTGTAAAGCTTCAGCGGCCGTAACAAAGTCCTTCTCGAGAGGACTAGTGATATTTGGGAAAGTGACGTTTAAAGGTCCACCTTGGCCGTGGTGAATGTCATCAAATTGTTCATTATTCTCAGACTTTAGAAAATATGGTTTCACGTCATTCCAAGCCCAACCTATATTTCCTAATTTCGCCCATTCGTCATAATCGAGTCTATTTCCTCTAATGTAAACCATTCCGTTTATGGAGCTTGACCCACCTAATGTTCTGCCACGAGGAGTAAAAAGTTCTCGGTTTTTCATTATTTTTTGGGGTGCTGTAGTGAATCTCCAATTTAGTTTTTTATGTGTGGGAAGTCGCATTACACCCGTTGGTATATGGATGAATTGACTTTTATCTGGAGGACCGGCCTCTATCAAACCGACACTTATATTAGGGTTCTCACTCAATCGAGAGGCAACCACGCATCCTGATGATCCAGCTCCAATTACAACAAAATCATAGCTTATCATTAACAACCCTACTCTAAAGGATTTATAACTTTATTTTCTTCGATATTTAAATTATTTTAGGAACAGAAAAAAATAAAACAAGTATTCTATGATATAAGGATGGAAGTACTGACTGTAAATTTGGGATTTAAACATGTCCTGTGTTAAATCTTGGCATTTAGAATAATTTATATAAATTTTGAGGGATTAAGCATTATGATTAAAGTTACAGACCTGGCATATGGAAGGATAACGGCTCCTGACTTGGATAAAATGGAGGAATTTCTAGTAGCTTTTGGAATGGTGCGAGCTGATCGGACGAAGAATGCTTTATACATGCGCGGAACGGATGGTGATCACCATCACCTGCATGTAACTGAGCTTGGGGAGCCACGGCATATTGGTATGGCTTGGTGGGCAAAGACCGAAGACGATTTGAAGGAAATTTCTAAAGCACCTGGTGCAAGTGAGATCCATGAAATTGATGAGCCGGGCGGAGGTAAGAGGGTAACACTTACAGATCCAGATGGGCGTATTATTGAGGTAATCCATGGCATGGAAGTGGTTGAAGACCTCAAGGTCCGCGATGTTATTATTAATACCGGAAAGGAAAAATTAAATAGGACAGAATTACAAAGAATTTCTGCAAATCCGGGGCAACCCTCGCATGTAAAGCGAAGTGCACATGTTGTTGTTAAAACAAAAGATCTCAATAAATTTAATGATTGGTACCAATCAACTCTCGGGTTAGCGTCTTCGGATCATATTAAAGCCCCTGATAATCCCGAAAATAATTTTATGACTTTTAATCATATCGATGCCGGCAGCGAGTATGTTGATCACCATGTTTTACTTGGGATTCAGGCGGAAAACGCAGAATTTAATCACCTTTCATTTGAAGTAGCAGATTTTGACGATGTTAATATTGGCCATAATTGGTTGGAATCGAAAGGTTATAAACTTGCCTGGGGTGTGGGAAGGCATGTTTTAGGCAGCCAGGTGTTTGATTATTGGCGAGATCCGTGGGGTCGAATCCATGAGCATTGGACTGACGGAGACGTTGTGAATAATACTCATGATGGAGGTAGATGGGATGCTGATGTGGGTCTAAATAATCAATGGGGCCCCGCATTTCCTGAAGACTTTGTCGATGATCCGCACCTCCATGTTCTTTGATTTATTATAGCCTAGTATGGTAATAGAAAAATTAATAGCTGGTTTCAAAAGTTTTAAGGGGTCCTATTATACAGGACAACCTGAATTATATTCGTCACTAGTTGAAAATGGTCAAAGTCCAGATGCGCTGGTTATAGCTTGCTCAGATAGTCGAGTTG
>MDSX01084116.1_pt1 | contig 16437 bp, 15 predicted proteins | sample 811141 | NCBI WGS metagenome assembly MDSX01 (sample SAMN05326642, study PRJNA326480) | marine metagenome | isolation source: seawater | place: Atlantic Ocean: South East | collected 2010 | reverse complement strand
GCAATGTTCTTCAGTTAATTGCTGCTAGTAAAATTTTAATATAACTTTTTTTAATCCATACCTGGTTGAACAAGCTCCCAATTATTTTGTTCTTTAGCTTTGTCAACCATCATTTCAACATCTCTAAGTAGTCTTTTTGCATCATATATTACACCATCTTTAATAGTGTATTTTACTCCACCAACTCTTACAATTTCATTATCATCGGTTAATTTAATTGCTCCTGTTCCATATAGTGCTTTAAGGTTAACTAATGGGTTTTCTTCAACAATAACAAAATCAGCTAATTTTCCTATCTGAATAGATCCTATTTTATGATCCATATTTAATGCTTCGGCTCCATTTAATGTTGCAGCTCTAATAACCTCTAGAGGATGAAATCCAGCTTCCCTTAGTAATTCCAATTCTCTTATATAAGCAAATCCATATAATTGATAAATAAATCCTGAATCTGATCCAGCAGTAACTCTTCCCCCTCGATTCTTATATTCATTTATGAAGGCCATCCATAATCTAAAATTTTCTTTCCATTCAATTTCCTGTTCTGTTCCCCAATAATGCCAATATGATCCATGAGAAATTTTACTTGGCTCAAAGAATTTCCATAAAGAGGGAAGTGTGTATTTTTCATGCCATTCTGCTCTTCTTGCCCTATGTAAATCCCTACTTGCTTCATAAATATTAAATGTAGGGTCTAAGGTAAAATCAAGAGATATTAGCTCATCCATTACATTATTCCAGTGATCAGAAAATGGTTCAGCTGCTTGTTTCCAAAGTTTTCCAGCTTCCTCAAATCTGTGTTGCTCATTTTGATAATTATAATCTAATGGATAGTCCTGAACTGTTCTATCATCAAATAATGCTTCAGGTAATCCATACCAATGTTCCATTGATGTAAGACCAGCTCTAGCAGAGTGTAATACATTCCATCTAGCTACACTTAATTGTGCATGATGGCAAGCTGACCCTAACCCTAATTTTTTGTTTTCATCAAGAGCAGCTTCCATTATTTCAGGTTCAGCTCCAAAAAATTTAATTCCATCTGCTCCTTTATCAGCATTTGCTCTGACCCATTTTCTTGCCATCTCTGGTGTACTTATTGGAGCATCATTAAGAGGATTAAAATTTTTTCCTGTTTGTCCAAATCCAGTGTAAGCAAATATTCTTGGGGCAACAATTTTATTTTGGCTACTAAGCTTTTTAAGATTTAATGCCCAATCAACTCCTTTTCCACCTGGTTCTCTTACAGTGGTTACTCCATGAGCCATCCACAATTTAAAAACATATTCTGGGTCAGCTCCTTGAGCTCCTCCTCCAATATGCCCATGCATATCAACAAATCCAGGAAGTAAATACATTCCATTAGCATCTAATTCATACCCTCCTTTTTTTAGTTTTGGACGATAATTTTCATTTATTGGAACACCTGGATATCCAATGACTTTTATGTCTTTAACAACATTATTTTCTACTACTATATCAATAGGACCTCTAGGTGGAGAGCCATCTCCATTAATTAGAGTAACTCCTCTTATTATTAATTGAGAATATGGTCCATCTCCTAGATATGATTCTTGAGAGAATGTTACATTATATAGAAGAATTATAATCAGGTATTTAATATTTTTTATCATAATTATTTAATTTATTATTGTCCAGGCACAGATATATTACTTCCTAAAAATAGTGCATTTAAAAATAACTTATTTGTTCCATACCATGAACCTCTAAAGTTTGGGTTATCAGCAAAAACAATAACTCTACCAGACCCTATTTTAGAAACAATTAAAGAAGCTGCTCCAGGAATATAATCTTTTCTGTTTGATTCAGAGATATAGCCATCAATATGAAAATCTTTAGAGTATATTGAAACAGAAGAATAGTCATCTTTAGTTTTATTTATAAATACGTTATTGTTCTTATAGACAGGAATTGATGTGTCATTGTAACCAAAAGCTAGTGGATGAGTTAAATCTAAATCAGCTCTAAGAATTGACCCCCCAATTCTTTCTCTTCCAATATTTTCTCTTGCATCTACATATCTTTTTCTTGAATAGATTGAATCAACTTTTGATTCTACTAAAGTTTCTTTGATGAGCTCACTCTTTATAGCCCAGCTTGAACCTCTAGCTATTGTAATTAGAGTATTACCTTTTTCAACCCAATTCTTAATTTTATCAATTTGATTTTTATCCAATTGACTATAAGATCCTGACACCATTACCAGAGTTGTATACCTGTCAATGGAAACTCTTGAGAATTGATTTAGTTTGATTTTTGTTAATGGCATACCAATACGCGTATCAAGAAGATGCCATACTTCTCCAGCTTCATAAGAATTAACCCCATCGCCAATTAACAATGCCACCTTTACAGGTTTGTTAACTCTAAAATTATTACTTCCAAGATCAATGCCTTTCATACTATATCCTGATTCAGAATTATATACAGGAACATCAAATTTTTCTTGCATTATTTTTACTAGTTCAAATAATTCATCAGAAGGCATGTTTTGTTTACTTACCGGAATTAAGACTGATCCATAGTTAAATTTCTTAGAGCTATTAGTTTCATTAACTTTAATTTCAAAAGGTTTAAATGCTGAATAAGTCACAACACCATTTTTTTGTAAATAGTTTAAAGCTGCAGGTGAATTATAGTCATCCCAATCCAATATATATGCGTAATTTGATTTTTTGACGGAAACATTATTAACTAAATTTTCGGTGCTTATGACTTCTGTTTCAGGCTTAAAGCTTTTTAATTTTTTTGATTTCATATTGTATATGTTTGAAACACTCCAAGAAGATGCATCATAAAACACACTATCAACATATTTTTCATAAGTTTCAAAGAAATTTTTTACCATTCTTGATTGGGCTTGATTAACAGGAACAACATATCTGTCATTACTTCTGTAAACCTTAATTTTGTGCAACAATAATTTATCAATAAAAGCCTTATTTCTGTTTTGATCATTCTTATCACCAAATTCATAAGCTTTTACCTTTTCATCTTTAAATTCTGTTACAGATGAATTAAAGAATCTTCTTTGATAATCCCTTAAAAGATTCTTATTATCCACCGCTGCCTCTACAGTTGCTATACTTGATAAATATTGGTTTCGTATTGTAAATCCAAATGACATTTCCCCATAATTTGTCTCTTGTAAGTGCCCTCTTGAACTTGCCTGCTCAAATAATATTGCTACACCTCCTTGTACATCTGGATAGGAAGATCCATAACCTGGATAGGTTTCGTCAAAAGATTCTTTTGTGTAATAGAATGAACCAATACTATCAAGTGATTTAACATAATATTCTGCAAAAATTGGACTCAATACACTATAATTTTCATCAGGAATTAGAGGTTTTAATGAGGCATTTCTTTTCATTGGCTCAAAAAAGTAATTGCTATTGGTTCCCATTTCATGAAAATCTGTAACAACATTTGGATACCATGTGTGGAACCATTTTAATTTCCCTCTACTTTCAGGATTTACTCCTAATAACCAATCCCTATTTAAATCAAACCAATAGTGATTAGTTCTTCCTCTTGGCCATACCTCGTTATGTTCAGCATCATTACTGTCTGCAACAAGATTTATAGATTTATATTGATTTGCCCATTGAGAATGTCTGTCTCTCCCATCAGGGTTGATTGTTGGATCAATAAAAATTACTGAGTTGTTTCTAAATCTTTCAATTTTTATATTTTTTGATGCAACTAACGTATAGGCGGCTAACATTGCAGCCTCAGCACTTGATGGTTCATTTCCATGAACACCATAACCTAAATTTATTATTACAGGTAAATCTTTGTTTAATTCCATTTGAGATCCAGGAATGGTATATTTTAAATGTTCTTCCCTAATAGATTCAATATTATTCAAATTATTTACTGATGAAACAGTAAGCATCACGAGATCTCTTCCTTCATGAGTTTCTCCATAGTTTATCAAATTAGCTCTAGGTGAGGTGTTTGAAAGATAATTTAAGTAGGCTACAATTAGGTCATGTCTTGTATGCTCAAAACCAATCTCATATCCTAAGAATTCTTCAGGACTATTAATTGAACTATCATAAGGTCCATTATTTTTCAAGAAATAATCTTGACTATTTATACTATTAGTAAAAAGAAAAACTAATAACATGTACTGAATAAATATTCTTAATTGCATAAATTTAAATTTTAGGGGTAATTATAAAAATACTAATTAAATTTAATTGAAAATTAAAAACTGTAGTATTTTTGAAATATATATTGTAAAATGAACAGATCTATTCTTCTTTTATTTAGTTTTTTTCTTCTGTTAAATTGTGATAATAGAAAGAGGTACAATTCTGATTTAACTCCTTTTCAAAAAGAAATAAATGATTTTTTTAAGGATGCATCTGTAACACCTTTAAAGAAGAGAGATTTAAAAACTTTTAGGGGATTAGACTTTTTTACTTTTGATTCTACTTACGTAGTTATAGCTAAATTGATAAAAACTCCAAAAGAAAAATCTTTTAAAATGAAAACTACTACAAATAGCTTTGTAGAACATATCAAACATGGGATTGTATCTTTTGAATTACTTGGCAACACCTATAATTTGAATATTTATAAAAATTTAGAAAACATAGATGAAGAAGGGTATAGGGATTATTTATTTCTCCCATTTTTAGATGAAACAAATGGTAATGAATCTTATGGAGGTGGAAGGTATATTAATTTGGATATTCCTCAGGGCGATAATATAATAATTGATTTTAACTCTGCATTTAACCCTTACTGCGTGTATGATGAAAAATATTCTTGTCCAATTGTACCTAGAGAAAACTATTTGCCATTAGAAATTATTGCTGGGGTTAAAAATTTTGTTAAAAACTAATTTTTTTTAGCTCTTTTCCATCTATATATAAACAGAAGAAATATAACAAGCACATTTGCAAAGAAAACAATTGGGTTAGACCAAGGTATCCCATCAAATTTAAAGTCTGATATCGGCCAAAGTATTGGTGTGGGGAAGAATTCAATACTATGGGTGAAAAAATCTAATATTATGTGGGCAGGCCAAGCAAGCATCGGAAAAGCAAATTCTTTATTGATTTTATAGGCAATAAAAATAAAAAGGGAGGCTATAACAAGGCTATGTGAAATGTCATATAGACTATAAACCCATTCAGGTATTTCAGACCTTGTAGGTCTTCCCATAATAGGAGAGGAGGTAAAAAATATACTATATATAAAATAAATTCCAAAAGAAAATAAATCTGGCAGGGCACCAAATAAAAAAGAATACCACCTATATTTTCTATATCCAAAAAGGCCTTTGCCCCATAGTGCATGACTTAGTGTATCCATTTATTATAGATTTTTAGCAATATATAGACCTATAAATACAGCTAGTAAACCTGCTAGGATACTTCCAATTGTATAAATTGAAAACTGCATTATATCTCCAGTTTTTAAAAGTTGAAAATTCTCTTGTGCAAATGCTGAAAATGTAGTGAATCCACCACAAAAACCTGTGGCAATTAATAAGACTTGGTTTTGAGTTAATGAATTTTCCTTGGCAGCATATCCAAGAACTAAGCCAATTATTAAACTTCCAATAATATTTACTGTAAACGTTCCTATTGGAAAACTTCCAATACTTGAATTTAAATACTTGCTAATAATATATCGAATCCCACTTCCTAAACCACCACCAATGAACACCAAAAGAAAATTTTTCATCACGCAAATATATTAAAATTTAATGCATTACCGTATTTATTAAATTACTGTTAATAGTCGCTGTAAAATTATTTTCTATTGAGAAAAATTTATACATTAGAAATCCAATTTTAAAAACTAAAAAACTTATGAGAATTAAATCTTTATTAATTGTAATTTTTATTTCAGCTTTACTATTTAATTGTAATACTGACACGGGTGATTACTATGTGCCTACTAGTGGAAGTGATTTTGAGTATAAAGTAGATGAATTTGCTGATTTAAAAGTAATAAGATATCAAATACCAGGATGGGATGAATTAACATTAAAAGAAAAAAAGCTTGTGTATTATTTAACTGAGGCAGGTCTGGCAGGAAGGGATATAATGTATGATCAAAATTACAGGCATAATCTTGAAATAAGATCAGCTTTAGAAAATATACATGCAAAATTCGATGGGGATAGATCATCTGAAAATTGGGAAGAATTTAAAACCTATTTAAAGAGAGTTTGGTTTAGTAGTGGTATTCACCATCATTATTCTAATGACAAACTAAAGCCTGGATTTACTTATGATTATTTAAAAGAATTAATGAAATCAACATCTACAGATCTGGCTAATGAAGCAATCGATGCGATGTTCAATGATAAAGATTTAAAAAAGGTTAATAAAGCTAAAGATGTAGATAATGTTTTACTTTCTGCAGTAAATTTTTATGGACCTGATGTAACATCTGAAGATGTAGAATCTTTTTATTCTAAAGTTAAATCTCCTGATCCAACAAGACCACTTTCTCATGGGTTAAATTCAAAACTGGTAAAAGAGGATGGTGTATTAAAGGAGTTGGTATATAAATCTGGAGGACTCTATGGAGAAGCAATAGATGAAATCACTAAATGGTTAACTCTAGCAGCAGGAGTAGCAGAGAATAAACCACAAGGGGATGCTCTTAGACTACTGATTGAATATTACAACACTGGTGATCTGCAAACTTGGGATGATTATAATGTGGCTTGGACAAAAGCAACTGATGGAAATATTGATTACATCAATAGTTTTATAGAGGTATATAATGATCCTTTAGGCTACAGAGGGTCTTATGAAAATATTGTGCAAATTAACGATTTTGATATGTCTAGAAAAATGTCTGTCCTTTCTGACAATGCACAATGGTTTGAAGACAATTCATCTCTTATTGATGAACATAAAAAGAAAAATGTAGTAGGGGTTACTTACAAAACGGTTAATGTAGCTGGTGAATCGGGTGACGCATCTCCTAGTACACCAATTGGTGTAAATCTTCCTAATGCAAATTGGATTAGAGCAGAGGTTGGTAGTAAATCTGTTTCCCTTGGAAATATAATTAATGCGTATAATAACTCAGGATCTTCAGGCAGATTAAGAGAATTTGCTAATGATGATAATGAGTATGATTTAGAAGTTAAGCATGGACAGCTTGCTGATAAAATGCATACTGCTTTACATGAAGTAATTGGTCATGCTTCAGGACAAATAAACCCTGGTGTGGGAACCCCAAAAGAAACATTAAAAAATTATAGTTCTACTATGGAAGAAGGAAGAGCAGATCTAGTTGGACTATATTATTTGTATACTCCAAAGTTACAGGAGCTTGGTTTGGTAGAGGACTGGAAAGAAGTTGGAATGGCAGCATATGATGGTTACATTAGAAATGGTTTAATGACCCAATTAATTAGACTTGATTTGGGAGCAGATGTAGAGCAAGCACACATGAGAAATAGACAGTGGGTAAGTGCTTGGAGTTTTGCAAGAGGTAAAGAAGAAAATGTCATAGAACAAGTAAAAAGAGATGGAAAAACATACTATAATATAAATGATTACGAGAAACTGAGACTTATTTTTGGGGAGCTTTTAAGAGAGACACAAAGAATTAAATCTGAAGGAGACTATGAAGCAGCGCAGGATCTTGTAGAAGGATATGGGGTAAAGGTAGATCAAGAAATTCATGCTGAAATTCTAGAGCGAAATAAACAATTTAAAGGAGCTCCATATAGTGGGTTTGTTAATCCAGAGTTGGTTCCTTTAACTGATAGTGAAGGAAATATAATTGATATTGAGGTGAAGTATGTAAATTCTTTTGAATATCAGATGATGAAGTATTCTGAGGATTATGGTTTTCTAGTGAATAAATAAAAAACTTAAATAAAATAATATTTTATTGCAGCTATTAATCCGATAAAGCATATAAAAGCTAATAAAACCCAAATACTTCCTTTATAATATTGTTGATGAAGTTTATAGTCTTTCTTGTATGCTATAACAAGTAGTATAGAAAAACCAATTATAAAACAAATTGCAAATATTATTTGACCTTCGCTAAACATATTTCTTTTTAGCGAAACTAATAAATTAATACATAAAATATTTAAAAATGAAAGATAAAATTTTAGCAGTAAAAAAATTTCATGAGGCTTTTAAAATAGGATACTTAAATTCACCAAAAGCTGATTTAGGAATTGAAAAAAATACCCTTAGATATAATCTTATGAAGGAAGAAAATGACGAATATTTTGAAGCTGCAAATAATGGAGATATGATTGAGGTAGCTGATGCCTTGGGGGATATGCTTTATATTTTATGTGGCACCATTTTAGAGCATGGAATGGAGCATAAGATTGAAGAAGTATTTGAAGAGATACAAAGAAGCAATATGAGTAAATTATCCCAGGAAGGAACACCGATATATCGCCAGGATGGTAAGGTATTAAAAGGGCCTAATTATTTTAAGCCAAATATTGCAGGAATATTAAATAAATAGTTAGATTTTATATCTCCAGGAGTGTAAATCTTCACACTTATTGGTCTGAATGCTTACTAAACGTTCTTTAAGTTTTTTAGCATAGGAATCATCGATTTCAGGTAGGGTAAAAAGCTCATCTTTATGTTCAAATTCAGAGATTTCACTAACCACTGCAGCAGTTCCTGTGCCAAAGATTTCTTTTAATTCGTTATTTATAGAGGCTTCTTTTATTTCATCTATTGTGATTCTTCTCACATCAACATCAATACCAAGGTCTCTGGCAATTTGTATTATACTTTTTCTAGTTACTCCATCAAGAATTGTGTCTGTAACTGGAGCAGTAACTAGTTTATCACCAATTCTAAAGAATACATTCATTGTCCCAGCTTCTTCTAAATATTTATGCTCGTTTGAATCAGTCCATATGATTTGTTGAAAGCCTTTTTCTTTTGCTAGATTAGTTGGGTAAAATTGCCCTGCATAATTTCCTGCTGCTTTTGCAAAGCCAACTCCGCCACTTGCTGCTCTGCTAAATTTATCTGCAACTAGAACTTTTACCTTTCCAACATAATATGGGGTAGCAGGGGCACATATTATCATAAATTTGTAATTCTTAGAGGGTGATGCTTGTATTGCAAACTCATTGCCTATAACAAATGGTCTAATGTATAAAGCACTTCCCTCATCTTTTTTTACCCAATCTTTTTCAAGAGTTAAAAGCTTTTTTAACGCATCAAAAAAGAGTTTTTCTGGGAATTCAGGAATTGCTAATCTGACAGATGATTTATTAAATCTAGCAACGTTTTCTTTTGGTCTAAAAAGCCATACTTCATCATTAGAATCTTTATAGGCTTTCATTCCTTCAAAAATAGCTTGACCATAATGAAATACACTAGCTGAAGGCTCAATTGAAATTGATTGGTAAGGCACTATTTTTGGATTTTGCCATCTTCCATCGACATAATCACACTCAAACATATGATCAGTAAATACTGATCCAAATGAAAAATTATCAAAATCAACTTGATCAATTTTACTTTTGCTTGCTCGAGAAATTTGTATATCTAAGTCCATTTTTGAAATAAAAAACTTTTGCAAAATTACATATTTATATTTAAAAAAATGAGTTAATTTATTAAGAAACAATTTTTGAAATTATATATTTACCTACTTTATTTTTGATTGATGAAAGTACTTATTACTGGAGCGACAGGTCTTATTGGTTCCCAAATAGTTAAAGACTGCATTAAATCCAATATAAGCGTTAATTTTTTAACTACTTCAAAGAAAAAAATAACCAAATCAGAAATGGTTAATGGATTTTATTGGAATCCTAAAAATAAAATTATTGATTTGGATTGTTTTAAAGGTGTTGACTCTATAATTGCATTGTCTGGATCGTCTATTTCCAAGTTATGGACTAAAGCAAACAAAAGAAAAATAATTAATAGTAGGGTAGAAACTCTAGAATTCTTAAAAGAATCAATTAATAAGAACAATATACCCATAGGAAGATTAGTTTCAGCAAGCGGGGTGAGTCTTTATCCTAACTCATTAGAAAAGGAATTTTCTGAAAATGAAACAAATTCTGATGATTCCTTTTTAGCTGAGGTAATAAATAGATGGGAGAATGCAGCAAAGTCTTTTAAAACAATAGGGGTAGATGTTGCTATTATTAGAATAGGATTGGTTTTATCTTTAGAATCAGGAGTTTTAAAAGAAACTATTAAACCAATGAACTTTGGTTTTGGAGTTATTTTTGGATCAGGAAATCAATATCAATCATGGATTCATATAGAAGATATTTCTAAGCTTTTCATATTTGTTTTAGAAAAAAAATTAAAAGGTATATATAATGGAGTATCTCCTAATTTTATAAAAAATTCAGAATTCACTAAAATAATTTCATCAATGCATTCAAAAGTAATATTTAACATTAAAATTCCAAGAATATTTTTTAGTATTATTTTCGGAGAAATGCATGTTATTTTATTTGAAAGTCATAAAATTTCTTCAAGAAAAATTCAAGATGAAGGATTTAGTTTTAAATTTGACAATCTAAAAGATGCTATTGAAAATTTAATAGGGTGACAATTTGACATTTATTTAACATTGGCAGTACTTTTGTAGTGTCTATATCACATAAGTATAATTTATTTATAAGATGAGTAAGAAAAAATCAAAAACAATTGAAGATCCAAAAGATGAAGAACATTTAAAGGATCAAGCAAATCATAAGCAGGAGGATAATTGTGAAGTAGATGAGTTGCAATTGGAAAAAGAAAAATATCTAAGACTCTTTGCAGAATTCGAAAATTATAAGAAAAGGACTGCAAGAGAAAGAATTGAACTTTTTTCTACTGCAAGTGAAGAGGTTATGATTTCACTTTTGCCAGTTCTTGATGATTTTGATAGAGCTAATGCAGAAATTGAAAAAAATAAGGATAATGAAATATTTAAGGGTATTATATTAATTCAGAATAAATTTACAGAAGCTCTAAAATCAAAAGGATTAAGTTTGATTGAAGTTAAAAAGGGTGATGAATTCTCTGCAGATAATCATGAAGCAGTAACTCAAATAGAAGCTCCTAATGCTAAACTCAAGGGAAAAATTATTGATGTAATTGAAAAAGGATACAAATTGGGTGAAAAAGTTATAAGATATCCAAAAGTAGTTATAGGTAAATAAAATGAAAGAAGATTATTATAAAATATTAGGAGTTAGTAAGGGTGCAACTCAAGGAGAGATTAAAAAAGCTTATCGAAAAATGGCTATTAAATACCATCCTGATAAGAACCCAAATGATAAAGCTGCTGAAGATAAGTTTAAAGATGCGGCTGAGGCATATGAAGTCTTAAGTAATTCAGATAAAAAGGCAAAATATGATCAATTTGGTCATCAGGCTTTTCAAAATGGAGGAGCAGGCTTTAGTGGTGGAATGAATATGGATGACATATTTAGCCAATTCGGAGATATTTTTGGTGGTGCCTTTGGTGGTGGTGGCTTTGGAGGTTTTGGAGGCCAGAGACAACGAGTTGTTAAGGGAAGTAATTTACGCGTTAGAGTTAATCTAACTCTAGAAGAAATTTCTAAAGGAGTAGACAAAAAGATTAAGGTAAAAAGGAAGATTAAGGCTCCAGGAGCAACCTTTAAAACATGTTCTACCTGTAATGGAAATGGACAAGTAACTAGGATTACCAGTACAATTCTAGGAAGAATGCAGACCTCTGCAACATGTCAATCATGTGGTGGGGCTGGACAAATGATTGATAATAGGCCTAAAGGAGCAGATACTAATGGTCTTGTAGTAGCTGAAGAGACAGTTAAAATTCCTATTCCTCCAGGAGTAGTAGATGAAATGCAACTGAAAGTAAGTGGTAAAGGAAATGAAGCTCCTGGTAATGGAATTAATGGAGATCTTTTAGTGGTTATTAACGAAGTGCCTCATGAAAAACTTCAAAGAGAAGGTGATAATCTACATTATGAATTGTATGTAAGTATGCCAGATGCAATTTTAGGAACAAATAAGGAAATAAGTACAGTTACAGGAAAGGTTAGAATCAAAATTGACCCAGGAATGCAATCTGGAAAAATATTAAGACTAAGAGGTAAAGGTATCCCTAATATTAATGGCTATGCTACGGGAGATCTTTTAGTACATGTAAATGTTTGGACTCCAAAAACATTAAACAAAAAACAAAAACAATTCTTTGAATCTATGAAAGATGATGAACATTTTGATCCCAAACCAGAAAGTTCTGACAAGTCCTTTTTTGATAGGGTAAAAGATATGTTTTCATAATCATAATATTTTCATAATTCTTTCTTATAATTATTTAATTTTAGCTAGAGACTATTATCTTTATTAAGAAGATTTTTAATTAATTATGGATAATTTATTAGTAGTTGACTCAGTATCAAAGACTTTTGCCGAACACAAGGCCTTAAATAGTGTTTCTATTAATATTCCTAAAGGAAGTATTTTTGGTTTATTAGGCCCTAATGGTGCAGGTAAAACGACCCTTATTAGAATTATTAATCAAATAACAATGCCTGATTCTGGCAGTGTATTTTTAGATAATGAGCCGCTTAAGCAATCGCATATAAAGGATATTGGATATTTACCAGAAGAAAGAGGGTTATATCCTAAAATGAAAGTTGGTGAACAAGCACTTTATTTGGCCCAGCTAAAAGGAATGACAAAATCAGATGCAAAAAAGCAATTAAAACATTGGTTTGAAAAATTTGATATAGGGGAATGGTGGGGTAAAAAAGTAGTAGAATTATCAAAAGGAATGGCACAGAAAGTACAATTTATAGTAACTGTTCTTCATCAACCAAAATTACTGATATTTGATGAGCCATTCTCTGGTTTTGATCCTATAAATGCAAATTTAATAAAAGATGAAATACTAAATCTTAGGGATCAAGGCGCTACTGTTATTTTTTCAACTCACAGAATGGAGTCAGTAGAAGAGCTTTGCGACTATATTGCTTTAATTAATAAATCAAATAAAATATTAGATGGAAAGTTAGATGAGATAAAAACAGAATATAAAACAAACACATTTGAGGTTGGTTTGATTACCAACAATAAACTCAGCACAGAAAATGAAATAAAAAAGACTTTTAATACTTCAGAAACAACCTTTAAAGGATTAGGAAATAATCTAAAGATGAATATCAAATTAAAAGAAGCTCAGACTTCTGAAGAGTTATTAAGTTTTTTAGTTAAAAAAGGGCAAGTTCAGCACTTTAAGGAAGTTATTCCTAGTGCAAATGATATTTTTATTAAATCTGTTAAAGAGAATTGATTATGGGGAATCTTAGATTGATTACTGAAAGAGAATATTTAAATAAGGTTACAAACAAATCTTTTATTCTTGCTACATTTTTAACTCCTTTAATAATTACGGGTTTTATAATGTTTCTTGGATATCTAACAAGCGTTAATAATGATGCAGTTAAGGTTATTTCAGTGGTTGATAAAACAGGTTATTTTACTAATTCATTAATTAGTTCAGATGATTTAAAATTTGAATTTATTAATGATTTTGACCTGGAAGAAGCAAAACTAGTATCAAAAACTAAAGCCGATTATGCATTGTTGTATATACCAAATTATAGAGACTTAAATCAGATTGCAGATTCTACTATGTTTATTTCTGAAGATTCACCTTCACTAAGTATAATTTCAAGAATTGAGGGAAGATTAGAAAAAGTTCTAACAAACAAAAACTTTGAAAATGCAGGACTGGATATTGAAAAAATTAATAAATCAAAGATCTATATAAATTTATATCAAGAGAGTTTTGAAGGTGAAGAAACTACAAAGATGGACGGGCTTGTAAAAGTTATATTTGGTATGATTTTAGGTTTGCTTTTATATATCTTCATTTTTGCATATGGTAGTATGATTATGATGAGCGTTATAGAAGAGAAGACTAGTAGAATTATAGAAGTTATGATTTCTTCAGTAAAACCATTTCAATTGATGATGGGAAAAATATTAGGCACATCATTAGCTGGACTAACTCAGTTTTTAGTTTGGGGTTTGCTTATAATGATGTTCTCATACCTTATGACATCAATTTTTGGTATAGAATCAACTACTCAAAATAATGAGCTGTTGCTGAATTCATCAGGAAATATGACAATGAATCAAGAAGCATTAGATATGATTTCCGCATTTATTAGTCTTCCCATACTAAATATATTAATCGCTTTTTTATTATATTTTCTTGGAGGATATTTATTATACGCTTCATTGTTCGCAGCAATTGGAGCAGCAGTTGATAATCAAACTGATGCCCAACAATTTGTAATGCCTCTTACTATTGTTTTAATTCTTGCTCTTTATGCCGGAATGTTAACTGTTCCAGAAGATCCAAATGGTACAGTTGCAATCCTTTTGTCACATATTCCTTTTACCTCTCCAGTTGTTATGCTTATGAGAATTCCATACGGTGTTCCAGTTTATGAGCAAATTATTTCAATAATAATTTTATATTTAACTTTTGTATTATGTATATGGCTTGCTGCTAAGATATATAGGGTTGGAATCCTTATGTATGGTAAAAAACCAAGTGTTAAAGAATTAATTAAGTGGCTTAAATATTAATTTTCGTTATGTCAAAAATATTAATAGTAGAGGACGAGGCTTCAATAAGAAGAGTATTAGTGAAAATTCTTTCAGAAGAAGATAAATCTCACCAGATATCTGAGGCTGAAGATGGTTTAGCTGCTTTAGATAAGATTAAAAAAGAAAATTTTGATCTTATACTTTGTGACATAAAAATGCCAAAAGTTGATGGAATAGAAGTTTTAGAGTTTTCTAAAAAAATTAAACCAGAAATTCCTATAGTGATGATCTCTGGCCATGGCGATTTAGATACAGCAGTTGATTCGATGAAAAAAGGCGCCTATGATTATATATCCAAACCCCCTGATTTAAATAGACTTTTAAATACTGTTAGAAACGCTATTGATAAGAAAAATTTGACTACGCAAAATACTCTTTTGAAAAGAAAAATTATTAATTCATTTGAGATGGTTGGGGAGAGTAAAGAATTAAATAACATTAAAGAGCTTATAAAAAAAGTTTCTCCAACAGATGCAAAAATATTAATTACCGGATCTAATGGATCTGGTAAAGAGCTTGTAGCTAAATCAATTCATAGTTCAAGTAATAGAGCCCATAGCCCTTTAATTGAGGTTAATTGCGCTGCTATTCCTAGTGAATTAATTGAAAGTGAGCTGTTTGGTCATGTAAAAGGATCTTTTACTGGTGCAGTTAAAGATAAGACAGGAAAGTTTGAAGCAGCTAATAGTGGAACAATTTTTCTTGATGAAGTTGGAGATATGAGTCTTTCGGCACAGGCAAAGGTCTTAAGAGTTCTTCAAGATAACTGCATACAGAAAGTAGGTGGTGGAAAGGATATTAAGATTGATGTTAGAGTAATTGCCGCTACCAATAAAGATTTAAAAAATGAGATAGAAAAAGGAAAGTTTAGAGAAGATTTATTTCACAGACTTGCTGTAATCATTGTAAAGGTCCCTTCTTTAAATAAAAGAAGAGATGATATTCCATTATTGATAAGCCATTTTTCAGATAATATATCAAGGTCTCAAGGGTCTGATGTTAAGAAATTTTCTAAATCAGCAATTAAATTATTAAAATCAATGGATTGGACTGGTAATGTTAGGGAGTTAAGGAATGTGGTCGAAAGATTAATAATATTAGGTGACGAAAATGAAATAACTGATAAAAATGTCAAAGAATTTGCTAAATAATTATCTATAAAATGAAAAAACTTATTTTTATCTTTTTTATATCAATCAATATCTTTTCTCAAGAGGATGCAAATAATATTAGGTCTATATATGACAATTCTCTTATCAATGGGAAAAGCTATCAATGGCTAGATTACCTTTCAAATCAAATTGGTGGACGTTTATCAGGGTCATTAAATGCAGAAAAGGCAGTTTACTGGACTAAGTCAGAACTTGAAAAAATAGGATTAGACAAAGTATGGTTACAACCAGTAATGGTTCCAAAATGGGTAAGGGGTAATCCTGAATTCGCATATATAGAAACTGCTCCTGGAAAAACAACTAATGTTAATATCTGTGCTCTAGGAGGATCAATTGCTACATCTGCTAGTGGATTAAAAGCAAATATTGTTGAAGTAAAAGATTTTGACGATTTAGAAAGACTTGGTAGATCAAATATTGAAGGAAAAATTGTTTTTTATAACAGACCGATGGATGCTACTTTAATCGATACCTTCAAGGCTTATGGTGGATGTGTCAATCAACGATACGAAGGAGCAGTACATGCAATAGAGTATGGCGCAGCTGGGGTTATAGTCAGGTCCATGAACTTAAAAATTGATGATCTACCACACACGGGAAGTATGACTTATGGTGAAATCCCTGTTAAGGATAGAATT
>MDSX01064447.1_pt1 | contig 16438 bp, 13 predicted proteins | sample 811141 | NCBI WGS metagenome assembly MDSX01 (sample SAMN05326642, study PRJNA326480) | marine metagenome | isolation source: seawater | place: Atlantic Ocean: South East | collected 2010 | reverse complement strand
CATCTATATTTGGTTTTTTCTCATTGGTATACTTTATCATATCTGACCAGTATGCACGAAGGTAATGCCGATATACGGCCTGATTCTGAGCCGCAATTACTAAAATTGCTATTTTCTTAATATGTATCATGATTTTCTCTATAAATAAACTGGAATGTCTTTAATAATTAAACATTTCAATATCCTTTCGGTAGAGGGTTTTTAGTCTTTGTGTTTGAGATTCATTTATCTCCCTTAAGTGGTCATAGTGAAAATTGAGGCTCGAAATATCTACATGAAAATCATCATTTAATATATTTACCAGCTCCTGAATATCATTTTCAATGCAATAGCAGTTTACTTTAAGTTCTTCACTTTTGATCATTTCATGCTGAGGTCTAAAATGATTAAGATCTATTCCTTTATTTCCTAAAAAGAATTTAACAAAATGCGGATCCGCATAGCTTTTATTATTAACTACTTCTTCAACAAGGTCTATAAATTGATCAAGTTCAGGATAAAGAACCTTAGCATTCTTAAAAAAAGAATAAGTACTCAAAATTTTGCTAATCGGATTCCTGATTGTAGAAAAGATAAACGTGTTTTCTACTTTTATTTCATTATAGCTTTGAATCTCCTCCATACTAAAATGTTGCACTACACGATGAAAATTCTTTTTTTTAGCCAAAGTGCACTGCCCGAATTTGTTGAGCTGTCTTGTGATATATCTTCCAGCAGTCTTAGGAATATGAATAAAAATAATATCCCTGTTAGAGTTCTTTAAATTTCTATAATATGGCAAAATCTAGAACAAATATTAAGATTCAATTTATTTCGAAAGATACCAATTATTAGAATATTTCAAGTCAGGTTTAATGGTAAGTTCTGGTACTTTTGATATTTTAAAGCAGGCTATTATATCTTTTGAAGAATTAATATAGTACAGGTGATTCGTTCACATGAAAATTCAGAAAAGTGACTGTCCAAAAACATCAAAGATTGCATATTTTATTATGGGGCATTAATGAGTCTCTTGATTTGATGAAGGAACTTTGTGTTTATGCAGTTAAAACAGCAGAGACATTTGGGCTTAAAGTAGACTTTATAGGATTGGGACATAAATTCAAAGCACACATACAAAGAGTACAAATTGCCATTGATTTTTTAAAAAGGCTAGAACCGTCAGAAATAGTTATACTTATGGACGGTAGTGACACATTATTCACTGATTATGAAGATCAAATTTTTCAAAAATTTATTGAATTAGATTCTCGAATTCTCATCTCAGCCGAAATAAATTTTTCACATCAATACTTCCAATTTAAAGATAGGTTTGACCAAATTGACTCTCCTTATAGATATGTTAATGCTGGGACCATGATGGGCTATGCAGGAGACCTTCTGAATATGTGGTTAGAAATGGAAGAAATAGCTAAAACTTACCCAGATGCAAATGACCAAGGCCTCTTGGGCATATGGTGCTATAACTATCTTTCTCATCCTGACAAAGTAAAATTGGACTCATCTTGTAAAGTGTTTTGGGTTTCTGCCTCTGAACATCGAAGAGTAATGGAATTAGCAAATTCAAAAACAACGATATATAACCCAATTACGAAATCTAAACCTGCCATATTTCATATCACTGGGAATAAAGACCCAATGATTAGGAAAATATATTTGACATTATTCTCTAGCATAATGGAGATATCCAACAGAGAGTCATTTAGAATCGTCATTATCTCTCCTTTGAACAGGAATGAAAACTATTTTTTATGGAAACCAAAAGACGATGTAAAAAGAGATAAAAATAGACCCATTTGGTATCACGATGATCATCCAAATATTATTTCCTTCTTCTATGGTATTTCAGATGATGAAGAGCCTCACATTATTCGGACCAATGACTTTTATGAAGCAGTACTCAAAATCAAATCAAAATATTTTAGTGACTACATTATTCATGTGCCCGAAGGGCGGATATTTCATTATAATGATTTATATGATACTGTTAAATCAAGATACAATGAAGCGGAAATTCAAAAAATGGATGGTAGTGATTTTGCCACTTCTGAAAGTTTCATCATTTACAAGAACAAATATTATGATTTTAATGAATTGACCAGAGTAGAAGATCAAGAATTGGATCTCATTTCAAATTTTACAAAAAAAAGAAAGTCCTATGAGGAAAACGAACTTCTCAGAGAATATAAAATCAATAAGCCAGAATATCCTTTCGACGTAATTTCTCTAGGAGGGTGGTGCGGTCCAGCTATAGTATGTAGAGACTTAAAAATTAGATCTACAGCTTATCCCTTCTGTATGCTTCATTCCTCTGTAGACAGTCTCCATGAAGTAGTTAATGAGAATTTTGAGATGTTTTATAAAGATCGGGAATATACTGTAATGCCTCATCATGACATGAGTGACCCTATTCAGAAAGATAAAATGGACGAAAGGCTTGAAAAATTTATAGAAAGACTGAAAAATGCCAAACCTATCCTATTTGTTAGGGCTATGATCCATCCTGATTACAACTATGAAATACAACAAATGCAAATTCTTGCAGAACAAATAAATAGAAAATATGATCGAAATGACAAATATGTATTAGCTCTACATGATCAAAATCTCAAAACTACAAAATTAAAAATGCTTAGTTCTAAAATCATGCTCTGTGCGGTAGAAGGTTCATCAGGCTGGAGAGTGCCCAATCGTGGAGAAATGTTTGACAGTTATAGAAGATTAATCTGTTATGCCATTGATAATGACAATTGGTTGTATGACATACCTCATGTGAAATCTCATACTATTATTGAACATAAGTCCTACCCAATACACAAAGATTTGTTTGATACAAATTAAAAGAATCTTTAACTCGTTAAGTTAATAAAAATATACTCAAATTTCTACTTAAGGAGGTGGAGCTGTTGGCGCCGATGTTGGCGCCGATGTTGGAGCCAATGTTGGAGCCAATGTCAAAAAATCACATGAAGTTGGAGCCATTGTAGGTGATGGCACGAATTGTGTTGGTGCCATTGTAGGCGCATTCGTAGGCGCATTCGTTGGTGCCATTGTAGGCGCATTCGTAGGCGCATTCGTTGGCGCAAATGTCGGCGCATTCGTTGGTGCTGTCGTCGGTGCTGTAGTAAAAAGAATATTTGCAGAGGGTGCCGTAGAGTATATAAATGATTTTTCGGAAGCACTTGCCCCCAATTCTTGTCTTCCAAGAGTTTTATCAAAAGAAGAAGTCATAGATAAAGGAGAAGAATATCCTGAAGGCTGACCCCATGCCTTAAGAGATAAAGGAAATCCAACAAACAGAGGTGTACTACCCGCCAAAATGTTTTTTAAAGCTTTACGCCGATTTAGACCTTTAATTGAATCCTGAGTTTTTATCTCTCTTCCAGGATTTTGTTTCTTCTCATCCATACTAACTATATATTTTTATAGAATCTTCTTTTAAAGATCTAAGTGCCTGAATACCAATGATTAACAATAATAATGAAAGGCTTATTAGAGCCCACTCTGACAAAGTTGGAATACTAGATGCTGGAGATAAAGTAGCTACATTTCCTGCCAAAACTGTACCTCCAGAAACTCCATTCAAACATCTTTCTGTCACTCTGAACTCAAACTCATTTAACATACAGCTCTTTGTACCACAGTCAGCAAACTCGATCCATCCAAATCTTCCATTCTTTTCCACTGGAATAAAGCCTCCATTACCACCACCTAAAGGGCCTGTATGATTACTGCTATTATATATTTCCAATGGACCATCAATATATGGTCCTAAAGCAGAAATATCTTCTCCTATACTTACAAGTCTAGCCTTTAAAGGGTTCATTGAACTCTGTAAAAATCTAAGGCCAGTTGAGCTGCTTATTACAACAGCACTAGGTGCTGGTCCTGAAAAAGAAATTTCATAATCATCTGCGCTTATAGGTATCTGTACTGAAGATGTAAGCATAATAACATTTCCAGAATCATAAGGTCCATCACATTGAGCATAAAGACAAATCGCTCCAATGCAAACGATAAATGTAAGAGTGGTTTTTACCATCAAAATTTTAGTTAACATAGATGTCGAATTGTTTTCACGCTCGAAGGTAAAATTTTTTTACATAATTATAGGCAGACATTTAAATAAATGTCTGCCTATAATTTACCTTCTGGATAAAATTGAAAACGAATAGTAGAACCAATTGACTTGATATTAGAATTATTCTTTTACTATGATAAATCCTTCTTTTTTCCCTTTTTAACTATAAATTTTGACAGAATCCAATTAGAACAATAGTTTATTTCAACACTTGTCTCACAATTAATTACACATTATGAAAATATTTAATATCTTAGATATGTTATAATGGTGTAAATCCATTTCTACTTCATAAGAAACTACACAACTTTTGAATTTACAAGCCAAAATATACTACCCCCTACTTATCGGCTTTAGTACTTTTGCTCTTTTATTTTTGACTCTATTCAGTGCCAATTTGACATTGAGCATCGGAGTCATGATTTCTCTTTTAGTCTTAAGCCTTTATGGTATTTCTATTGGTCAGTTAGGATATGCTTACATCTCCTCATTAGGCGAATATATCCGAAGGGCGGTAGGAGTAGTGAGTATTGTTTTACCCGTTGCGCTTTATATCAAAGCATCTGAGGCTCTGATCGCAATTTCTGGATTTAGTCTACCTGACCTTTTGCACTTTGTCCCATCTGCATTTTTTGCTTTGTTTCCTTTAGCTATAAGCTTCTATGGTATTTTTCTATTGTCTGTATTTCTATATCGCATTTTCCTTTTCGATATGGATTCAAATTACAGAATAGCTTTCATAACAGGATCAGTAACAATTTTGTATACCATTTTATACTATACCATAGGATTCCATGTTGCCCCAATTCCTTTTGCTTTAGCAGCAACCAGTTATTTCTTTTTAATGGATTTGTACGTTGAGAGATATTCACCTTCTATAGTATGGTCAGTTCTGTGGAATGTGATGCTGTGTTCCTACTTATCTATGATACTTTTTGCTGCCCATAATTCATTGCTTATCGCAAATGGAGAAGAAGTCTTACCAATAGTAGATGCACTAAGTTTTTTCTCTGTCGGATTTATCTTTTCATCAGGCATTTTGTTCATTTTCAGTAGAATAGCTGAGTTGCCATTATTTGACGATAGTATCCTCAGCCTATTCAAAAGAAGAAGACTTCTTCAAGATAGAATTCAGTATACTATCATAACTATTCTGATTTTCAGTTTTGCTATAACTGCTTCTATATCAATATTTTACTTTAACAATTTCCAAGGGGATCTAAATCCATTGGACTTTCTAAATAATAGATTCATTCATGCCCTACTTAATGCATATGTCTTCTTATTCCTAATAGGATTTGGTCTAGTGGTAAGTATTTCTTCCTATATCACAAGACCTATTACTAATCTTGGATCAAAGCTTCAACAGATAAAACTCAGCAGACAAAATGAGACAATAGAATGGGAAAGTGAAGACGAAATAGGTTCGCTGATACAGGAATATAATGGTATGATTAAACAGCTGGAAAGCAATGCCAAAATATTAGCCCAGAGCGAAAGAGATACTGCTTGGAGAGAGATGGCAAGGCAAGTAGCTCACGAGATTAAGAATCCTCTCACGCCTATGAAGCTCAGTCTTCAGCATATGCAACGAACTGTGCATGGTGGTGATGATAGTCGATCAAAGGATATTGTAGATCGTATGTGTAATACGCTCATGGAACAAATAGACAATCTAAGTCAAATCTCTAACGAATTTTCAAACTTCGCTACCCTACCCACATCTAACAACAATAAAATTCTACTCAATGAAGTCGTAGAAACTGTCCATGATCTTTTTAGAAAGCGAGATGATATGGACATCCAGATGATTGAGCCCATTGACGATGTAATTGTATATGCTGATAAAAATAATCTCATCCGTATACTGAATAACCTCATTAAAAATGCCATTCAAGCAATTCCCACAGATCGTAAAGGTGAAATTGTAATTCAACTCTACAAGGATCAAACAAAAGGATACATTTCGGTCAAAGACAATGGAACGGGTATACCAAAAGAAATGGAACATAAAATCTTCAAACCTAATTTTACAACAAAGTCAAGTGGTACTGGCCTTGGCTTAGCAATTGCGGCCAACATGGTTGAGTCGTTTGGGGGTAATATTTATTTTGAATCAGATGGATACTCCGGAAGCACTTTCTATATAGAAATTCCTCTGAATAGAGTTGAATCTTTATACTAGTATTTCATTTTAGACAAAAGGCACCTTTACCACTTCTGCTGCAATTTGTTTCTTTCGTATCTGAATCTTTATTTTAGTTCCTTTCTTGGATAACTCCTTCGGAACGTATCCCATACCTATTCCTTTTTCAAGCATAGGAGATTGTCCACTAGATGTAACATTCCCCACTACATTACCTTCCAAATCAACTATATCATATCCACTTCGAGGGATTCCCCTTTCTGTCATTACAAAACCAACCAATCTCTTTCTAACACCTTCTTCCTTCTGTTTTTTCAGATTTTCAGCATTGATAAAATCCTTACTAAACTTAGTAATCCATCCAAGACCTGCTTCTAAAGGTGATGTCGTTTCATCGATATCATTTCCATATAGACAAAACCCTTTTTCCAACCTCAGCGTATCTCTTGCACCAAGCCCTATGGGCAATATCCCTTCTGGCTCTCCTGCACTCATCACATTTTCCCACAAAGTCAAAGCATCTGCATTGTCTACATACAATTCAAACCCTCCACTACCTGTATATCCTGTAGCTGAAATAATTACATTTTCCACACCACCTATGCTTCCTACTTCAAATGAATAATATTTAATCTCTTCAAGATTTACATCTGTTATTCGCTGTAAAGCATCTATAGCTTTAGGGCCTTGCACCACAAACAGACACATCTTATCCGATTGGTTCTGCATTAACACTCCTTCAGTATTATGTTTTGAAATCCAATTCCAGTCCTTTTCAAGATTAGAAGCATTCACCACCAATAAATACCCATCATCAGTCATTCTATACACAATCAAATCATCAACTATTCCGCCTTTTTCATTGGGCATACATGAGTATTGTGCTTGACCTATTTCCAGTTTTGAGGCATCATTACTACTGATTTTTTGAATAAGGTCAAAGGACCCTTTTCCAGATATGTAGAATTCTCCCATATGACTTACGTCAAAAATTCCTACACCTTCTCTTACTTGCATATGCTCTTGTACCACTCCGCTGTATTGAATTGGCATACTATATCCAGCAAATGGCACCATACGGCCTCCTAAATCAATATGCTTTTGTTCAAGTACTAATGACTTTATTTTTTCTTCCATGTACAACCCATTGGGTATTTGAAATATTAATATCTAAGTGACAAATATTACTAAAGATTAGTTCATCACTTCCTGTTCAGATTCAATTTCATCATCTGCATAAGCACTTAGTGGAGGACAACTACACATTAAGTTTCTATCTCCATAAGCATCGTCCACTCGCCCTACTGCTGGCCAAAATTTATTCTTTCCCACATATGAAAGAGGGAAAGCAGCTTCAGCCCTGGAATAAGGATAATCCCATGAATCCGCTGTTAGAGCAAGCATAGTGTGGGGAGAATTACTTAACACATTGTTTCCTGGTTCTGCTTTTCCTTCGGTAATCTCACCAATTTCTTTCCTTATATTGATCATAGCATCACAAAACCTATCTAGTTCTTCCAATGTTTCACTTTCTGTAGGTTCTATCATCATTGTATTACTCACTGGGAAAGAGACTGTAGGAGCATGAAAACCATAGTCCATTAGTCTTTTAGCTAAATCTATTGCTCCTATTTTCTCAGTTTTAAAATGTCTTAAATCGATGATTAACTCATGTGCATTATGTCCATGTTTACCGGTATATAGTACTTTATAGTGTTCTGTTAGCCTTTCCTTGATATAGTTAGCATTTAGGATAGCTACTTCTGTCGCCCTTTTTAAGCCATCTCCTCCCATCATTGCGATATAGGCATATGATATGGTAAGTATACTAGCACTTCCCCATGGTGCAGCAGATATACCATTAATTCCTTTTTCACTGTCCTTCATATTCACCACGGAATTAGAAGGCAAAAATGGAGTTAGTTCTTCTGTCACCGCTATTGGGCCCATCCCTGGACCTCCTCCTCCATGAGGTATGCAAAATGTTTTATGAAGATTAAGATGACATACATCAGCTCCTATCCTGCCAGGGCTGGTAAGCCCCAACTGAGCATTAAGATTAGCTCCATCCATATAGACTCTACCACCATTCTCATGGATAATATTACATGCTTCGACTATACCCTCTTCAAAAACTCCATGTGTACTTGGATAGGTAACCATGAGGGCCATAAGATTCTCTTTGTAAGCCTGAGCTTTATCTATAAGGTCATCTATGTTAATGTCGCCATTCTCCTCACATTTGACTAGGACGACTTTCTGTCCTGCCATTACTGCTGATGCAGGGTTAGTGCCATGAGCAGATGTAGGAATTAGAGTGATATTTCTATGGTTTTGTCCACTACTTTCAAACATTGCCTTGATTACCATAAGGCCTGCCAACTCTCCCTGAGCTCCACTGTTAGGCTGAAGTGACGTAGCATAAAAACCTGTAATCTCTGAAAGCCACGTTGATAAATCATCAAACATCTCATGATATCCAGAGACTTGATCAAATGGAACAAAAGGATGAATATTTCCAAATTCCGGCCAAGACAAAGGCATCATTTCTGAAGTAGCATTGAGCTTCATTGTGCAAGACCCTAGGGAGATCATAGAATGCACTAATGATAAATCCTTATTCTCCAATCTCTTCATATACCTCAACATCTCATGCTCAGAATGATATTTGCTAAACACAGGATGAGATAAGAAATCCGAACTTCGCTCTAAACTATCCTTTATGATTACCGAATAGGCAAGTTCATTATTTTTTACAGTTCCATTTAGAGCAGTTCTGAATATATCTACAATGTCATCTACATCTTCTTGCGTCACAGTTTCATTGAGTGAAATCCCTATGTCTCCATTTTCAAAGTACCTAAAATTGATTCCTTTTATGAGAGCTCCTTTTCTAATCGATTCTGTATGACTCGTTTTAATTCTTAAAGTGTCAAAAAAACATTCATTTACTTGATCATAGCCAAATGCCTTTAGGTTAGCATTCAGAGAAGCAGTAAAACTATGTATTCTATTGGCTATTTGTTGAAGTCCTTCTTTGCCGTGGTAAACGGCATACATTCCTGCCATCACTGCTAATAGAACTTGAGCTGTGCAAATATTCGAAGTAGCCTTTTCTCGTCTGATATGTTGCTCTCTAGTCTGAAGGGCCATCCTATATGCGATATTCCCTTTACTATCCTGAGTGACCCCAATGATCCTTCCTACCACTTGCCTTTTAAAATCTTCTCTGGTAGCAAAAAATGCCGCATGAGGACCTCCATAACCTAATGGGATCCCAAATCTCTGAGATGTTCCCACCACTACATCTGCTCCCATTTCGCCAGGAGATTTAAGCATGACTAGTGACATCAGATCAGCTATTATCACCGTTTTCACATCCGATTCCGCAGCGGCTGCAATAATAGATGAAGGGTCTTTAATTGCTCCATTACTATCTGGATATTGGAGACATATTCCAAAAAGATCTGGATCACTTACATCCACCTCTGATCTGTCTCCAATGACAATTTGTATTCCAACAGGCTCAGCTCTACCTATCATCACATCCAAAGTCTGGGGAAATATATTCTGCTCTATAAAAAACTTATGAGCCTGCTTTTTGCTTTTAGCTTTTACTCTGTGTAACATACTCATGGCCTCTGCGGCGGCAGTACCTTCATCCAATAATGATGCATTCGCAATCTGCATACCAGTTAGATCAGTAATCATCGTCTGAAAATTGATGATAGCTTCTAATCTCCCTTGTGCTATTTCTGCCTGATAGGGTGTGAAAGCTGTATACCAACCCGGATTTTCCAGGATATTTCTTTGGATAACTGCAGGTGTGATACACTCATGATAGCCCATGCCAATGTACGACCTAAATACCTTATTCTTGTCTGCTAAATATTTGAAATTTTTGATAAACTCAGCTTCTGTCTGAGCTGAAGGAAGCTCTAATTCTTGATTAGATCGAATGCTCTTTGGAACTGTCTCATCGATGAGTTGTTCTACATCGCTTACACCTATGATCCCAAGCATATAATCAATATCCTTTTGGCTAGGACCTATGTGGCGATTGACAAATTTTTCTGTCATTTCTCTGGTAGTTTATCTCAGTTAATTACATCTATAAATAGGTACAAATACAATAAAACACGAATATATCTGAAATGTTACTATTGGTAATAAAAGAAGGAGATTTTCATTTCAAAATTGAATAGTCTGATTTCAATATTTTATAAACAATTTAGACATTCTCCGAACCGAAAAAAAATGAAGTAATTCTTCACAATACTAACAAGTATCTAAAGGAAAGATTAAAGGGATCATTCATCATTGAGGTCTTAATACCTAATTACATGAGGTCACATTGATCATGATGCAATCATTGATATTCAACAATAATCCCTAAATTCAATACTATTAGTTAACAATTGAAAAATTAAACCATGAAAAAAATTATTCCAAACTTAATCTTGATTGCCGCAACAGCAATTTTGTTCACTTCATGTTACACCAATACGATGATTGTAGGTCAAGGGGCTCAAACCGGGGTGGAAGTAAAAGCAAAAAATCATTATTTGATTGCTGGACTTGCTCCATTATCACAAGCTGATCCACAAGAAATGGCAAATGGTGCGGCAGACTACGAAGTAACTATCCAACATACTTTTGTGGATGGACTGATCAATGCAATTACATTAGGAATCTATACTCCTACTACTACTATTGTAAGAAAATAATTCAATGATAGAGAGGCTATCGATATATATTCGTTTAGCCTCTCTACTACTTACTTTATAATCACAAAATGCTCAGGACTTTAATTCTATCCATTGGTATCATCTTGATAATAGTATCATCTTACTTTTTAATAAAAGAGCTAATCTCTAATTCAAATTTTACAAATTTTCAATTAGGAAACATTCTAGGAAACGTGATCCTATTTTGTTTGGGAGTATTTATTGTTTACAAAAAAAGGAAGAAGAATTAACCAAAATGAATGGATACCAGATCAATGAAACAAGCAAATTGAGGTCAATGAATACTTCAATACTAGATAAAAACACCTCTTAAATTAAGAGAAGAAGTATTGCTATTAAAGCTGGTAAGCCTTGAACAAAAAATATCTTTTTGCTTACTGATATCCCTCCATAAATTCCAGCTATCAAAACACAACCTAAGAAGAATAAGGATACATTTTCACTCCATTGTACATTAGAAATAACTAAGGACCAAATGAGTCCGGCGGCCAAAAAACCATTGTATAATCCCTGATTAGCAGCCATAGTCTTTGTGGGCTCAAAAAGGTCCGGAGGTAGAGATCTAAAAACTTTCCTTCCAGCAGTAGTCCATGCGAACATCTCTAACCACAAAAAGTACAGGTGGAGTAATGCTACAATCGCTATCAGAACTTTTATGAGTATATCCATCATTATAATTTATATTTAATTAATAGGCCATTGTTGCTGCATCAGGTCGTCTTGGGTCAGAAGATCCAAAGAGCAAACCATTTTTTAGCATAATCGTCTGTGTGCTGCCCATAGCACTACGATAGCTCACATTATGATTTTTATTCCGAAGCAGACTTTGAGTATCTAGTCCAATTCCCTTTTCAATATATAGAATGTCAGGATACCACTGATGATGTATACGAGGAGCATGAGTTGCCTCAGCTACATTCATGTCATGATCTATTATATTTAAAATGACTTGAAGAACAGTAGTAATGATCCGACTTCCTCCTGGGCTTCCTGTTGCAAAGTATGGTTTGCCCTCTTTAAATACCATAGTCGGTGTCATACTACTCAATGGCCTCTTTCCAGGTTCTACAGCATTAGCCTCTCCGCCTAGTAGTCCAAAAGCATTTGCTACTCCTGGCTTTGCAGAGAAGTCACTCATTTCATTGTTAAGGAGTATTCCTGTTCCTTTAGCAACTATACCGGTTCCAAAACTAAAATTAAGTGTATAGGTATTGACCACCACATTTCCATCTTTATCTACTACTGTGAAATGAGTAGTCTCCTCACTTTCATAGTCCTGAGGTTTTCCAGGTTTGATATCATCTGAAGGAGTAGCTGTCCATCTATTTATTTTACTTCTAACTTCTGCCGCATACTCTGCTGAGGTGATTCCTTGAGTAGGTACATTCCAAAAATTTGGGTCCCCTAAATGTTCACTTCTGTCTGCATAGGCATGCTTCATACTTTCTGCCATAATATGAAGAGTTTCTGCAGTGTTATGTCCTAAGTAACCTAAAGGAAATCCACTGAGAATATTCAACATCTGAATCACATGAACACCTCCTGAACTAGGAGGTGGCATAGAAGCTATATCATAGCCTCGGTATGACCCCCATACGGGCTTTACTTCTTCTACTTTGTAATTGTTGAGGTCCTTCATTTCGATGTACCCATCGTTCATAGTCATGTCATCAACTATCCTTTTTCCTACTTCTCCTTTATAAAATGCATCTGCTCCATGATCTGCAATTTGCTTAAGACTCCAAGCCAAATCTTTTTGTATTAACTGATCTCCTGCTTCATAGTACCCACCATTTTCTTTATAAAATATCTTAGCTGATTCTGGCCATTTCCTAATCCTTCTTTCTAGGTTTTTTAAGATTCTAGCTAAATCATATGTTACTTGAAAACCTTCTTCTGCTTGTTTGATGGCTGGTGCTAGTACTTCTGCTAAGCTCATAGTACCATAGAGTTCTAATGCTCTGGCCATTCCAGCTACACTTCCTGGCACTCCTGCAGATGCATACTGAGCATTGACCTTACTCCTATCTACATCTCCTTTTTGATCCAAGTACATATCTCTGAAAGCCTTAGCAGGAGCCATTTCTCTGTAATTCAAAGTATTAGTCTCATTTTCATCTGCATCATGAATCATCATAAATCCACCACCACCTAAGTTGCCAGCTCTTGGTAAAACCACTGCTAAACTGAAACCAACAGCAACTGCTGCATCTACAGCATTTCCTCCTTTTTTTAATATCTCCAATCCAACTTCTGTAGCCAGTTTGTGCTGGCTTGCTACCATACCATTCTCTCCTACGATGGGATGATGCCTCACATCACTGGAGTAAATGGGCGTCGTTTGCTGAGCGAAAAGTGATGAAAGAGTTAGAATTATGATTGAAAAAGCTAGTATTTGCTTCATACTTATCAATTGAATTTTTATCTGATGTGGATAAAAATACAAAAGGGTATGTTCTCATTTATAATGAAGCACCTAAAGAAGTGATTAAACAACTATGTCCTCTGACAAGAATAGCGGCTAGGTTATCAGGAATTAGCAAAAATTGGAAATGCATAATTCGTGATCCAGTACTTAATTACCATTGAGATAGGTTGCCAACCTGAGCTTGATCAACCTTTGGCTGAAGAATTTTGGTGAAAAATTGAGGAACTATGTGTTATTCATAGGTGATGTAATATGTTACTAAATCACTTCAAGGACTAAAAATTAAAATGACTGTACTGTTATTTCTAAGATGTAATCTTCTTCATTAATTTCAGCATTGCCAATACTTGGGTATGGGTCTCCTTTCGTGAGTGTATATCTTACATTATTAAATTCTACAGATTCTGATTCTTCTTCCAATCCTGCCAATTTCAAAGTCAATAAACTCACTTGATCCAATTCTTCAATAAGGGATAATTCTACCTCCAACTCTCCTGCCCAAACACACTGGACATTATCAGGGCACCTGCTTTCATTGACAACAGAAATAAAACTGATTTCTAGATTGTCGCAGATCGATTTAGTTTCTCCAAAATTGATAGTAATTGTTTTTTCAATTGATAAACAGTCGTCACTTTTACTACATGAGGATGTTATGATAATCATGGAAACAATAAATATGAATATGTATTTCATAGCATGAATTTTAATTACACTTATAAAGACGGGGTCTCAATAGAATGTGTTGGTTTCCATATCTTAATATTTTGATAAATTATTAGGACTTATCTATGAACTATCAACCTTTTGTGAAAACAAAACGTCAAGCCTATTCAATTCTTTTTTAATTAGGCTTATTTATTAAGTATGTGACTCAATCTAATTACAGACATAAACTCATTTTAGCATTTCCTTTTAAAAAAGTGAATTTCCTAAACTTGATCAAGTTATTAATGTCAATTATCTATTTATAGTTTGAAAGGCAAAACTGGAAAGTTCCTAATGGCAAAAAATTAATTCGAATATATTTTTACTCAAGTTCAACAACGTATTTAGAAATAAATCAAACAATCAGCATTCATTTGATCTATCCATTTTGGTTTTATTAAATCCTGATTCCATCTCAAGTCCAACCTTTCAAGGTTTTTCAATTTCAGAATTTCCACAGGTAGTTCCTTTAAGTGATTTCCTCTGATATCCAATCTTCTGAGGTTACTCATTTTGGATATTTCTTTTGGAATAATCTGAATATTATTGTTCCTGAGTTTCAGCTCTCTGACATCACTCAGATCTGTTGGGAATTCTCTTATCAGATTATTTTCTACATTAAGTAATCTAAGCTTGTTGTGGTTTTTTATTCCAATTGGGAGACTTTCTAGTTGATTGTTTTGAAGATGAAGTTCAAGAAGGTTTGATAATCTTACCATTGATGCTGGAAGAAATTTTAAGTCATTCTCCTCAAGTTTGAGTTCTACCAGATTTATCATGTTCCCTAAGCTTTCTGGCAATTCTTCCAAACTATTCATACTGAGATTTAGGTATCTCAGTTGAGTAAGATTTCCTATAGTCTCAGGGACACAATTTATCTTGTTATTATGTAAATAGAGATAAGAATCTAAAGAAGCCAAGTTCCCAATTTCTTGAGGTATTTCGCTTATTTGATTATGACCAGCATCAAGCATTTTGAGATTGATCAATTTATCGATTTGAGGAGATAGAAGTTTTATCTTATTCGCAGATATATTTAATACCTCAAGCCCTTGTGTCTCCCAAACTTCAATGGGAACCTTTGTAATGTTGTTATCAAAAACTGAAATCTCTTTAAATCCAGAAGGAATGTGTGGAAAATTGTTTAAATTTTGGCTGTTATGAATCAATTTCATAATAGCAATATCGCAGAAATACTTCAAATGATAACTATGTCAAAAAAACTAGATTATAAGTTAAGTCAGGAGATATATGATTTGTATGACGACTACGCTCACAATAAAATAGACAGAAGGCAATTCGTAGAAAGTCTTTCAGTTTATGCCGTTGGTGGTCTTACTGTTCCTGCTATACTGAGTCATATCATGCCCAATTATACGGACAAAGTGCAGATTCAACAAGACGACCCAAGACTCGAGAGCCAATATATTTCGTACGACTCTCCTAAAGGCGGGGGCGAAATAAAAGGACTTCTTTCTATTCCTAAAGAATCGGATGACAAATTACCAGGTATCATTGTGGTACATGAAAATCGAGGACTCAATCCACACATAGAAGACGTAACAAGACGAGCAGCTTTGGCTGGTTTTATTGCTCTTGGTCCTGATGCTTTATCTCCACTAGGTGGATATCCTGGAAATGATGATGATGGCCGGACAATGCAAAGGAAAAGAGATAGAAATGAAATGTTAGAAGATTTCATAGCTGCATTTGAGCATATTAAAAATCATCCAAAATGTACTGGAAAAGTGGGTGTTGTAGGTTTCTGTTTTGGAGGATGGATATCTAATATGATGGCGGTAAAAGTCCCTGATCTAGGTGCCGCAATTCCTTTTTATGGAAGACAACCTTCAGATGAAATGGTTGCACAAATAAATGCACCCATTCAAATGCATTATGGAGAATTGGATAAAAGAGTGAATGAAGGGTGGCCAGCTTTTGAAGCAGAATTAAAGAAACAGAATAAGAAATATGAAGCATATATTTATGCCAATGCCAATCATGGATTCCATAACGACACCACACCTAGATTTGAAAAAGAGTCTGCAGAATTAGCATGGAATAGAACTATTGAATTTTTTAGGGAGCATTTAATATAACCGATTCAGTGCATTTTAGAATGGGTTGTTCTTGGGCTTATATTTAAGTAGATTTGCACTCCAATTTGGCCCCGTAGCTCAACTGGATAGAGTACCTGACTACGAATCAGGCGGTTACAAGTTCGAATCTTGTCGGGGTCACTTGATAATCAAAGAGTTATGAATATATTTCCATAACTCTTTTTTTAGTTGTGAACATTTTCTAAAACGAAAATTAAGTTATAGGAT
>MDSX01088103.1_pt1 | contig 16458 bp, 11 predicted proteins | sample 811141 | NCBI WGS metagenome assembly MDSX01 (sample SAMN05326642, study PRJNA326480) | marine metagenome | isolation source: seawater | place: Atlantic Ocean: South East | collected 2010 | reverse complement strand
GATTAGGTTCTGAAAATATTCTGAAGCTTCTGTTATCAATTATACCATCTACACCTTTGATATTTCCGATCATGTCGTTGTTCAAAACCCCTACAATATTCCACCCTTCTTTTTTTGCATCAGCAGCTAAAAACTTACCGCCAAAAAGTCCTTGCTCCTCACCAGAAAGGCCTACAAAAAGGATACTAGAAGGAAAGTCATATTTTGATAAAACTCGAGCCGCTTCAATAACCCCAGCCATTCCTGATGCATTGTCATTTGCGCCAGGGCTATCATCAGTAGCATTAAGAGGGTCACTTATACGAGAATCAATATCCCCTGACATTATAATATACCGATTTGGATATTTTGATCCTCTTTTTATAGCTAAGACATTTACGATCTTAGTCCTTACAGGTATTCTTCTACTTTCTCCTTCCTCTACTATCCCACTATGATATTTGACCTCCAAGCAATCCCCACATTCAGATGAAATTTGATCAAATTGATTCTTAATCCATCTTCGGGCAGCACCTATTCCTCTAGTTGTGGACAGAGTATCAGAGAGCGTATGTCTTGTCCCAAAATTGGCCAATTTTCTGATGTCAGTTTCTATTCTTTCCACTGATACTTCATCGATTATATCATAGATACGTGGATCATGATCAGGAGGGGCTGCTTGACCAAAAAATAGGCTTGGGCTAATTAAAAGAATTAATAGTAATGTATTTTTCATGTTCTTCTATTTCTGTTCAAATCAGCTTAGTTCTTTGATCTTATCACTTTTATCCATACTTAAAAAACCTCCACAATCATCTCAACTTCAACAGCAATATTACGAGGTAGCGAATTCATCCCCACTGCTGCTCTTGCATGTTTACCCCTTTCTCCTAATACCTCTACGATTAAATCTGAAAATCCATTTACCACTTCTGGTTGATTTCCATAATCTGGAGTACAATTCACCATTCCCAATACTTTCACACATTGTTTAATTTTATTCAAATCACCTAGATGTTCCTTAAGAACTGATAACTGAATAATAGCTGCTTGCCTTGCTGCCACATAACCTTCTTCTTGACTTAGATCAGCTCCGACTTTACCAGTGATATATCCACCATCGGGTAAAGAAGGCCCCTTTCCAGCAAGAAAGATTAAATTTCCGGTCTGTACCAAGTTTACATAATTTGCAACGGGAGCACCTGGTTGCATAAGCTCTATTCCCAGGTCATCTAATTTTTTATCATAATCCACGGCAGGGATTTCTACTTTATCTTTTTTACAGCAATCTTCATCACATTTACATGCTGTCGCTATCATCGATATAGATAAAGCGATTAAAATCAATATTCTTATTGAGGTACTTTTCATTTTGATTGATATTATTATGGAGAAAAGATAGGTAAAAGGAGGATATTTAGCATTTCGATGATCAAAAGATTTTATGGAAAGAAAGGTAGCACTAGTCACAGGAGTAAGTCGGCTCAAAGGAATGGGAAGAGCTATCTGTCTAGAATTAGCAAAAAGAAACTTTGATATATTCTTTACTTATTGGACAGAATATGACAATGAGATGCCATGGAAAGTAAATTCAATGGAGCCTGATATGATACAGAAGGAGATTATTGCTTTGGGCGTCCAATGTGAAAAGTTAGAACTTGATTTGGCATTAGAAACATCACCAGATCTCCTATTTCAAAAAGCAAATGACAAATTAGGTTTGATCTCTGTATTAGTAAATAATGCTACATATAGTACTATGACGAATATTCACAATCTGAATGCTTCAGAATTAGATCGTCATTATGCCATCAATGTAAAGGCAACCACTTTACTCAGTACTACATTCGTAAAACAATTCAATATTGATCATGGTGGAAGGATTATCAATTTGACATCTGGACAATCTTTAGGTAAAATGTCAACCGAAATAGCATATGCTATTACTAAAGGGTCTGTAGAGACTCTGACCGATACCTTATCAAGTGTGCTAGCTTCAAGAGGAATAACTATCAACGCTGTGAACCCCGGACCTAATGATACTGGATGGATAATAACCTTAAAAAAGAACTGGAAACCCAGTTTCCTATGAAAAGAATAGGAATACCTAAAGACACAGCAAATCTTATAGGATTTCTTGTAAGTGAGGATGCTGAATGGATTACAGGACAAATCATTCATTCAGAAGGAGGATTTATCAGATAAAAAAATGTTATGGACAACATCGTAAGCTATAAAAAAGAAGGGAGACTAGCTTTTCTCACACTAAATAGACCAGAGCGATTTAATGCCATCAATCATGAAATGCCTTCAGCTATCGAAAAATGTGTTTTGCAAGCAAATGAAGATAAAGATGTTCATGTTATTATTTTGCAAGGTACTGGTAAAGCCTTCTGTAGTGGATATGACTTAAAAGAATATGCAGAAAAACCTAGACCTCAAGTAGGCAGTCAAGATATGCCATGGGATCCTACTATTGATTATAAAATGATGAAAAGGAATACCGAGCAGTTTATGAGTCTATGGAGAAGCTACAAACCTGTCATTTGCAAGATACATGGATATGCAGTGGCTGGAGGAAGTGACATAGCTTTATGCTCTGACATAGTAATTATGGCGGATGATGCTAAGATCGGATACCCTCCAGCACGATTATGGGGTTGTCCCACTACAATGATGTGGGTGTATCGGTTAGGAGTAGAAAAAGCAAAGAGAATGTTGCTAACTGGTGATTTAATAACAGGAATTGAGGCCGAAAAGATGGGATTAATTTATAAATCGTGTCCAAAGGAATTATTGGATGAAGAAGTGCTAAAATTAGCTAACCGAATGGCAGGTATTCCACAAAATCAGCTGATGATGCAAAAAATGGTTATCAATCAAGCCTACAATCAAATGGGCCTTGAAAACACCCAGATGATGGCTACCATTTTTGATGGAATTACAAGACATTCTCCAGAAGGAGTTGCATTTAAAAATAGATGTGAAGAAGTGGGATTTAAGAAAGCAGTGAAAGAGAGGGATAATGATGAATATATTTAAGGTGAAGTTTAGCCAAAATTACAAAACACCAAAGTGTAAAGTATACTACAAATAATTTACTGCCAAAACCAAAACTGCTGTGGAAACAGAAAGTAAAATGCCAGAAATAAATACATTATAACACCTTCTGATTCGACTATACTTTTTACCTAATCCTACTCCAATGTGATACATATCTGACATAATGTATTGCTTCATCATTTCTGGCTCTTCTAGCATTTCTGCAACATGATTTTTATATGCCTGCTCACTCAATTTGTAATAATTTCCAAAAAAGAATGGACTAAACTGTTGTTTCCCTGAGACTTTAAATCCTTGTCCACTTAACTTCATAGGTCGTGTTACAAGTGCTGCCATGACTATAGAGACCACACATGTAAGAGCTAACATCAATAGAGGAATATAGAGCATTTCATCAATGATTATCTCGATATTACTCAGTACCACAGGTATTAAAATGGTAAAAAGAAGCGAGGAAAGGGTCAGCAATATATTGGCTTTATTGTCAGCTATAGATGTGAACTCCACATTATTACGCATCGAAGTTTTGATCACATTGTAATCAATCTTAGATATGTTATCTATACCATCCTTTTTGGCCTTGAGTAACCCCTTATGTTCCTTTGGATTTGTTAAAATATTCACTTTGTTTTCTAGATTGTATGGCTTTCAAAAGAGTAATGGAGCTACAATTTAGTTCAAATCAGGGTTTTCACCTATCGTTTCATGTTAAATGAGCTCATAGTTTTGAATGAAAATATGATACCATGAAATAAAGTTTACTTTTTTTAATCGTCTTCTCTTCTATAAAAGAAGATAATGACAGTGATTTATCAATTACAAAAATTTTGAAAAATGAAAACTAGGATTTATTTCATGCTGATTGCTTTAGTGAGTTTATCTTCTTGCTACAATCCGAAAATTCAATCATTAGAAAATGAACTCTCTACTAAATCTGCCCAAGTAACTCAGCTCGAAAAGCAGATAGACCACATGCAGACTACAAATGGCAGTCTACTTGATAGATTAGCACAACTTTCAGTACTAAACCAAACAGAGGCAGAAAGTATAAAAAATTCTCTAGAGTCAATGAATAGACAGCAAGAATATATTGCTGAACTTGCTGATATAATAGAAGAGAAAGATTCTATCAATGATGCTCTAGTATATAACCTTAGAAATTCTCTTATTGATTTTCATGATGATGATATAGAAGTAGAAGTAAGAGGTAGTGCTGTTTATGTATCTATATCTGATAAGTTACTCTTTAATACTGGAAGCTCACATATCTTACCTGGTGCAAATAAAGTATTGGAAAAAGTATCAAGAATTATCAATGATAATGATCAACTCAATGTACTTGTAGAAGGACATACCGACAATCTCCCTATTGGGAATACTAGATATCAAGACAATTGGGATTTGAGTGCATTGAGGGCTACGGCAGTGGTCAGAAAGCTAGAACAAGACTTTTATATTATTCCAGGAAGACTTACTGCTTCAGGTAGAGGAGAACATTTGCCAAAAGCTGATAATGGCAGTCAAATAGGAAGAAGTAAAAACAGAAGAACAGAAATAATATTGACTCCTAAATTGGATCAATTCTTCGACTTACTAAAGGAACCTGAATTAATTGGTTAGATAATTCAATTATAGGTTCATTCATATGGATTTCGTCTCTTGCAAATATTAATTCTAATTTGATAAGGCCGGGAATATTCTCGGCCTTTTTTCGTTCTTGACTTAGAGGAAAATGGTTAAATAAAGTTCTACTTAAAATCTAAAATTTATAGCCATTTTCTACACCTTAAACCTAATTAACCATATAACAAATAAAAATATCTATTTGATTTTATGGATATATATATCTCATAATAAGCATCATACACATTAGATAATTTTTTTATGTATTGAGTTATATAGAAAGGGTATATTATTGGCATTCATTTTGCCTTTTCTATCGCGATACAGTTTATATAAAAAGCTACTTAACGAAACTTACACATAACTTTCTCTATGACTTCTTTAAAAGTTGTACTAGCAGATGCTCACAAACTCTTCTTAGATGGATTCAAAGAAATCCTAATAAATCAAGGAGAACATCGACTGGAAATAATCGGTGCAGTTAGCAGTACGGTGGATCTAATGTCCATTTTAAGAAATATGTCTCCAGATCTATTAATGATGGAACTCAATCTTAGCGATGATAACGGTCTTTCTGTTCTGCCTAATATCAAAAAGGAATTCCCAGAATTGAAAGTGTGTATCGTCAGTGGTTACACTGATCACAAATTTGTCAAAGAAGCATTTACTAAAGGTGCTGACGGTTATTACTCTAAGAATAATGACCAAGATGAAATAGAAGACTGTATTACAGATGTAATGGGTGGACGTAGATTTTTGGCTTCAGGCCTTCATATCACTCCTCAGAAAAACAGTACTTCTAACGGAATAAATAAAAATAGACTTGAAGACAGGTTTTTACTTCAGAGGAAGCTTACTAAGCGTGAGTACGAAGTATTAGAACTTATCACAAGAGCTATGAATAATAAGGAAATAGCAGAAAAACTATATATCAGTGATCAAACAGTTGGTGTACATCGTAAGAATATTATGAGAAAATTAGGAGTACGTAATACTGTGAATCTGATAAAATTTGCAATCGACAATCAGCTGGTCTGATTAGCCATCCAGGGCCCCCAGCCCTTTATAATTCTCCAATTAATTTAATCTCTCTCGGTTTTTCAAGGTGAAACCAAAATCGAAAGAATTAACGATGAAATATATTCAAAATTTGATCATTATATTGATGCTAAGTGCTTCTTTTTCAAGTGCTTACGGACAATGCGCATCTGGTTCATTTAATTGTAATGATACCATTCAGGTTTCTGTAGATGAGATGTGTGAAGCAATAATCAGCACAGACTTTATTCTGGAAAAACCAGAGGAAACATGTACTTATGAGCTTCAGTTTTTTGATGAAAACGACAACTTACTTAATGTACCTGGTAATGTTCTGGGTGTGGATTATGTAGGTCGCATCATAAAAGTGAAAGTATTAGAAACGGGAGTAAACAACCCTAATAGCTGCTGGGGATATATAAGAGTAGAAGATAAAATTCCAGCTATAATAGATTGCCCTGAATTCGAATCCTATATGTGTCTGGATTCAGATCAAAATGATCCTGGAGAAACAGATGAACAACTTGCTGCCATTATAAGAAGAATGATCCTTGCGCAAGATGGAATACAAGATAACTGTACGGATACAGCAAGTTTTGAAGTAAGTATTGTAAGAAATCAGCTACAACAGCTCTTATGCTCTGATGATTTTGGAGCACAAAGATTCATAGAATTTGATCTTATAGGAGCTGCAGGTGAAGTAATTCTAAATTGTGTTGACACTATATTCTTCAGCAAATTTGATTCTGATGAAGTAGAGGATCCTAGAGATTTTATTGGTGATGATGCACTTGAATGTGATGGGACTTCTGGATTTGGAGATTGGGAACAAGATATAGATCAAGAAAAATTAGACGAGTTCGGTATATGTATTTATCCCAACTTTTGGGAGCTCTTCGATCTGGATGAGAGTTCATTCCCACATGTAGGTGGAAGGCCAATTGTAGAATATGATGAAGATTTAGAAGCTTTTGTAAGAGTAGGCTTTTGTAATATCAATGCTGCATTTATTGATTTACCACCATTTGAGATATGTGGTAAAAGCTACAAACTTATAAGACGATGGACCATTATAGATTGGTGTAAAAACAGTCCACCGAGAGTGGTCAATCAAATCATAGAAGTAAAAGATACCAAACCACCAATTTATTCTCTACCAAACATTCCAGATGTAGATGCCGGCAGTAATACCTGTAATATGGTTGTCGATCTTCCAGTACCTACTGTAACTGATGAATGTAACGATTGGACATTTTGTATAGAATATATGCTTCCGGGAACATCAGTATACACAATAGAAACTAAGTATCAAAACTTAGATTCAACAGATACACCAGACCCTCTTATCCTTCCTATAGGTACGAGTGGCATTAGATACATTGTCAAAGATGTATGTGGAAATGCCGATACAACAAGGATGGATGTAAATGTGAATGATGTACAACCTCCTATTGCTATTTGTGATACAAGAACGGTCTTGACATTAAACAATAATGATAAAGGCAAAATATTCCCCCCAACAATAGATGACAAGAGTTTTGACAACTGTGACGATAATCTAATATTTAGAATATGGAGAGAAGATGGTAAAACTGAACTCAATGCTCCTGATAGCTCTTTTGTGAAATTCGACGCATTTGATATAGATCAAGACGTGAGAGTAATGTTAGAAGTAGAAGATGAATCAGGTATGAAAAATAGGTGTTGGACTACAGTAGAAGTGAAGAGTAATACTTCTGTCGCCCCTGCATGTCCTTCTTCAATAGGAACATTGGATTTCTGTAATGACTTTTCATCTTATCTTCCTCAAGAACTTGGTTTAGAAGCAGTTGAATTAGAAAGACAGGAAACTGGATGTGGAGAAGGATATTTGGTTGTACAATATATTGACACTTCAAATAATACAAATTCTGTATTATGTACTGGTGATACAATATTCTTCGAAAGACTGAACACAATTAACACTTCTGATTTCGCAGTTCCATTGGATATAGAGGTTTCAGAATGTGATAACATAGAGCCTACTTCCCAAGATTTAGCTGATATTTTAAGTAATTCAGCAGCATGCAATTTTGTTGAGGTAATATTCCAAGATGTAATCTTTTCAGAAAAAGTATTTAGAAATTATACTATAGTTGACCTCTGTACTAATCTAGCATTGATGCATCATACTCAGATTATTGAAATAGTACCATCTGACTTAGGTCAAATAGATTTAGGAATCATTTTTGACGTCCCCGTTCCAGGTGCTACTGTAGAGATGGAAGAAGATGGAGATGTGGAAATACCTTCCTCATTCTTTAATATAGCTGAAGGTGATCCTTGCTACTCTAATTTAGATATCCGAGTAAGAAAAAGAGATGAGGCTGGGGATTTTGCTGAGTCAGTGATATTTAACTGTGATGACATAGCATTAGTAGTAGTCTTTGATCTTGAAGTAGCATTATTTGACAGCGATGGACAGATTGTAGAAACTAAATTTACAAAGGTACTTATAGATGATAGGGCATCAAGAGCTTGTCCTTCTGGGTCAGTAAACATATCGGGGCTTATTCAAACTGAAGAATTAAATGCAGTTGAGAACGTAAGCATAGAATTGATGTCAGTTGACAATCAAAGCGTCTCTTCCACTGCTTCTGGTGCAGATGGACAGTATGCATTCACTGAGATGACCCCAAGTCAATATAAAGTCATAACATCTAAAAATGATGATATGATCAATGGAGTAAGCACTTTAGATCTTGTTCTTATTCAACAACACATATTAGGTGTCAAACCTTTTGATTCACCTTACAAAGTTATAGCTGCAGATATTAATAATAATGAGAGCGTATCAGCCATAGACTTATTAGACTTACGAAGAGTGATTCTAGGTATAAGCGACTCATTTACTAATAATTCTTCATGGAGATTTATAAATGCTGATCAGACATTCAATGATGTTCTCAATCCATGGGGATTTGATGAAAGTCACGATATTCTGGGAGAAGGAGAGTTCAATTTTATAGGTGTAAAGGTCGGTGATGTGAATGCTAATGTAATTGCTAACTCTCTGATGATAAATAGCAGAAGCAACGAAAGCCTTGGTCTTGATATGGAAATAAATTCAGGACATGATAATAGTAAATCTGTAATTGAATTCAGTACTTCTGAAGTAGCAATGGCATTCCAAGTCAAATTAGAATTAAGTTCTGGCATCAAAGTATCGAGAGTCTTGGACAATGAAATGCGGCCACTAGATAGAGATGAATATATTTTAAACGAAGGTGAAGTTGTGATTTCTCACATTCTGAATGCAGAAAGTAATGAGTTATTTGCTCTCGAAATAGAAGGTCATATTGAAGATCTTGATAGAATAAACAGTCAAATCGCATTATCAGGTGAGTTTAAAAATGAATGGTACTCTTCTGAGCATGAAACAAAGACTTTTGGAATACTCTCTTCCAATAAGGAGTCTATTGAAATAGAAGCTTTTCCAAATCCATTTAAGGATAAAACTACATTACATATTTTCAGTAAAAGTAATGATGTAGCTGATATCAATGTCTTTGATATTAATGGTAAAAAGATCTTCACAAGACCAAATGTCAACTTGATTAAAGGATTAAGTCAGATCACGATAGCGTCAACTGATCTATTTCAAACATCAGGAATATATATGTATGAGGTGAGAGTCGACAATCAAAACATCAGAGGTAAGATTATTTATTTGGATTGATTGCTTTTATTTTAGGTGCAATGATTATACATTTGCATCGTTTTATAACCTTTAGCTTTTGATCACCTTGTAAGTATACCTCTCATCTTTGATGATGTAAATATCTGATAATTTTATTTTAAGAAAATTTGCGAAATACTTTCGACTGAGAGTCTAGTTAGAAGTAACTAAGCTATTTAAGAAATTTGCATTTTTTCATAAGGTTTGAGAATGAGTACTTCGAATCAGAATGACTGTGTCCAACGAGTTTAAAAATTCTTCTTTGGACATCCATATTTTGAAGGTTTTCATGGGCAAAAAGTGAAAATTCTGATCAATCTGGAGGTCTCTTATCAGTTCTAAAGATTGATTTGCATGAGGAAGGGCTTATTTTACACAACTTCATACAATACTGTAGAAGTATTGTTAATTTTGTAGACTAATAGAAGATCATCCTTCATGAAAAGAATTTACATTGTAGCACTGCTTTTTTCTATTACTACAGCTTCGTTTTCGCAGCTCGTAGTTAATTTTAGTGATGCTGTAGTTAGCACAACTTCATCTATCGTAGACATTGATGTTTCTGTAGAGAATTGGAACCAATTGGTTTCTACCCAATTTTCAATAAACTGGGACCCTAATGTTTTCGAATTCAGATCAATAGAAAATGTAACCACAGACCTAAGTGAATTTACATCAGAAGGCAACATAGGTACTCCGACATCAGCACAAGCTGTGAATGAAGGTCAGTTTACAGTTTCATGGAGTCTGACAAGTACTTTACCTGCATCTGTTGATGATGGCACCGTACTCTTTACGCTTCGTTTACAAGCTGTTGGAATTAATTGTGATGAGACCTCCTTGTTCGTATCAGACATCCCAAGAATAACAGAAATCATAAATACAGACTTACAAGATATTGGTGTAACAATAAGTGGTGGTGATGTAAAGATTGACGATGGTACTTGCTCCAGTGGAGGGAATATGAATTGTGTAGATCTGATCATAGAAAACATTTCAGCAGGGAATGGCAGCAGTATTTGCGTCCCGATAACAGTAAACAGGTTTACCAGCATAGCTAGTCTACAATCAGGTCTCACTTGGAATAGTGATGTTCTTAGATTTACTGGGCTTAATGAAGTTGGTTTGCAGGGGGTATCAACGAATGATGCTAATGCAGAAAGTGGTGAATTAAGATTGCTATGGCTCATTGGATTAGGTGATGATCCTATTTCCTTAGATGATGGATCGACCGTATTTGAGGTTTGTTTCGATGTAATTGGCAATACTGGACAGAGTACAAATATCAGATTTGAGTCTCTTCCTAATTTTGCCATCGAAGTGGCTTCAGGTGATGGTACTGCAGAAGAAGTCTGCACTGATAATGGCAGATTCCAAGTAGAAGGAGGAACCACTGGAAACGAAAATGGCGTAGGACTGATTGCTACAAGTGTAGCGACTAATGGTGCTTCGACCATATGTGTCCCAGTCACAACTAAGAATTTCAATAGCATTGCAAGTATACAGACTGGAGTAAGTTGGGATGAATCAATTTTAACTTTTACAGGTATAACTGAAAGGGCAATAGAAGGTATTACGGTAAATGCTTCTAACGCTGATATGGGAGAATTAAGAATGCTTTGGATTATAGGTTTAGGTGAAAATCCAAAGACTGTGAGTGATGACGAGGTCCTATTTGAATTGTGTTTTGATGTGATAGGTACAAATGGGCAATCTTCACCAGTTGGTTTCCTTAGCCTTCCAAATTTTGCTATAGAAATAGCTAATGGTGATGGAGTGTCCGAGGAATTCTTCACCACTGATGGCAAGGTAGATATAGGAAACGATGGCGGTGGCGGCGGTGGTAATCAAACTGGTGTTGGTCTTATCGCTGCTGATGTTTGTTCTGACGGAGCCATTAACTTTTGCCTTCCTATAACTGCAAGAAATTTTAGCAGCATAGCAAGTTTACAAACAGGACTGACATGGGATCCTTCAATAGTTTCTTTTACAGGAATTCAAGATGGCGCACTTTCCGGTATAACTGTGAATAGTGCTGGTGCTGATCAAGGTCAACTGAGATTACTTTGGATTATTGGTCTAGGAGATGACCCTCTTAATGTTCCAGATGACGAAGTACTGTTTGAGATATGTTTTGATGCTGTTGGTGCCGATGGTGCGAAATCAGTTGTCGGATTTATGGATTTACCAAATTTTGCCATTGAAATAGCTAATGGTAATGGAATGTCAGAAGAATTCTTCATCGACGATGGATCAGCAACTCTAGGAACTGATTGTCCTGTAGATGGAGTTACAAATTGTCCAGACGGATTAGGATCTAATTTAGCATTATACGTTCAGAATACTAAAGTAGAAGAAAATGAAGAAGTCTGTGTAGCTATACAGGTTGGTAATTTTTCAGATGTTCAATCTATGCAATTCACATTGGCATGGGATGAGACAGTACTCGAATATGTAAGACAAGATAATTTTGGCCTACAGGATTTAGGCAATGCAAATTTCAATTTTATATCTCCAAATAGACTTAGAGTTAGTTGGACTCCTCTTTCATCCTCAGGAGCCATTGATAATTGTTCTACTATTTTTGAAGTTTGCTTCAATGGTGTTGGATCATGTAGTGAAATGGAAAGTTCTGCCATCCAAATTATCAGTGATGGTAATATATTAATAGAAATCACTGATTCGAATAATGATGTCCTTGATGTTGATTTGTTTGATGGTGATGTGGCAATTGAAGAATGTACTTCTGATCCACAGATTTCGGGAGTTGAAGCAGCAAATGAAAGTTGTATTGGCGCAGCTGATGGTGCTGTTGTCGTAGAAGTAATGGGGACAGGGGGTGTAACATGTCAATGGACCAATGCCGATGGGGATGTTGTGGGTAGTGACTGTAATCTTTCAGGAGTAGCCCCAGGTACATACACATTAACCGCTACAAATGGATTAGGAAATACTTCGTCAAGAGAAGTAACAATTGACTCTCCTGACTCAATTACAATTAGTGTAGATGTAACGAATAGAGATTGTGATACAGAAAGTGAATTCACTATAACTGCCTCCGGTGGAACCGTAGCTAGTGGATCTTACTCATATGCTTACAGCTCACCAATAGAGCTAGGAGATACATCAATACATCAAGCTATTCCTGGAGGAGCATATACTGTCACAGTAATGGATGACAATGGTTGTACAGCAACTGAAACATTTGCAGTTCTAGACTCTTCTATTATTGTAGATGCTATGGTTTCTGGAATAACGAGTATAGATGGAAATAATGGATCAATTTCAATAAGTGCATCAAGCTCAGGTGGAGATATCTCTTATGCTTGGGAAGATGGCGCTACAGGTGCGAGCAGAGACGGATTGATTCCAGGCACTTATACTGTTACAATTTCAGATGCAGCTGGATGCAGCAGCGTAAGGATATATGAAATAGATTGGGAAGTACTTTTTCTTTCAGATATCGTTTCAGAATCAACTACTAGATTTAGTGGATTTGGTATCAGCTGTCCAGGTGATAATAATGGAATGATTGCTGGTAATGTCGTAGGTGGTTGTAATGACGGACCTATTACGATTTCTATCAATGGAGAAGAAACTACGCTTCCAATAACTGTATCAGAAGGTACATATGTAATATTAGCTACCGATGCTTGTGGCAATACAGATCAACAAATGATCGATATCAGACCACCTGATCCAATTGTTCTTAGCTCAGAAAGAGACCCACAAGATGGATGTTCATCAATAGGAGGAAGCAATGGTTCTATTGAACTTTCAGATTACCTTTCAGGTGGTGCCGGAACTTATATTGTAACATCTTCTGATGGAATAGTAAATGGAACTTTAATAGAAGGTCTGTCTGAGGGAACTATCACAGTCACCGTAGAAGATGCAAATGGATGTCAAGCATTATTTGAAGATGTAGTAGTAGAAGATTGTTTTGGACCTCTACTTTGTGAAGGAGCTACAATAATCTCTCCTAATGGTGATAGCAAAAATGACTTTTTTGTTATTGACTGCTTGAGCAGAAGAGGTATAGAGCCAAACAAGCTAGGAGTATATAATAGATGGGGAGTGCTTGTTTTTGAAGCTGATAACTATGACAATACTTGGGGAGGTACAGATATGAATGGTGAACTTCTAGATGAAGGAGGGTATATGTGGATACTCAAAGTATCTCGCCCAGATCTACCAGTAGATTTATTCAGAGGGACTGTCACTTTACTCAGATCAAACTAAAAGGAATCATGAAAAGATATATAATACTAATCACTTCGATAGCATTCCTTCTTGGTATAAGCAAGGTGGATGCTCAGGTAAGACTAATAGGAGAACAATCAGTCTATACTTCTTATTATCTGAATCCTGTTTTAGTCAATCCTGGTGCTACTGGTTACGAAGGATATCACTCAGTTGTGCTCAATTATAGAAATGCATGGGCGAGTTTTCCAAATTCTCCTAGTACAGGTACATTGAGTTACAATGGCCCAATTGGAAATAGAATTGGACTTGGAGTATTGGCCTATACTGATAGTTTTGGTGCCTTTAATACTAATAAAGGACAAGTTAGCTTATCATATAATCTTGATCTACCAAACAACAAATTGGGATTTGGAGTATCAGGAGAATACATACAACACAAATTGAACGGTGATGCTGTAACAAGCCCATTAGTAGATATCAGTGATGATGAGATTATATCTAGGCTTGGAGGTGCTAGATTCTTTGATGTATCCATAGGGGTTTTTGGAGTTTATGATGAAAAAGTGACATACGGTGTTGCACTACCATCAATCTTCAGTCAAAGATTAAATGACGATACAAATTCTCTAATAGGTAGAGATTTTGGAATTATCGCCAACTTAGGTTATAAATTTGATCTTCCTGAACAAGATTTAGTTATTGAACCAAGTATTTACTACAAACAATTAATGCTAGTTCCTGCACATGTGGATATAAATTTACGCGTAGGATTATTAGATGAAAAATTGAATATGGGAGTAACTTATTCAAGTGGTTCTGAAAATCGTCTTGGTTTTCTAATAGGTGCATACTTAGATAATTTTGGAGTTTTCTATGGATACAATACTTCTTTTAACCAGTTTCAAAGCTTCAATAATGGATCTCATGAGATCAGTTTAAAAGTGAAAATTCAACCGGTGCAAAGAACACCTCAAACTCAAAATGCACAACAGTAAGCTTATTAGTTTAAGAAAAACAAACAACACAAAAGGGTCTCTAATACAGAGGCCCTTTTGTCGTTTAAACACTTTCCCAATTAATTCTCTACAAATTCTCTAATACCTCAACTTTCAAATCATTTGCTTATATGATGCATAACAATTTATTTGGACATGCAATATCACCAGATTAGAAAGTTAGTTTGTTTATTGGTTGTTTTATGGTGTATAATAAATTTGAAATGATGCTTTCTCAAAAACTCATACTAATCGGTCTAGTTATTCTTTCGCTTTCTTGTCAATCAGATAGTAAGAAAGCAGATTTAATAATACATAATGCTGTCATATGGACAGGGGTTGAGAATGAAGATTATAAACGATCAATTGCTATAACAGATGAAAAAATTATAGCTACAGGTACAGACGACGAGCTCACTCATTTAAAAGATGATAATACCACTCTAATAGACGCTAAAGGTAATTTCATAGTACCTGGATTTATAGACAGTCATGTTCACTTGATGGCTGGAGGTAGAAGCCTATTAAGTGTAGATTTAAGAAATGCGAGTTCACCTGAAGAATTTAAACACAAAGTGGCAGGTTTTGCTGAAAGTTTAAAGGAAGGAGAATGGATTTTAGAAGGAAATTGGGATCATACATTATGGGGTGGTGAGTTGCCACATAAAGATTGGATAGACGAGGTAACCGAGAATATTCCAGTATTACTATTTCGACTTGATGGGCATATGGCTTTAGCAAATACCGCAGCATTAAAATTTGCAGGAGTCGACAATGACATTCCTGATGTTGATGGAGGAACTATAATCAAAGATGATTTAGGAAACCTCACAGGCCTGTTAAAAGACAATGCTATGAACCTTGTCATAGATAAAATTCCACCCATGACATCAGAGCAAAAACGCGAAACCTTTGAAGCTGCATCTGAATATTTTATTTCTAATGGAGTGACAAGTGTGCATGATGTAGACGGATTAAATGGAGATCTGGAAAGTTATTCCACTGCTCTTGAGTTACTAAAAGAAAATAAACTCAAGACGCGTATTTACGCTTCTGCTCCTTTAAATCAATGGGCCCAAACCACAATCAGCAATCATCTGAATTGGGTTAAAACTGGCAGCCTTAAAGGTTTTGTAGATGGATCATTGGGATCACATACCGCTGTATTTCATGATCATTACCTAGACATTCAAGATGATAAAGGTTTTTTCATCAACAAAGAGGATGAGCTATATGAATGGATATCAGAAGCTGACAAAGCCAACCTACATGTGCTAGTCCACGCCATAGGGGTTAGCGCTATTCATACCCTGATGAATATTTATGAAAAAGTCGCCAAAGAAAATGGAAAAAAGATCGCCGTTTTAGAATTGAACACGCTCAGCATCTTGCTCTTAAAGACATCTCTAGATTTGCAGAATTAGATATAATCCCTAGTATGCAACCCTACCATGCCATAGATGACGGTAGATGGGCTGAAGAATACATAGGGCCAGATAGGGCTAAAACCACTTATGCTTTTAACTCACTTTTAAAATCCAATGCGATTATAGCTTTTGGAAGTGATTGGGCAGTAGCCCCTGCGTCCCCCATTCTTGGTATTCAAGCCGCGGTATTGCGCCAAACTTTGGATGGCAAAAACCCGAAAGGGTGGATACCAGAAGAAAAAATCTCAGTAGAAGATGCCTTAATTGCTTACACCAGCCATGCAGCCTATGCAGCTTTTGATGAGAAAGTAAAAGGAACAATAGAAAAAGGGAAATTGGCCGATTTTGTGCTTTTGAATCATAACATTCTAGCAATTGATCCTAATAAAATTAAAGACATAAAAGTCCT
>MDSX01040113.1_pt1 | contig 16481 bp, 16 predicted proteins | sample 811141 | NCBI WGS metagenome assembly MDSX01 (sample SAMN05326642, study PRJNA326480) | marine metagenome | isolation source: seawater | place: Atlantic Ocean: South East | collected 2010 | reverse complement strand
TACGGGTATGGCGTATACGACATAGTATGGAATGACACTCCAAGCAACTGCGCCCCTCAGCCAAACGAGAGTCGGATCCAACCGAGAACCATTCATTTCGACATACGCCAGAACAACACTCGCAGGGAGGCAAATCGAAGTCATGATCACAAGGACAGGGTCTTCAATCTCGACATAGTGCTCTGCCAAGAGATACACGGAAATCCCCGATAGTAGCCATCCAATCGCAGCATACACCGAGCGGCCCTCTGATTTTTTACTGTGAAACTCAATCGCTAGAAAGAGAGCGCCAGCCATGGTCATGAAGATTCGCATCATCTCGGGATGTACACCTACAGCCTCCGAAAAGCGGTCGACTATGAGGCCGATAGGCTCCTTCATGCTACTCAACTACCCTCAAGGCGTATAGAGGATGCCCGAATCCGATGACCGTGCAACACGGTGAAGAGGGGGATTCTCGGGCGACGGTCCTGATTCCAACGATCAACAATCCGCAAGAACTCAGAGTTGTGCTCGAGCATCTTCTCAAGGACTCAGACGGAACCTATGACATCTTAGTCATCGATTCAAGTAGCAATTCCGAAACATCCGACTTGTGTTTGGAATTGGGGGTGGAACGAATCGCGGATTCCAGCCTTACTAGGGCAGATGCATGTAACAACGGCCTCTCTGTGGTGGAAACCCCCTACACGCTCTTCACTGATGATGATGTCATACCTCCCTCAGGGTGGGTCAAGAGATTGATTAGATGGTTCGATAGGGAACATGTAGCCGGCGTAGGCGGTACGAATTTTGCACCTGAAGAAGACCCTTGGCTGTCTAAATGCACTGATGTAGCATTTGGAGCACGCGTCATGACTGCCGGAACCAGGTACGGTGCAAGGCCGGATGCAGAGCTCGTCGAAGTTACACACAACCCCGGCGTGAATGTCGCATATAGGACAGAAGTACTCAGGGAAGTCGGAGGTTTTGATGAAGGCGCTATAGGTGCGGAGGACGTCTTGCTCGATTCGAAGATAGTAAGTGCCGGCCATCGACTATTCCTGGATCCGTCATGCATCATGCCCCATCGACGTCGTCCGGCCATCATCCCCATGATGAGGCAGATTCGAAATTATGGCTATGTGCGCAGACTTGCAATCGATAGGGAACCCTCGCTCAGATCTCCCACTCATAGAGCCGTCCAGATGTTTCCCCTTTTGGCTGCTATTGCTGCCTTAGCTTTGACCTACGGGGCAGCCAGTGGCGGAGCACAGTGGGACTTTTGGTTCACGCTTGAAGGCGAATGGAATCTATCAAGAGCATCGTTTCACTTCTCCCTAGGAGCAATGTCACTCTACTTCTTAGTGTGTATAATTGGTGCTGCCATGGGAACCTCCCCCCATAGGTCTGTAAGCACCGTATTCGCATCCTGCATCACCATACCGGCGGCACATCTGGCTTACGGGTGGGGGATGATGAAAGCTGAGTGGGGACTTCTGAGAGGCTCCCTTTCAATAGTAGCAATCGATGACAAGGAGCGTTCCTGATGTCCGATTCAGAACGAGTCATTGTGAGAATAGGGTTGGATGATACAGACCATCCGGAAGGCGGTTGCACGACATACGACTTGAATGAACTATCCAGGCTGCTCATACGCAACATCGACTCTGCAGAAGAGATGGAGAGGAGGCTGGTTAGGTTGTGGCCTTTCGCTGAACGGAGAACCAGGGGGAATGCCGCATTGTGCCTCTTGATCTCAATCAACTCCAGAGATATCGAGACACTGTACGAAACCCTTCAGCATTGGATACCAGAGCCAGATGATTCAGAAATTGAGAATGCATCAAGACCAGCCATCGTAGTTGGGCTGGGAAGCGCCCCTGCGTCGTGGTACTGGGAAACAGTCAGGGGTTACGTCGCTCTCGACGATAGATTGTCATCCATCGAAGCATCCGATTATCGAGTAATTACCCGCAGCGATAGGCCCCATGGCGCAATTGGTGCATCTGCAGCCATCGCATGGCCAGCCTCTGATTTTACATGGGAACTCGTTGCTTGGAGATACCCGGATCGCATAGGTAGCCCAAGGGCCGTCGATGCAGAACTCATCGGATCGATATCTGTCAAACATCCAGGCACATTTGCCAACAGGGACCCTACCACTGGAAGATGCCTGATCGCCCCAAGGACGCCTTGCCCAGTCCTATATGGCATCAGGGGCCTCAACGAGTCTTCCGTGATCGACGCGCATAATGACCTGCAAGCTCATGATTCCATCGAGGATAGTATCGAATACGGGATTCACAGGACGAATCAATGCAGCGATGACCATCTTGAGAATATGTTCGTCGGGACTGTGACGAGTAAGCCCGTTATCGGCCCAGGCGGGCACGTCTCTTTGACAGCAATATCGAGGGGAAAGAACGAGACTATTCTCGCATTCAAAGAAGGAGGCCCTGTAAATGCAGAGGCTCGGTCAATGCATGCTGGGGACATCATACGTTGGGTCGGTCTCCGTTCACCTGATGATTCAATACATCTCGAGAGAGTGTGTCTAATTGATCCAGTTCCTGTTATCGAAAACCGGCCAAAATGCTGTGGTTCCGCCATGAAAAGTGAGGGTAAGAGATCTATGCTTCGATGCTCAAAATGCGATAAGAAACGTGAGAGGTCATGGGTATCCAAGCCCCTTCGAAACGTAGGCCTATGGGCTGAACCACCTCCCAGCCACAGGAGGCACATAGCAAAACCACTTTCCGAAGGGCCACCAGATACTACCGCCAGATTGCCTCCCGAAATGCCCTCCTAACCAAAGTGATTATCCGGCCGATGCCCACCATGAGGACATGGTCACGATTCTAGGCGAAGGCGCAGCAGCAGACATTGCACTGGTAGTCCTCAGCATGGTTGCTATTTTCCTAGCCTATAGAATCCTCTCGGGAAGACCAAAATTCGTAGAGGATGCTGATGAGAGGATTCCTGAACATTTGAGATCCAAGGAACTCACAGAGCCATCCGAAGAGGCTCTTGAGGACTTGGATCGTTTGATGGGTGAAAATGCCCTTCCGGATGATGAAGAGTGATCTGATTTACACTCCTGTAAATTGAGACCTCCAAAAGGACAGAGAATACAATGGCTCTATCAAAGAATAAGTACGATCATTCTACCGCTTTCAATGCGGCTCTTGCCTCGCGCTTCTTCCTGTTCTGACGCTTCTTGTACCACGGGTAAATTGGCCACTTGGCGAATCCTGTCCACATGACCATGAAAATCAAGGTCATTGATACCCACTTGTCAATAGATGCATCCCATACTGTGTCTATCAGCCCATAGTGGAAGTACGCAATCCTGGAATGGTAGACAACCAATACCAGCCCAAATCCCAAATGGATATATCTCCACATATTATTCCAATTCATACTTCCCCATATCCAATTTCAGATTTTATTTTTACTCACATATAGTATATGTTAGTCGGAGTTATATTGGCCCCCTGTTGCGCTCAGACATGAGTTTAGCACCTGAAGGATACGATTTCGGAGAAAAAGAGAATTATTCATTCGCAATGAACGTGACTTGTGCCAATGAAGAAGCACGGAAAATGTTCGTCGAAGCATTTGGCCACATGTTGAATTACAACCACGAGCAGGCAATTGCTTGTTTCTCGGCATGCACAGAAGCAGACCCGAACTGCGCTATGGCTTGGTGGGGTATTTCTTACTGCGTATCTTCGAATTATAACTGGGCCCCAGGCCTCGGATCAGGGCATGATTCCATTCAACAGGCTCTTTCTGTCATGGACCATTGCACAGAGTTGGAACAAGATCTGATCCGGGCTTTGTCAACCCGTCACTCGGCGGAGGCTCGTGATGCAGCAGATCCGTCTGTGCTGAATATGGGCAATGATCCTGAATTGAACATCGCTTTTGCCGAGGCCATGGCGCCGTTGTACGAGAAGTACGAGGGCAATTTGGACGTGACTGCCATCTATGTGGAGGCTCTGATGAATCTGAAGGCTTGGCAATTATGGGACAAGAATACAGCTACGGGGGAAATCACCCCTGCTGATGACAACACGCTACTGCTTGTGAAGATCATGGAAGAGGCCTTCGAGAGCAGCGATGAAGCGAAGATACACCCTGCTTTGTGCCACTTGTACTGCCACGCTCTGGAACTGTCGCCCTTCCCGGAGAAGGCTCTTCCAGCTGCTGACGTTCTGCGAACTCGTATGCCCGGTCTTGGGCACTTGGTTCACATGCCATCCCATATCGACGCATGGGTTGGCCAGTGGAAAGAGGCCATAGAGTGCAATATCGCTGCTGTCGAGGCAGATGACAGATATGTCGAGATCACCGGCAATGAATCGCAGTTTTACAAGTTCTATCGTATGCACAACCATCACTTCATCGTATGGTGCGCGATGTTCGATGGCCAATATGAGACCGCGTTGAAGTATGCTAGGAAGGCTGTCGACACCCTCCCTGCGGGAGATGAGAACAGTGGCGTGCAGTTCATGCTCGCCGGCATAATTCCCATGGGTGCTATTTTCTTGGAATCGTATGTTACAATGCCTTGGCACGTGATGATTAGATTCGGCAAGTGGGATGACATAATAGCTGAACCAATGTACTCTGACAAGGACATCTTCCCAGCCACTATCGCTACTCAGCATTATGCTCGTGGCGTGGCCTATGCCTCCAAGGGCATGGTTAAGGAGGCAGAGGCTGAACAGATTCTCTTCAAGCAGGCACTTCAGAATCCAGCACTCGCAGGTCGTGTGATGCATAACAATTTCATGTATCAGAATCCTGATGAGGGCCCCTCGATCCTCAATGTCAATGATGCAATCCTCGAAGCCGAGATTGAATACCGGAGACAGTACATCTCCAAGGAGAACGGATCATCATACGACTTCACCGCTGCATTCGAAGAGCTACGACGCGGAGTCGATCTCTCACTCAACCTGGCCTACAACGAACCATGGGGGCAAATGCAGCCCGTTCGCCATATTCTTGGTGCACTGCTCCTTGAGCAAGGCGAGGTAGAAGAAGCCGAGGAAGTGTATCGTGCTGATATCGAACTATGGAAGGACAATATGTGGGGCTTACTCGGATTGAAGCTCTGTCTCGAGGCTCGTGGCGATGACACTGGTGAACTCGAGAAGGTCGCCAAGCTGTTTGAGGAAAGAAGCGTTAGAGCAGACATCAAACCGGCAAAGACTTGCTTCTGCGCCCAGGAAAGCGTCGAGAAGTCCTGCTGTTAGGTATCGCAATCTTACAGGAAGTAGGCTGAGGCTTATTTCAGACTCTACGAATGGTCTGAATTAACAGAGCCAGCATGATGAAAACCAAGATAATTAGGCCATTTTGAAGAGCTGTTGAACTCATTAAATCGCTCCCCTCAACTTCTTCTAGACCTTCTTCAGAGACAATATCATCATCCTCTCCTTCTTCGATAGACTGACCATCATCCGCTGTAGATCCATAACCGATAATATTGACTGAGAAGGCTGGTATTCCAAGGACTCCACCAGTCAAATCCGCTTGACCTATTAGTACTGTATCATATTCCACATCAAGGGTCGTCGAACCTCCGCGATTCAACACAACAAGCAACTCCTGGCTCTCTGATATCATTTCATATGCAAGAAGATTAGCATCCGCATAGTACGTTGAATAGGTGCCCCTTCGCAAAGCCTCGTTCTCGAGTCTGAAATTACCAAGTAGTGCTGTGAAGTCATGCAATTCCTGCTGCTGTGATGTCAAGTTGTGGTCGAGCATCCTTCGGTTATCAGGATCAGCGCCACCATGCATTCCGAACTCATCCCCCATGTAGATGACTGGGGCCCCAGGAGTCGTTAGTAACCATCCCAGAGCCTGCTCAAGACGGGAATACGCCCAATCTGACGGGATTCCCGGTGTCTCTTGCTCCGCCCACTGATTCCATTGAGTACCATCATTCTCTATCCTAGAGATGATTCTCGGAGTATCATGAGAACCGATATACGGCGTCATTATCGCTCCCTGAACATACTGATCTTGACTTCTGTTGGTCCAGTAATCTAGGTGTTGATAATCCATATGCTGATTTGAAAAGACATTATCAACAACGGCATGGTACAAGACGAAATCAGCCTGTCCATCCAACCCATCTTGAGAGATGTATCGATTGATTGTATCATACTGCTCAAAATTATCTTCCAGTGAATGACCAGCCCAGCCCATCGCGGTCTCGCCCTTCAAGTAGATATCATTGCCAGTGCCCTCGAAGCGTTGTTTTATCGCAGTGGCCAAAGCGGTTATCGCCTCGTCATCAACGTGTTTGACGGCATCGATTCTCAGACCATCGAGATCGAATCTCTCTATCCACCAGAGCGCATCTGATACCATACGCTCACGAACTTCTTCATTGCTCCAATCAATATCTGGCATATAGCTCATGAACAGGCAATCGAGCCTCCTCTCAGTCCATTCGCATCCGCTGGTACCGCACAAGCATCCTTCGTTGAACCACCCAGGTTCCTCTTGGAAGTAGACATGATCTTCATGAACATGGTTGATGATGAAATCAGCCATAACCCGTATTCCTCGTGAATGCGCAGCCTCCACCAATTCATCAAGCGCCTCCTCCCCCCCGTATCTGGGGTCGACTTGTCGCGGCTCAATCGGCCAGTACCCGTGATATCCGGATACCTGGTGAACTCCATCTCTGGCGATGAATGAACCATTTGGATTAGTGTTGAGTGGTGAAAGCCAGATAGCATTTATCCCTAGATTCTCAAAGTAACCAGATTCGATCATCTGCGTTACACCTTGCAGATCTCCTCCATGCCAGTCGGCCTCGAACGAGGATCCGCTTGATATGCCGTCATTACTTGTGTTCCCATTGACAAACCGGTCAACCATTACCATCTGAATTAGGGCGTCTTCCCAGATAAATTCAGATTGAGGCCCAGTCCAGAATATTGCCAACTGCTCATCTCCGTCCGATTTCAAGCCAATCGTGTGTTTTCCATCAGGCAGAGTCGAAAGGTCCAATTCCCATAATGCGCCATTTTGAATGAACTCGTATGAGGAATTTGGATTTGTAGTGGCAGTGACTTTCAACTGCCCTTCCTCGATGGTTTGAGACATCACAAATACCTCATCTTCACCAGAAACTGGCACCGTAGATACCACCATAAGTGAAACAAGAAGCAGTGCGACACGCATCAGAATCAATCCTGAACGGAATGTATGGCGTACTGTTTCACACGTATACATTATGCCTGAGACGTGAAGATAGAGTTTCAGAAAATATGCTTTACAAGGCCTAATTTAATAATTTTATTCTAATCAAATATTAGTTCCAACTAAATAAATCACCATCAGGCGTCAAGATAGGAGTTGACTAAATGAGCGATAAAGATGGTGAGAGACGAATACCAGTAACAGTTTTGACAGGATTCTTGGGCTCGGGAAAGACCACACTCTTGAATCATATACTCTCAAGCACGGAGCACAAAATGAAGTTCGCAATCATTGAGAATGAATTCGGAGACATAGGTATCGATGAGAACATCATAGTTGAAAGCTCCGAGGAGAGTATAATCGAGGTCATGAATGGCTGCATATGTTGTACTGTGAGGGGGGACCTCACAGAGCTACTCGATCAGATGTACGATAGAATCAAAGATTTCGATGGCGTTCTGATTGAGACGACGGGTCTAGCCGATCCAGCTCCAGTGGCACAGACGTTCTTCGTCGATGAAAAGGTCGTCAATCGCTACAAGTTGGATGGGATCATAACATTAGTCGATGCCAAACATATCATCCAGCATGTAGAGGAAGAAAAGCCGGAAGATGTTGAAAACGAGGCCGTCGAGCAACTCGCCTTTGCCGATCGAATCCTATTGAACAAAATCGACCTCGTTTCCGAGGACGATCTCAAAGAAGTCGAAATCAAAATCAGATCTATCAATGGATCGGCCCCTATCTACCGTACTCAGAACAGTTTAATCGATCCGGAGAACCTAATCAATATCGGAGCATTCGATCTAGAGAGAACCTTGGAGATGGACCCTGAATTCCTTGATACCGATGCAGAGCATGAGCACGATCAGCGCGTCACATCGGTGAGCTCAAAGTTCGAGGGAGAACTCAATGTAAACAAATTGGAAGGGTGGATTGGACGCCTCATGCAGAACAAGGCAGAGGACCTTTTCCGATACAAAGGCGTCCTAGCCGTAAAGGGAATGGACCAGAAATTTGTTTTCCAGGGCGTGCACATGCTCTTCGGAGGGGCCTTCAACGAGGAAATCGGCCTTTGGAAAGAGGGTGAAAAGCGTGAGTGCCGATTCGTCTTCATCGGACGCAATCTTGATCATGAAGCTCTGGAGGCGGGATTGATGGAATGCGTCGCGGAAGAACTACGATTCAATGTCGGAGATACCGTCTATGCGAATGTCACTGGAGGCTTCACACAGGGAAAAATTCTGAAGTGCTGGGACGAAGGAAACCCATACAGGGTTGAAATCCAGAATAGTGAGAAAACCAATGTATGGGTCCCGATCGATAACAATGATTTCGTCATATCCGGATGATCTTTCAAATCAAAATCGTCATCCATAATTGGAGGTCTGTAATTGTCGGCAAATGTAGTGGTGTGCAGTGGGTGCTGTTGTGGCAATCTCGAAAAGGGCCATGATGAGGTGCCAGTTGATGCATTGATTGAGGCATGGGAGAAGAATAGCCTCGAAGACTCTGTTGAGCTGACAATATCCGGCTGCCTCGGCCCTTGCAGTATGAGAAATGTCGTGTTGTTGGAGACTGACCAGAGTCAGATATGGCTGGGCGGACTTAGTAGCGATTCGCATTACGACGCAGTTGTCGAATGGGCTTGTGATTTCTCCCAGAGGGGTAATGGCTGCGAAATGCCTGAAGTCCTGACATCACAGATCTTCACGCCTAAAAAATCCGTGAAAAAGAGGATATGAACCATGCAAGAGTTCACAGACAGGCTTCCAGTATCGGAATCACTGGAATTTGACTTTGATTCTGACGAAATATGGGGTATGATCAGCGAACCGGGAAACCTCAATCATTCCCATCCGTTCTGCAAATCCAATGAAGTGATTCAATGGGATAAACAAGACCATTCCGACCGTCTCGTCTACCTCAATGGGCTCAACTACATTCGAAATTTCACAACCTGGGACGAAGGGTTAGGGTACACCCTTCTAATCGGCGAAGAGGACGGACCGAAATCCTACGTGGTATGGGAGATTGATTCCCTTGATGGGGGTAAATCAAAATTAACGATAACGGTATATCCTTACATATTGGCCAAAATACCGTATCCCTTCGCATATTTTGCACATGCGGCATGGGTCAGACCCCGACTCAAAAAATATCTTAGATCAGTACTTTCAGGATATCAATACTACTTGAAAAATCAGAAAAGAACCCCCCGCAATCACTTTGGAAAACATCCGTGGTTCTCTTAAATTGCAACTCACCTACCTGGCAATACAGAATCACTAGGATACAGATGATTAAATTTCAAAGTCCTCTAATCTCAATATGGAAAGCATCAGCAACGTCCCATTATTCTTGTTAGGACCAGATTTCTTTCCGGGTTTTAATGGTACTCTGAGAGTCTTCGAGCCCCGATACAAGCAGATGATGAATGATTGCATACTCGATTCGAAGCCATTCGGCTACATATCTGCAGAACCAAAAGCAGGCGAGTTGAATGGCTGGAGCCAACCTGCTAAAATGGGGGTGCTGTGCACTGTTTCGGATTACGAGGAATCCGGTTCGAATCTGATAATAGAAATAAAATCAGAATCTGTTTTTCAGATAGATGAGATCATCCAACCAGTTCTACCCAACGTGATGGACTCCGAGAGCTACCCCAGTGTCGAGGAATTGATGGAGCGGGCGGGTAATCCTGTTGATGGCAAATTATACCTCAGAGCAAACGTCACAGTAAACGATCCGCCCAGACGGGATTATGCTACAATCGAATATCTCGAATTCAAAGAAATTTTGTCGCCAATCAAGTCAATTCTAGAGATGAGCTGCATGTATAGGGGCCAGACTCTAGATTTTGAAAGGGAGTCGCAGGTAGAAGACGCTGATCAACAGTTGGAGTTCATCTGGAAAATTTGTTCTTCCCTTTGTTATGATGTCGAATTGCAGCAAAGGATGCTTTCGGAGAAATCGATATCGTCACTGATGCAGATTTGCATTGAACGCGCTGAAGAAGTGACATCGAGGATAGAAGAGGAGTGAAATCAACTTGAACAGGACAGCATCGAGCACCCTATCCGATTTCTAGCCCACTCGGGTCGCTTGCTGAACCACTTGTCTTCATGACCGGGTTGTTCATCGTACGGATTCTTCAGCATCTCGTAGAGCTCTATCGCCACTGAGTAATCCCCCTTCTCTGCGGCATCTATCGCTAATTGGGCCATCCAGTTCCTGAGGACATACTTGGGATTGGCCTGAAGCATTGCTGTCCTTTCAGGAGCACCGTCCACTCTATCCCACCACCTGGCTAGCCATGCGTTCCACTCCTCGGAGGGAATCTCCCCCTCATTGTAGAAGCATGGCCTCAGATGATCAACTTCTGGTTTCTCAATGGTCGATAGCAACCTGAAGAAGATCGTCATATCTGTCTCTGTCAGTCGGAGCACGGACGTCAAATCGCTAATCAGATTATCATCGCCTTCCTCGAAATTTCCTAGACCCAGCTTTTCTGACCACATCCGGCTGCTATGTTCGCGATAGGCGTTGTAGTACGAGTCGAGGGCATCATTCAGCTTCATGGGCTCCTGCATCAGATGGGCGACGGCCTCCAGTAGGCGAGCGATATTCCAAGCGCCGACTTCAGCTTGTTGGCCATATCTGTACCTCTTGGTCATGGCATCGGTTGTGTTTGGGGTCCAACTCGGATCGAATCCCTCTAGCCAGCCGTACGGTCCGTAGTCTATGGTCAGGCCATGGATGGACATGTTGTCAGTGTTCATGACGCCGTGTACGAATCCGACCCGCATCCAATGGGCAATGGTCAATGCCGTCCTTTCTGACACTTCTTTCAACCACTCTATCAAGCCATTATCGGAGTCTGCAGAGTGATTGTGGAAATGATGCCTCACCGTATTCTCCACCAATGCCCGCAGAGTGGCGACATCCCCCGTCATGGCATGAATCTGGAAACTCCCGAACCTGATGAAACTATCAGCAACCCTGCATACAATCGCCCCGGGTTCGGGCGCAGGCCTGCCATCGTACATCACATCGCGGACGACCTCTTCTCCCGTAGTGACCAGCGAGAGCGCTCTTGTGCTAGGCACCCCGAGGTGATGCATCGCCTCACTGCAAAGGAACTCCCGGATCGATGAGCGAAGTACTGCCCTCCCATCGGCGAAACGGGAATACGGCGTCTTCCCCGAGCCCTTGAGTTGGAGTTCCAGGACTCTTTTACCTGTATCCACTTCGCCCAGAGTTATGGCCCTGCCATCCCCTAGTTGCCCGGCCCAGTTTCCGAACTGGTGCCCTCCGTACCTCTGTGCGTAGGGGTCCATGCCCCCGACAATGCTATTTCCGCTGAGGACTCTCTCTTCTGCTATTTCCAAGCCGAGCATATCGGCCACCTCAGAAGACCACATTCTCAATGCTGGATTCGGCATTGGTTCGGGCCTTACCCTAGACCAGCATGCGCCAGGCACCTGCCTAGGCCCCCCTCCTGTTTCATTATCTCCCGGAGTCCCGTCAATGAACTGGCTTTTCCATGACAGTGAACTCAATGACTTCCTTGCCATGGAGTCCTGTTCATAATGGCGCAATTGAAGTTGTGCATATCGGAGAGTTAGCATCTGGTCATTCTATCGAGAAGATGCCCGCTATGTTCGACACCATCCAAGATGAGGCGGCGAATAATTGCAACCAATCTCCAGTAGTTTCGATGCCATATGAAAACACACTTAGGATCCAACATAGGCTGGCGACCGTCTGTCCCAGCCATCCGAAACTCATGATTTTCTCCATCTTGCCCCGATTCGCTACAGGCATTAGCACCATTTCGCCTGAATCTGAATTTGCACCATCACTCAACATGAGACACACTCCTGTCCACAGCATGAAAGATCATCAAGATACATTCCCCAGTTTCTGTACGCTTCTACAAACTCATCAGTGGGGAGGCCCATAGACGACGCTATGCTCTGGGCCACGACTGCAAAGCGCTGCCTGAATTTGAAGATGAAGCAGAAATCGTGATTGTCGTGTCGAACTGAAGGGCCGCAGAGGTAGACCCCTGGGGCTATTGTCGACTCATCACGCTCGTTCAGAAGTGGAAAACCATCTTCTCGCTTCTCGAAAAGGTGCGAAACCAAGGTGTGGCTGCCATCAAATCCGCCGGCCAAGAGTGGCTGGGTTTCAGATTTAAACGTCCGACCATCTTCGGATTTCAACTCATATATCCCATCTAGTAGCTCTACCGAACTAATGGCGTTTTTTGGAAATAAAGTGACATTCTCTTCGAAGCTTGCTTCCCTAATCCGCTCGTAGGTGAAAGTTGACAGTGAAGTGCTTGGGTCCGAAGCATCTAGCCCCCAAGGATCGCCTTTATCGAACATCGTGACCTTCTTACCGCGTTTGGATAGGTGGTAAGCCGCATCAGACCCGCTTTCGTAACCGCCAATGACCATGAAGTCGTCACCATCCAAATCGGCATAATTCGCCAGAGTTGCGGTGTGCTGGCACAACTCACTTCCCGAGAATCCTTCCAACCTTGGGTAGAGGAATTCACCCGCAGCCCAAATCACGTTTTTCGTAGAGATAGTCCAATCATTCGTCACAACGTTAAACACTCCGTCCATGTTAGTGATCTTCACGACTTCTACGTTCTGTCTGATAGGTAATTCGAAGAATTCAGCGAGACTCTGCAGATGTTCTGCATATTCGCTTCCCGTTGGATGTTCGATCTTCATGTTGTAAGCGGGAGATACGCCGATCGCTATGGAATTCAGATCCAGCATGCCTATCGAGTTACTCGGAAACGACGGCGTGATGAATCGAGTCTCCTCAGGCCATGAGGCGAAGGAAGAGCCGACAGACCCTTTGTCAAGGATGACAAAATTACCTACTCCCGAATGGGCGAGGGCGATTCCAGCCCCTATGCCTGCTGCACCGGCGCCGATGATAACGACATCAAAAACCGCGGATGCATCCTCTTTCGATTCCAAGCTCTCGCTTACCACGGATTGCTTTCCCATGCCCTCTCGTGAATTAATAGCAATTTAAAATAAACTAATAATTTATGAAGTTTAGATTAATACCTGTCCGATACATGTTCATCTTTTTTTGATGATCATGAATCCGATTATAATTCCGAGGAAAACCAGTTCTAATCTTTCATGGGTGCTTGGCCAATAGAGGTGATCCAACCAAAATTCATCGAACCCCCAATTCCTCCTCTCCTGTTGAAAGTCATAGAGTCTTGAAATTAGATTTACAATTGAGATTATGATGATGAAAATTCCAGAACCAATTCTGATAGAATCAGATTTCATGAAATTTGAGTCTGTGAAGTATAATCCTGAGATCAGCAATATCGAAAGTATCGTGGTAGTATACAATACCCAAACCAGAATATCACCCATATCGCCCCCGTATTCAAAAAAGTCAATGATATCCCTAAATTCGCCGAAAGCGACCATTAAGGTAGGAATTAATAGCAGAAAACAGATTACTCCGAAGATGTAATCTATTGTGATTCTCGACTCACGTGATGAGTTCGAAGGACTCTTTTGATTCATAAAATCCCACTCCGAGTTATCCGACATGGGATTCCCTCCAATCATGGAAAAATGAATTTTTTCAATAATGCCGGGTGAAATATCAAACCTAATTCAGGATTGCATATAACATGGATAAGCAGAAGCAAGCGTCGCTTGGGCTATCCACTTTGGGAGGAGTGATTGGCCTGATTGCAGTCTACGTTTTCATGACCTCATTCACCTTGGAAGCATGGTGCCCAGAAGAGAATCAGAGCGAGATCACCGTGGATGGCGAGACCGTAATTTCATGTGAGGGGGCGGGGATGTGGAATGGAATCCTAACTCGCCTTTTCTTGGCCTGTTGCATATTCGCCCCCCTCTCCATGTTACTGGCTACTGCCGGGGTAGTTCTGCGGAAGGCCAGATCCAGGAGTGTCGATCCTGAGGGAGAGAGATCGGAGGATTCCCTCGAATCCGGCATCGCACCGATGCTCCAATCGATGGCGCAGTGGTTCGGCGTGGGGCTGACCGGGATAGCGATCATTCTGACCGTAGCGATAACAGCATTCGTCTTACTGGCACTTTACGCTGTATTCAGCTCTGGAAGTCTATTCAGCTAGATAGTGTCATACGCTGTTTGAGATTCGATTTGTTTCAATGAGCGAGAGAATCAAGATTTCTTCAGGTGCGCCTTGGGAGCCTATTGCTGGATACTCCCGTGCGGTCAGAGTCGGCCAATTCATAGAGGTCGCCGGAACAACTGCTGTGGATGCACATGGAAATTTCTTTGGCGAGGGGGACGTGGGCGCTCAAACCCAGTATGTCCTTGAGAAAATCCAGCATGCTATAGAACAGGCAGGCGGTGCCATGTCGGATGTCGTCCGTACTCGAATTTTTGTTACAGACAGGGAGTACATGATGGAGGTTGCAAAGGTACATGGGAAATTCTTCGGTGAAATAATGCCAGTCTCTACTGGCGTAGAGGTTAGCGCCTTGATAGACGATAGGTTGCTTGTTGAGATCGAAGCAAGCGCGATAATTACCTCGAACTCCTGAGCCGCAACAAGGCTAGGGATTGTAATGCACCTAGCCTATGCCGACTCAATCGTATATTCCAGCGTGATAAGCTCAACTAGATACTCTACCTCTTCGCCATCATCCGAGTGAGAGCATCCGGGCGAGCCGCCTGTTTCTACTGTGACACTTATCTCCAAAACATATGCGCCGAATCCAGAATCACCGACTTCTAGGCCATCAATAATATCTGATTTAGATAGGCCGCTAACATTTCCAATTAGAGATTCATTGAACCACACAACTTCAATCGAATGGGACGATACGCCACCACCTGAATTTTGTCCACTGGATGTTCCATTGTTCTCGTTATTGGAAATAGTCCCGGTTATTGTATCTGGATCGGGGTCAGAGGCTCCAGGAATTGTGCACCCAAATCCTGAGCTGGACTCATCTTCCGAGTATTGCAGAGTAACTCTAACGCCCACCACATTCAGATTCTCGTATCCTGCAACTGAATCTGTATGCATATCTATCGCCAGTGTCTCTCCGTCATTCACGTACTCGATTCCATCAGATAATTGCTCACTGCCGAAGTTACCTTCAACCAGCCAATTTCCGGATGGGCCGCCGTTCGATTCCAAAGAGTCCGGTCCTGAGATAAAATAGGTAGCCTCTACTGCGGTAACTGGTACTAGAATTACCATTGCACCCACTGCTAGAGTTCTGGGGTCGGGTAATTCATAACGACCAAGGGGGGAAACATCTGAGCTACGTAATCGATTCATCACTATGTGCGTGATGAAAGCGGCACCCATGCCCGGGACAGAAGGGAATATGTCCTCGCCGAATCCACTAATGGACCACAATAATACTGAGAATAGTGCTGCTAACATCATTGCCATAGTGTGTATCGTATCAGGTTGATAACCGGCCCATCTTATGATCAGTATCGGAACGAAGATCGAACCCAGGCCATAAACCGCCAGTACGACTAACAAAAACACGGAATCCCCGCCGGGCACGTACAAACCGAAAATCGAAATCATTGTTGCAAATGCGGCAATAACCAAAGTCACGATCTTGGTCTTTTTGTGATCCTGGCTAATACTGGGCATCACATCATCGGTAAATGCTGCGGTACAGGCTAGAACTTGACTATCCGCTGTCGACATTGTGGCGGCGAATATAGAGGCCAGAATTAAGCCAACCCAGATGGGGCCTAGTGTTTCCATAGCCAGCATGGGAAGACCGAGCTCTGGATCGAAATCAGTCCCAGTGAAAACAACCCGGCTGGCAAATCCAATTAAGGTCATTATCAGGAGAAATGGAGTCTGCCAGACAAAGAACCAGAGCATGGCTGTCTTTCGGTCTTGATCGGTTCCCAAAGTCATGACTCGAGTAACTACCTGAGGCTGGCCAGCAACGCTTAATCCACCTAAAAAGAAAGCGAAAATCCACAGACTAACTCCAAAGTTGAGATCTGCAGGGACCACGCTAGTTAGATTCGCATTTTGAGCGGCCAAGCCGCTGTGCAATCCAGAAAATCCTCCTACCTCCTGTAAAGCTACGTAGCAAAGTAGACTTGAACCGATTATCATCACACTAGATTGGGCGGCATCTGTCCAGATGGAAGCCCGAATCCCGCCTGCATAACAGTAGGCAACGACCAAAACAAAACCGATCAATATGCCGAAAACTTCTGACCATCCGAGCATT
>MDSX01033800.1_pt1 | contig 16492 bp, 11 predicted proteins | sample 811141 | NCBI WGS metagenome assembly MDSX01 (sample SAMN05326642, study PRJNA326480) | marine metagenome | isolation source: seawater | place: Atlantic Ocean: South East | collected 2010 | reverse complement strand
CGGCGTACAGCAACGATCGCATGAGCTCCCGTTTCTTCGTCTTGGCCTCCGCATCCAGCCTTTCCAACTCGGCGACGCATCCTTTCCCCGACGAGTACCGCGAGTCCACCGCAACTCCGTCGGCGCCGATCCAACTGACGTCCGGCTCTGGCAGATTCCGCGCGGCTTTGTACACGCGCTTGGCCAGCACCACGGGGAGCCCGCTGGTGACCAGCTCCATGGCGCTGAAATCCCGGAGTGTTCGCGTGGAGATGCCTTGCGCGATTAGGTTGTTGGCGTAGGATTCCGCGGCGACTGGTTTTAGTACCGATTGCCGGAGCTCGTCCCGGACGTCGACGAGTGCGCGCTCCCGTCTGCGCTTCTTCACCAGCCCCTCCACCGCCGCGATGAACCGCTTACGGTTCCACATCTTCCGGAATAAGCGCATGACCTTGACCTCGTCGTCGCCGGTGGCTTCCCTCATGATCATGTACCGCTCGTTGATGGTGGGCACGTTTTGTAGCATCTCAAAGCCGTATTTTTGAAGCAGCACCTGCATGCCGTCCGCGTACGTCTCCTGCGCCACCGCCTCGCGCAGCGTGCGGAGCATGGTGATCATGACGTGCCGCACCTGCCACACGAACATCTTGCGCCTGACTTGGTGCTTGATGTACTCGTACTTGGGCCTGTCCAGCAACTCGTGGATGGCGTCGCCCGGAAACGCCAACAGTAAAACGTTCGTCAAAGCGGTGGCCCGGTACCCGCGGCCGTTGGGCCGGCACACCCACCGAATCCCGTGCTTCGCCTTGAACTCCTGCTCGTCGAGTACCTCCGGGGAGTAATACACCAGCACGTCCTCGCCGAACGGGTCAGCCTTTTTCAAAATGCGCCCCTTGCACCCAACCACGCCTTGCTGGATCACGTAGAGCCTGTCGATGGCGGAGTCCTCTTTGAAAACCATCTCCATCGGCGCGACGACCTCGACGGCCATGGAGAGCGACAGCTGCAGCTTGAAGTCGTCGTCAACCTCCCACTCGTGTCCGTCCACGTCAACGCCGCTGAAGTAGTGCACCCTTCTCAGCCAATCGCTGTGCAGCTCCTGGACAACCTCGCCTTGCATCTCGCGCGACGTGCGGTTCACGATGTCTTTCCACCCGTCGCCGTCGCCTTCGTTGTGCCTGAAGATGTAGTAGCTCCTCAGTCGTTCGCACAAGCGCGGGTTCCGCGCGTTCAGCCGTTTCTCCGTCAAGAAACGGTTGAGGATGTCCATGCTGTTGTAAAAGCCCTGGTTCCGGGCGTTCAGCGCGGTGATCGCGCTGACCATGCCTCCCACGAGGTACGCGTTGATGAAACCCGCAGTGAGGTGGCACAGCGTAAAGTACAGCCTCTCCTCCGGCCGTACCGGGATGATGTCTCCGAACGGCGTCCCCATCAGCTCACCGGTGGCGAAGTACACGGACAGTAAGTACTTACCCGCCGGGTCCGCGCTCACCAGCTTGCCGTCCATGTAGTAATACAGGAATGTGCACCGATCGTACGTGCTCGGGTCGTCGTAGCAATCGAGTTCCAGGATGTGATGCACCAGGAACAAAGTACACCCGATCCAGTGCGCGGCGAGAAGCAGCGTGAGGAAGTACTTCTGCAGGGATAACATCGCATAGTTCAGCGTCAACCGTGCCTCCCAGCGCTTGAAGATGCGCATGCCGCGCAGGATCCGCAGGAGCTTCAGGAGCCGGAGCAGGCGAATGATCCGCACCGCCTTGAAGGAAGAATCGTCGGGATCCGAGCTGCCCTCGCTCAGGATGACGTTGATGGTGTCGTACGGAATCACCGACATGACGTCCACGGCCATCCACGTCCTGGCGTAGTGCCGGATGATCTTACGCCTGGAGTACACCTTACGCCCGCGGTTGTCGATGTACGCGGTGTTGGCCTGAATGCCGATGTCCACGATGAACAAAAAGTCAACCACGCGGTTGATGACGAAGAGAACGAGGCCCGGGGTGGTATCGATTCGCGTCGTCAGGAAACCGAGCTCGAACGGCGTGACGATCGCCACGAACACCAGCAATATCGCGGTGACCAGGTCCCACTGCCTGGAAAACTCGCCGTCCGGTTCGATGATCCCGCTGCTGTCCATCCGCTCGGAAAGCGTCAGCTTGCGTCCTTTGATCACCTCGAGCGGGTTGCCGTCCTTGTCCCACGCCGTTCTCGCCGTCCCCGCGCTCTTGCGCTTATCGTACAGCTCCCAGTCGTAGAACACGCCGTCGCCATCGCTGTCGTACCCTTCGTCGCCCTTCTTCTTCTTGCGAAAGCGGATCGACTGTGCTTCGTATATCTTCTCCGCGTGTCTCGCCATGGCATCCTCGGTGCCCGCGACTTGCATGTGCGAGAATCGCTCGGCGAGGGTCCGTCGGTTGCCGGTCTTCTTGATCTCCGCGTCCTTCTCCTTGGCCTCCAGCATGGGCTTAGAGCTGACGTAGTCCCTGTCCAGGCGCGCGTTGGGGTCCGATACGTGCGGCGCGCCGTTGCCGGCGTCGGCGGTCCAGCCGACGCGCGGGTTCACCGGTGGCACAGCCCCGTGGGCGCGCGGGTCGGAGCGCGCGCTGTCGTGCGCGCGATCGACGCGGTACGGGGTCCCGCCGGGGATGCGCGCCGCCGTGTCCTCCTCCTCATCGCTGCTTCCGCGGTCGTCCTGAGTTGAAGGGAAAGGTGGGATCGAGGGATCAGCGCCCGTCGGGGGCGGATCGGGGCGAAGGGGCGCCGGGGAATTGAATTCATTTATCTTCCGCGTGACTCAGCGGCATGGGTAGTATGGGGCGATTGGGTTCAGATGCGGCTCGTGTGCTCGGGTTTTGGCGCGCACCTTGTCCCAGTAGACGTTCCTCACGTCGTCGTGTTCCCTCATCCTCGCGGGACGTCTGGGAGGAAGGCGCCGCCTGCGGCGTTGGAAAGGACGCGACGAACGCGGGGACTTTTATAGACGACAAAACTACGGCTCTCGAAAAGGTACGACGCGATTTGGCAGTTTGGGGTCCATTTGGCCCCTTCGAGCGACGGAAAGGACAGCCGTGAAAACGAATTCATGGTTAAGTAAAGTCACAAGCAAACAGTGATAAGTTAAATGCAAATAGAAGAAAACAATTTTGAGACTGACTTGAAAGTGCCGACGCGTTTCTCTGGGGACGTGGGCTCGCCTTGTTGGCTTCTCATGTTCACAGCCATGTGGGGCGTCGTCGCGCGCATCGCCGCGGCCGCCGCCATCCTGACCCTCGTCCAGCACAACATCTCGCAGCTGTACAAGGCGTACTACGACGAGCGGATGAAGGAGGAGGCGGGGCCGACCAAGATGTTTCCCAAGCGCGAGGAGGACTCCGATGGACACAACGATAACGGTGGAGCTCGGTCCGCCCGGGGCGGAGGGGGTTCGCGAGGAGAGAGGGGGGGCGGACGCAGGTCGTTCTCGACCGCCACGGCCGCGTCCGTCGGCGCGTGGGCCGCCGCGGCGGTGACCAGCGACGCGCTGGCATCTCCCAAACGGGTGAACGCGACAGCGAGCGCCATCCCAGATCCAAGACACGTAACCACGGCACTCCGCGCCGCGCGGAAACTCAGATAGCGAAGACGACGACGTAGACTACCATAGCTCTGGATTGAATCGTGACGACATAGACTAGCAAACGCAGAGACTAGAACGGCTCCAAAGGGACGGGCGCGAACATCTCCGGGCGCTCCGCGCGCATCACCTCCGTCGACTCCGCGTCCATCAGATGCAACGCCGTCAGTTGCACCAGCGCCGCAGCCGGCAACGCTCCCTCCACCCTGTGCACCTCAACCCCGCCCCGCATCCATATCGTCGTCGGGTACGCGTCCACCCCGAGCCGCCCCGCCAGCTCCGTCTCCGCCCTCGACGCCTCCGCGTCGAGCTTGGCGATCGCGACGGAGTCGTCGAAGTCCCACACGAATTTCGCGAGCGTCTCGAGCTCGGGCTCGAGCACGTGACACGGACCGCACCACGTCGTGCCGAACGAAACCACGAAACCGTCCCCGCCCGCACGCGCGATCTCGCACTGCTCAGCCTCCCATCGCTCCAACAGATCGCCCCCGTCGTTCGCTGAACGCACAGCCGGGCGACGAAAGTGTACGAACAGAGAGGTCCACTCCGCGGGCTTCGCGATCTCGTCATCCTCTAAACGTTTAGCCACCGAGCCGGATTCGAACGCGCGCACGTCGGATAGCCACAAGCCGTGCTTACCGAGCGTCGCGGAGAGTGCGTCGAATACCTCGTCGTCCATCTTCACGCGCGACGGTTCGAGTTCCAGCGCCGCCAACGCTTTGTCCTCAGCTCGGCTCAACACGCGAACTCGCATGTTTTCACTCGCGCCGATCTGAAGCGCCTCGCGGACCGCCGCCTCCGCCGCCTCCACGTCGCCCAGCGTTTGAGTCGTCGCGGGGACACCCGTCGCGAGCCTGGAGCGCAAACACGGCGCGGCCGCGAGGTTCCAGTTTGGTAATTTGGCGAACCGCGCGAGTCGCCTGACGGACGCTTTGTCCAGTTGGCAGCACGGGGATTCGACCCTGTGGTGCGACGCGGCGAGCAGGCCGAGCCGGGTCGGGTCCGTCAGATCGTCCGCGTTGGTACCGTTGTACAGCACCACGTCGCCGTCCCCGGGGACGGCGGAGTCGGCACCCTGGGAAGCCAGCGAGTCGATCCCGGCGGCGGCGACGTCCCGTAGGGTGGAGTACAGGGTGTTTTTGCAGTGGAGGCATGACTCGCCCTCGTTTGCGACGTACTCTGGGACGTCCCCTTCGTGTGTGGGTACTTCCCACAGGTCGATGCCGATGTGTGAAGCGACGTCGCGCGCGATCTGGAGCTGCGATTGGGGCAGCGATGGCGACACGCCGATCGCCGCCGCGCATCGTGGGGATGATGCTCCGGATTCGCCGTCGCCGAAGGCTCGGTGGACGACGTAGGCGGCGAGGGACGAATCGACGCCGCCGGAGAACGCGACGACGTGTAATCGCGCGCCCGCGCCGGCGGTTCGCGTCGACTCCACCATCGCGTCCAGCGTCCGCGCCAGCTCAGCCTCATCGTCCGCGGCGTCGTCGTCGTCATCGGCGAGGGCGGTCACCGACGGGGCGCCTCGTCGCGCGTGTCTTCCGCGACGTCCCCCGAGCGAAGATGCTCCCGAAGATGTTCGACGCGTGACGGCCTTCACACGAGTCGCGTGTCTCGCCGGGCACGCGCCGAGCGCACCGGCGGCGATCGGTCGCGCCATCGTCCACTCGAACGCGCGTCGCCGACTGCGACGCCTTCGAATGTTAGATCGAGCCTCAACCCTATTCCCATGCCTGGGGTGCCCACTCTGTGGTGGCGCGAGCCGCGTACCTTTCGCGTCACCGGCGCCCATGTCGGCCGGTGCCGAGGGTACCGACACAGCGGTGGAACTCCTTCAGCGTCGGCTGATGGAGTGCGAGTGCATGGCGGCGATGTACGGCGAGGACGCCGGGGGCGACGCGGGCTCCTCCTTCGAGGTGTGCAACAGCGACGTCGCGTCCGCGCTCACGGCGATGGTGGACGCGTGGGAGGCATCCGGGGACGCCGCCGCCGCCGCCGTGATCTCCATGGACGCGCTGCCCCCGCTCCATGTATCGCTCACCATCGCGGTCCCATCGAGCGACGACGGCGGGGCGAGCGCGGCGCGCGGGAGCGTGACCATGAATGCGTCGCTGCCGAACGAGTACCCTTCGAGGGAGCCGCCGAGCCTGGAGCTCTCCGCGACGCGCCTGTCCCGAACCGCCATCGCCGACATCTTGAACAAGCTCGAGTCGTACGCGGCGGCGCGAACCGTGGAGCAGGCGACGCGCGGGTGCGACGGCCACGAGTGCCTATCGGAGTTGGCGCAAGAGCTCTCGGAATTGTCCGCTCGCGCCGCGGACGAGGACGAGACGAGACGCGCGGCGGCGAACGACAGGGACGGGGACGGCGACGAAGCGACGGCGGAGGGACCGAGCCACGCGGTGGTCCGTATAGACCACATGAACGACAGCAAGGGGTACACCAAGACGCTCCAGAAGTGGTCGCAGCAGCTCGGCCTCGACGTCCGAATGTTTTACGAACGTTCTCCAAAAGCAGCCTCCGGAGCCGAGACCGGAGCTCTCGATAAAGTCGGTCCTCCCACGGGTGGACGCGTGGAAGGGGTGTACATGGTGCTGGCCGGCGACGGCGAGTCGGTGCAGTCGTTTCTGACCAGGTTACGCACCGAGTTTGTCGACGTGGACGCGAAAGGCGCCAAGTGCAAGGAACGCAAATCGACAGTCATGTGCCGAAGAGCCGCGGGCACCGTGAAGCCGGGGGAGGAACCCGTGCCTGTGTTCAACGGGTTCGAGTGCGAGCGGTACAGCGGCGCCGAGGAGCTGGAGGAGGCGCTGGCGCGGTTCAACCTGTTGCACGTTGGCGCGGGGACGCAGAGGTTCCAGCCGACTGGCTAGGGTGCATAGGTAGACGCGTTCATTTTTATACAAAACTAGTTATTAGGAGGGTAGACGTTTGCGCAGACAGCGTTAAGGTGGTCCTCATCATCTGCTTTGGGTTCCCACACGCCGCGTCCTAGGTACACGAAGTCCATGCACGAGATCTGCATGCCCTCTCGTCCCAATTTCGCTAAGGCGTCCATCTTCGAAGTCTCCTCGCGCTTCGGCGAATGGATCTGATTTTAACAACTTCAAAAACCAAAAAACCAAACCCAAAGAGCCAAACGCGCCAGACGCCAACTGCACGCACACGGCAGCATGTCGTCGTCCGGTCTTAGACGAGCCGCATCGCTCGCGCGCTCGCTCGTGACATCATCCCCACGAGTCCACGCATCCGCCTCCAGCGTCGTGGAAGCCTCCATCGTCTCCTATGGACGCCGGTGGATGACCGCCGACCCGATGCACGGCTTCGACGCATCCCGCGCGGGAACCTGCGAGTACACCGACGTCCACTGCCCCGACCCACTTGACGTCACCGTCCCGCGGGAGATGCAGGTCGTGGACGCCGGGGTATTCCGCGACTTCGGCGGTCTCAAGCGCTTCGTCGGGCCCGCGTCGACCATCAAGTGCTACGAGAATAATCCATTGGTGCGCGAAGCGCTCGGGGAACAGGGAAACGGGCGAGTGCTCGTCGTGGACGGCGGGGGCAGCATGCGATGCGCGCTACTCGGAGATAACCTCGCGGGCATGGCGGTGAAAAACGGGTGGGCGGGCATCGTCATCAACGGCTGCCTGCGCGACAGCGAAGACATCGGGACGATGCCAATCGGAGTGAAAGCAATCGCGCCGCACCCGGTGAAGAGCAGCAAACGGGACCCGGGCTTACGCGACGTCCCGGTGACGTTCGCGGGAGTCACGGTGCGACCTGGGGACTGGATCTACGCGGACATGGACGGCATCTTAGTGGGCGGACCGGACAAGTACGAGCTCTGAATGCGAGTGTTGAGTCAGCGCATGCGTACGCGTTCAAGCGCGGTGCGAAAGAATAGTACACTAATATTGATCCTCCGCGGCTCAACGAACCGTCTCACACACCGTCGAGAACCTGCTTGACCTTGTCCACCACGAAGAGCATACCGGCATTAGCCGGCGACGCCCTGAGCAGACACGGCACCAAACCCGCGTAGAGCCTCTTCACCCCGCCTTGCTTATACAACTGAGAAGCGGCGTCCATGAACCCTTTGTACTTTCGATCGCTCTTGTTGATCGCGTCCGTCATCATCGCGCTCTTGATGACGTCAACGGGGTAGAACAAGGACCAGTAGAGGAACCCGCCGAATCCGCCCGCGAACATGATCTCGTGGTTCCGAGCCTTACCGTCCGCGTGCTTCGACGCCAGATAGTTCTTGGTGTTCTCGAAGGTGCCGAAGTAAATCGCACCCGCGGGTAGGTTACGGATGAGCGTCGCGCCGAACGCCTGATACGGCCCGCGTATGCCGTTGTGCTTGATCGACGCTTTCACGCACTCGCCGACGGTCTTGTACGGCGGGACGTAGTTCGGGTTCTGCTTCGCCTGGACGATCTGTGTCTGCCACTGGGACTTGAACAAGTCGATTGGGGATTCGAAAAACGAACCAGCCATCCACGCCAGCAACCCGGCCTTCGCGTAGGAGAGCGGCTTGTCCGGTGACACGCCGACGAATTCCTTCGCGCGCGCGTAGCCGAGGAAGAGTGTAGCGCGGAAGAACATCTGGCCCGCGAGCGGGGACGTGACGCCCTTGTACAGGCCCTTGAAGCCCTCCGTCTTGATGACTTTCGACGCGGCGTCCACCGGGCCGCTGTACGCCGGGTTCGTCGCGGACTGCGTCTGGAGCAGGACCTTCACGGTGTCGAACGGGTGGCCGACGAGGGTGACGACGACGCCGCCGCACGTCCCCGCGAAGATGTCCTTGGCGGAGCGGACGAGGGCGGACTGCGGCTCGGCGCCGGACGCGGCGGCGAAGGCGCCGGACGACGCGGGATGCGCGAAGCCGGTTGAGATGGCCCGGCCCCTGCTTCCGTGCGTGGGGATGGTCATGCTCGGCGAGTCCAGCACGTAGCGGAAGCTGCGGGAGGATGGAACGCGCGAGGTCAGCGACTGGTGGCGATGGACGCGGCATCGTTCGGATCGACGGAGGGACGCGGAGAATGGCCCGCGTCGCACCGGTGGGCGGACGGCGGGACAATAAAACAAGATGATTGCGATAGAGACGTTAGCCAAATGTGCCGACGCGCGTTCGCGATACCTCACGCGGCGTATTGGGCGGGGAAACGCGCGCGTGAATCTTACCTCTGCAAGAGCACGTTGCTGGGAGCGGTCATCGCGACGTTCTTTCGCGTTCCAACGCACAGCCGACGAGCGTCGAGACACTCGATCGGAGTGAAGGCACGGCACCGGTGGGGCTTGTTTCTCTATCGATTCACTCCATCCGCTCTGCACGGCCAAAATCCAGACTTCGGGGGCTGCAATCAGGTGGGTGCCCAAGGTGCCCAGCTCGATGGGGAATGTAAACCAACAACGACGAGTCACGGGGTGAAAAATGAGCCCACACTGCGAAGCGGGGGCATCAGCGACATGGCGTCCGAGTCATCATGCGATGGGCGCGGGCGGGAAAAAGTCTTGGAAGAAGCTTCGAGTTTGAAACCCTCTGGGCGGCGACGAACAGACGGTGCGCGCGCCGGGCGTGTGCGGCGGGTGAACCTTCGTGTGTATGCTCGCGACGGGTATCGCGAGGGCCCGTGCGCCTCCGAGCGCGCGGATGAGCTCGCTGACCCGACCGGGGTTCCAGCCGGCGCCGCTTCACACGGGAGTGAAGCGACATCTACATCACAACAACCGTCGCTGCGCCCGCGCCCCAATCTGCGCGCGGGCGTCGACGAGCGGCCGCGGCGTCAACGATGGCTCACACGATGGCTCGCACGCCAAACACGCACACCCTCGATCTCGCGTCGTCCCGCGCGTGCACGCGAGGCGCATCGAGGCCATGAGCGGCAGCCACGACGAGGAAGACGCCGATGCCGACGACGAAGACGAAGCGGGCCCCTCGGCCAATCGCTCGCTCTTAGGATCCATGGACCCCAACGCGCCACTGGGCGTCGTCCTGACGCACGTCAGCGCCGACTTCGACACCCTCTCCTCCGCCGTCGGACTCGCGAAGCTCCGCAACGCACGACTCGGCGCCAACTGCACCTTCGTCGTCCTCCCCCGGGGCGCGTCGCCGGGAGTCTCGCACTACCTCGCGCTGCACAAGAACAAGTTTCCAATCAAAGAGAAACGAGTCGTCGACGCGGACGCACTGGACTGGGCCGCCGTGGTCGACGCCCAACGGCGCGACAGGATCGGCGACTGCGCCGAGTGGCTGGACGCCGCGAAAGAGGTGGTGGTGCTGGACCATCACCTGCTCGCGACGTCCGACATCGACGCCGACGAGCTCATCGTCGAGCAAGTCGGAGCCACCGCCACCATCGTAGCCGAGATGCTCGAAAACGAGAACGTTCCGATCACGGAAGAGGACGCCACGTTACTGGCGCTCGGGATCCACACCGACACCGGATCACTCACGTTCGAGGCCACCACCCCGCGGGATGCCAACGGTGAGTTTATTTTTATTTTCGTACGGGCAATTGGACTGACGACGTGTTTTGTTTGTTTACAGCGCTCGCGTACTGCCTTCATATGGGCGCCAGTCAGAAAGTGCTAGCCGAGTACGTCAATCCGAGTCTCACCGCGGATCAACGAGAGGTCATCGCGCGCGGGATGACGGACGTGGTCAAGGTGGTGAGCCAAGGGATCACCGTGAGTAGAGTGCACGTGGAGTGCGACGAGTACTCGCCCGGGATGGCGACGTGCGCCAAGGAGGTTTTGGACCTGACGGATTCCGACGCGCTGTTCATGGCGGTTTCGTACGTGCACGGGAAGAAGAACCCGTACCGCCACGTCAGCGTCATCGGCCGCGCGAAGCCGGTGAAGACGGTGGACCTCGGCGCGTTGTTAAAAGAATCCCTCAAAGGCGGGGGGCATCCCAAAGCCGCGTCCGCGGCGTTCCGCATGGACCAGCCGATCGCGTCCTCGGATGAACTCGAACGACGTCGCGTCGAAGGCGACGTGGACGGGATCCTGGACGAGCTGGTGCGCCGCGTGTGCGCCGAGCAGGTTCCGCCCGAGCGCAAGGCGAGCGACGTGATGCGCCGGTCGGAGAAGGTCGTGTCGGCGCGGCCGGAGATGACGATGGCGGAGGTTGGAGAGTTTCTAGAACGTTCCGGACACCGAGCGTGCCCCGTCATTTCGACCGAGGCGGGCGTTCTCATGGGAGTCGTGTCGGTCACCGAGGTTGACGTGGCGACGATTAAAGGCCAGCTGGACAGACCGGTGAGCGGGTACATGAAACTCCGGAGCGCGGTGACCCCCGACACGCCCGTGAGCGAGTGCGAGCGGATTTTGGTGGAGCAAGGCGAAGGGTGCATACCGGTGGTGGCCAACTACGACGAGCCGAGGCGACAGTGGGTGATGGCCGGGCTCGTGACGCGCGCCACCATACTGAAGACGCACGAGTACTACAGAGGCAACAGGTTACGGTCGCGTAACGGGTTGGTGGGTGAGAGGGACGAGTCGGAGAAGGCGGCGCCCAAGGTGACTGTCAATCCCGAGGTCTTCTTCGATGCTGAGATGCTGGGGCTGGCGGACAACACCAAGGCTGCGGATAACAACGCCAAATGATGGCCCGACTTGCAACTAATAGGCTTGAAATTGCACGCATAAGACGTAGAGTTGAGAGTTACTTATCGCTAGAACTGTTTCGCCACCTTGACGTTCCACCAGCGTCGCGCGGCGTCCCTCCCTTTGAAGTAGACACCCACGAAGACGGCGAAGAATCCGCACACGTGCCAGATCAACCCACTCGACCCGCTCGCCTCTTGGAAACACTCCAGCCTCGACTCCAGATTCTCCGACGCCCGCGCCACCATCTCAGTCGCCGCATGCAGATCAACATCGGCGCTCATCGCGAAGTGACGAGCGCGCGCGTGATCGTGCATCGCCTCAGCCGCGAGCGCGCGTTCGTGCTTGTGCGCCATCGACGCCCACCGACCGTTGAACTCGTCGCGGACCGACTCCACCATCGCGTCCTCGCCGTCCGCCGCGCCGCTCAACGCGGCCAAAACCCTCGCAGCCTTGGCTCTAGTGCCGCCAACGACGGCGAGAACCGCGTGGCGCTTCGCGGCGTCGGACGCCGCGAACGATACGTCGCCGCGACGCGCGACGGAGGATAAGTCGCCGAAAGGCGAGTTGCCCACGTCGAACGCGTGGTCGCTCACGCCGCCCTTCCTCGCCTCGCTGTACGTCGAATGCGTGGGCGCGACTCCCCAGCCGGTGGTCAAAATCGCGCCGAGTAAACTCCGGTGAACGTCCGCGGGCTCCGTCAGCACCGGAAGGTCGCCGCATTGAAAACGCGTGAGCCGCGACGGAGCCCTGGTCCTCACCGCCAGTGCCATATCCGGAAACGAAACCGCACTTTGTGACCCGTCCAGTAACAGCGCCTCGGTTCGGACCGAGTCGAATAAAAACACGGGCACGACGCGGACGCGATTACCTTCGTTCCCGTCAGCCCTGTCCCCGAGGTCCAGCTCGATCTCATCGGCGATTCGCGACCGAAAGGCGCTCAGCCAGTACCGGAGCTCTTTGGAATCCAAAAACTCGCGGTGCGTCCCTGCAAACAAAACACGACGTCAGTCGAATCGCCATTCGAGAAATAGAAATAAAATAAGCTCACCACCCGCGGGCCGGCCCACGTTCAGGTTCAACACTCGGCCCCCGCGCCCGTCGTCCTCGGCGCCCGCGTACGTATCGCCCCCGTCGGGCCCGTTCATGCCCCCGCCCGGGTCGGAAGAACGCGCGGTCGCCTTCAACGCGCGGTGCATCGCCGCGACGCACAGCGAACACGACCCGATCCCGACCTCAACCTCGTGAACCGTCACCGCCGGCTTGGCTTGAATCGCCCCCTCTACGCCGCTCGCGTCGTCCACACCGCCGAACACCGCCGCGGCTCTCAGCGCCTTTTCAATCTCTCGAATCCCCAAAGGCGGCGCGTGTCCCTCGTTCCCTTTAGGTAAGTCCGTGACCCTCACGATCTTCACGACGGTCTCTTGCCAAAACACGGGGGTTAATTCGTGCGACGCGGGCGGCGCGAGGAGGTGATTAGCGGCCCTGCGTAGAAGACCCGCGATTCCCACCGCGAGGTGCCCCGGCTTTCGAACGTGCGCGGCGTGCACGCGCGGCAGGTTGAACACCGCGCCCTCGCCCCCGTCGCGTGGCCCGTACGTCACCGGCCCGGCGGCGAGGTCGAACCACGCGTACCGATTCTCGGCGCCCGTCCCGGTCCATAGGGTCCCGGCGCACGTCCCGACGGTCCCGCGTTCGAACCCCGGCGGGGACTTAACCGCGGCGTCGTAAGTGTACGCGTACGCCCGGCCGCCAGTGTTTTTCGCCTTGGTTTTTGATAAAGGGTTGAGGACGTAGAGGACGTGCGAAGCCGCCGCTGCGTTTTCGTGGTCTTTAGCGATTAGTGCATCGATTGCTTGGTGCGGGATGGAGGTTACCGCGGAGGATTCGATCGTGTTCGACACCAAGGACCCTCGCGTGGCGTCCGCCTTCTCTAGTGCGTCGTCGATGGCGGTGGCGATGGCGGCGGACAGCGTTCGCGGCGCTTGTGTGACGTGGAAGTGGAACCGGGTCGTGATCGGTCCCGCGCGGATCTTCGAATCGTCGCCGGGGCGCACAGCTGTGCCGTCGTCGTCGTCGGACTCGTTGTCCCGCGATGACGCGAGGGAGACGTGCGAGACGTCGGCGCGGAGGGCGTCGAGGTGCGGCGCGAAGTCCCGCTCGGTGAGCCGCACGCCTTCCGCGCCGTCGCCGTCGAAGCCCACCAGCCTCACCTCCACCGTCGCGTGCCGGACGATCGGCGCCTTGATGAAGTCCGCCTTCTCCCGGAGCGTTTGGGTGGCGCTGTGTCTGCGAAACACATCCTTGTGGGTTTCGCTCAGGGAAGCGTAGGAGTCGTCGCGCGCGAGTGGATCGGACACCGCGGCGTTGTCCAGCGCCGCTCGAGCCGCGTGCGCGTAGGGCGTGACGCCGAGCTGATCCGACGCGGCGACGCCCGGCGCGAACAACGACGCGAGGATCGCCGTCGTCGCCGTCGTCGTCGCGAGGGGCGCGAACCATCCGGCGCACGCGCGGGTTCGACGCGATCGCATCGCCCGGTGTACCATCGTCGACGCTCGACGCTCGCCTTCTCCCCTCGGCGCGGCTCGCGACTCGAGCCCGCGCGTTCACCTTGTGAGACGAGCCGAAGGGTTGATGATTTTATTTCTGTGAACTACTCGTGTTCATTCCTTGAAGCTACTTCTTAGTCTTTACAACGCCCCACTCACTCCCCATCGCCGTCCTCACCCTCACCCTCTCCCTCGTCCGACCCGTCCTCGTCGTCCCCATCGCCGCCGCCCTTCATGAACTCCAGCAGCTCGTCGTCCGAGTCGTCAAAGTCCGAGTCCCCAAAGTCGAAGTCGTCCTCGTCGCCGTCGCCCTCTAAACCCTCACCCTCGTCCGCCTCGAGCTGCGCCGCGGTTCGTTCCTCGAAGTACCGCCGGCCCGTCATCTTCTTCTCCCCGTCGGCACCCTCCTCGGCACCCCCCGGGTCCGCCTTCAGTCGCTTCAGCGCGCGCTCCGCGTCGAACCGTTCCGTCCATTCGCGGTACGAATCTTTCGTCACCGGCGTCCCCGTGGCGCGCATCGCCTTGAGCCGTCGCTCGGCTTCCTCCTCCAGCCGTTGCGTGATCTGCTCCGGGGTCTCCTCGACGACGTCGACGACCCCGGCGCGGTCGCGCATCCACTCCTTCGCCGCCTGCACCAGGTCGAAGATCATCACCATGCCCACCGATTCCTCCGCCATCTTAGTGAGCATCGTCCTGCACGCCGCTAGTTCGCTGTCGAAGAGCCCCTTGAGGGACCGGCACTTGATCAGCGGCGGGGTGTCCGGGTACGTGGGCGTGTGCGAGAACACCAGGCCGAGCCGCGCGGTCTGCGACTCGTCGCCGTCGGGGTCCGTCTCCTCGCCGTCGCCCAGGGGCGAGACGGAGATCTGGTAGCACGGCGCGTGGCTGGCGCCGTCGATGGCCTCGCTGCCCGTGACGACCGCCATGTCGTCCATCAGGATGGACTGCAGCGCCTCCACCTCCATCTCCTGGTCCTCCGCATAGTCCGTCATGGTAGTCCGGCTCGGGTGGCTAGGCTATCCCGCGCGCGTCCAGCTATGATGTGAGCGAGCGCCACGACGAAACAAAACCCTCGAGTCGTGCCATCAGATGTCAGTTCCTCCGAGGGCGCCCATGATGACGGAGAGGGTGGAGATCGAGGGCGGCGGCGTGAGCGTCGCGGTACCCGCCGCCATGCTGGACCCGCGCGTCCCGATGTCCTCGGTGCTGTCCACCCGAACCTGGATGGACGAGCTGACCATGGACGAGCGCGCGTCGCTCAGGCGGTTCCTGCCAAATCCCACCGCGTCCGAGGAGGACGTATCGGCGCTGCTGACCACGCTCTTCGGCGACGTGATGAACGGCGACGGCGACGGCGACGTGAACGGAGGAAGCAACATGCACTTCGGGAACCCGGCGCAGCGGCTGTGGCGGGAGATCCAGGCGCGAGAGCGCGACCCGGAGGTCATGGCGCACAGGGTCGCGATCGCGCGAGTCGAGGAAGGGACGCACGAGCTGGAGGTGCGACTGCATCACGCGCGCGTCGCACGCGCGGGGATGGGAATGCTACGCAAGTTTCGCGACGCCGCGGACGCCAAGCAGGCGCACGCGGGCGGCGACGACGAGCCCTTCGACGTGACGCGCGAGGACAGGCATCGCGCGTGGCGCGAACGGAGCGCCACGCCCGAGCCCGATCGCCCACCCGAAGATTCCGACGACGATCTAGGCGATGATCTAGCGTCGCCGAGCAAGGCGGAACGAGACGAGCTCGCCGCGTCGGAAGAAGCCGTGCGGCTCGCCGTGGCCGTGGCGAAGGAAGCCGCGGAGGCGGCGGCGTCGCTCGGAACAGGGACGGGCGCGATGGCCGCCTTACGCGCGGCGGAGCGGGCCATGGCGGCGGCGGAGTCCGCGAAGGAGGAACATCATCGGGTGAAGTCGCGGGTGGAGGCTAAGCGGTACGGCGTGGGCCTGGCGGGGGGCGGCGGGCCGAGTAAGGCGACTAAGACGTCTAAGGCGTCCACGCCGGGGAAGCCGAAGGTGCCGAACCCGTTGGGCATGAGGGTCGAAGGACCCGAGGGACTCAACAGGCGTTGGTCGACGAATGAAGATTTCTAAGTGTTCGAGTATTAGGACCGCGTTGTTAAGGTCATCACCGACGACATGTCTATGCGAACGCGGTATCGATGGCCTTCGCCCTGGCGTCGTAGTGCAACTTGCATGCCGCGACGCAGTGCATCAGCGCGGTTTCGCTCGCCTCCGCGATCCCGCCCGGCTTGTGCACCCCGACGAGCCGACCCGATTGATCCAGCACGCACGTCACCGTCGCGTCCGCCAAGCCTTCCTCCTCGGCGTTCGGGTCGACGATGAGCTGCTTCCGGTACAGCGCCGTGGTCACCGCGACCGGCGCCGCGGCCACCTCGATCGAGCCCTCCTCACCCTTCTCGACGGACGACGCGTTCGCCCCGCCGCCGCCGTCTTCTCCTCCGTCCTTTTTTTTCTTCTCTCCTACTCCGCCGTACGTGAGCTTGCCGCGGTCGTCCACCGCGACGAAGGGAACCTTCGTGTCCCGCAACGCCGCGAGCGCCGCCATGAGCCCGGCGTCGAGCACGCTCCCGTCGTGGTCGAGGCAGTAGATGTCCAGGCAGACCCGCCACGCCCACAGTCCTTCCTTGATGCGCAGCTTCTTAAGGTCCACCGCGCGTGAATCGATCAGCGCGTCTTCGATGCGCCTGGCGATGAAGGACGATTCGTCGTT
>MDSX01063970.1_pt1 | contig 16494 bp, 12 predicted proteins | sample 811141 | NCBI WGS metagenome assembly MDSX01 (sample SAMN05326642, study PRJNA326480) | marine metagenome | isolation source: seawater | place: Atlantic Ocean: South East | collected 2010 | reverse complement strand
GGATTTCCTCGTCTCGGCCAATCACCGGATCAATCTTGCCCTCAGCAGCCGCCGCGGTTAGGTCGCGGGTGTATTTCTTCAGTGCCTCGTATTGATCTTCCGCAGTAGCACTGTCCGCCGAACGCCCTTGACGCAGGGTGTTGATCACCTTGTTCAAGTCCTGTGCCGTAATCCCGGAATCTGTCAGCGCCTTCGCAGCAGCCGTGCCCTGCAGCAGCGCGAGCGCGAGTAACATGCGTTCTGCCGTAACGAAACTGTCTCCCGCCTTGTTGGCGAGTTCCTCTGCCTGCTCGAAGAAACGGACCAGTCCACGCGCCGGGTAGACCTGCCCCGCGCCAGAGCCTTCGACCTTCGGCAGAGCCTCCAGCGCGGCTTCCGCGCCCTTAAGCGTCGCAGTCGGATCACCACCTGCTTCTCGGATGAGACCGGTCGCTAACCCTTCCTTGTCATCCAGCAGCACCTTCAGGAGATGCTCCGGCGTCAATTGCTGATGACCTTCGCGCATTGCAAGAGTCTGAGCCGATTGGACGAATCCTCGCGAGCGCTCGGTATAATTCTCGAAGTTCATTTATTACCTCCGTTCATTCCACTCATTCGAAACGAAACGTCGATGGGCGGACTTTGACGGCTGCGGGCCCAATCGCGGCACGATTTGCGATATATGGAGATTGGCTGTTCGCACCGCAAGATTTAGCTTCGGCTTCACATTCTTGCTGCTGCTCGGCCGTTGTTATATTAGGCGAGACAACCCCATGCACAGTAGCGCCGGACGCCGGCATGCGGACGACCGGCGGCGCAAGAGGGCGCGCGACACCCGAGCATAATGCGCCGGGCGCTAGACCAATGAGGAGGCCTTCCATCTTTCGGATCATGCGACGGAAGCGACGCCGTCGGATGGCCTCGGTCCACGAATAACCGCCGTGCTTCCAAGCATTTCGGTTGCCCGCCGACGCGCTCGATCCCGCCCCACCTTGCATCCGGCAACGTCTTCCCCCCGCGCACCGCAGGCGCGCAGTAAGGTGTGTCCTGGAGGGTGCGGGCGCCGCAGCCAGGTGCGGCACGCATGGTGGCGGTATTTCCGCGATGCGTTGACGTCACGCGTAGCCCGAGGGCGGCGTGAACGCGTAGCCTTCGGCTTCGAGCAGCTTGGCAAGCCCGATGGTCTCCAGATCGCCGAACTGACGGCCAATAATCTGGACGCCGATCGGCAAACCTTCACTGTTGGGACCTGTCGGGATAACGGTAGACGGCAGATAGCAGCAGACCGCGAGGCCAGCCCAGAAAAGCTGCTCGAAATAGGGACGCTCACTCCCATCGATCGAGATCTTGCGCCGCCCCATCGGCCGGTGGTCGTGCCGGAAGGCCGGGGTCGCCATGATCGGCGCGATTAGCGCGTCATATTCCTTGAAGAACGCGTCCCAGGCCCAGCGTAGGATCATGCGTTTGTTGTGCGCCGTGTAGTGATCATGATGGGTAATTGTCTGCGCGCGCAGCACCATGGCACCGCCACTCCGGTCGTTGGGATCCAACGCTGCGGCGTCCTCCACCATCTCAGCGAAATCCCCGTCGGGTATGCGGGCAGCCATCGCCGACCACAGCAAAGTCTGGAAGATGTCGTGCGCCTCCGACGGATCAAAATCCGGTCGCGCGTCTAAATCGACCCCGCCACCAGCATCTTCGATCGTCTTCGCGATCGCAAGGAACCGTTCGCGCACTTCTTGCGAGACAGGTGCGACGTCGTCGTCCGTCCACACCGCCACCTTATATCCGGATAAATTGGCATGCCGGGGTCGCGGCAAGTCGAGCTTTAGCCCAACACCATCGAGTTCGTCCGGACCGGCCATTGCAAGGACACCAGTTTCGAGATCGGCCGCACCGCGCGCCAACGGGCCGACGACCGAAAGATCCGGCTGGACGAGATAACCTGGCAATGCATGCCCACGGGGTGGGATCAGACCCCATGTCGGCTTATGGCCGAAGACGCCACAGAAATGCGCCGGATTGCGGATCGACCCACCAATGTCGGAACCGGATTCGAAACCACAAAGACCGGCGGCGAGAGCGGCCGCCGAGCCCCCCGAAGAACCGCCCGGAACTCGCTCTACGTCCCAGGGATTGTTGGTTGTCCCATAAACCTCGTTGTAACTCTGAAAGTCGGCGAGATTTATGGGTACATTGGTCTTGCCGAATAGGACCACACCGGCCGCCTTCAATCTCTCGACCGCGAGCCCGTCGCTCCCCGCAATGTTGTCCTTCATGTCCGGCCGACCGTTCGTCGTCGGCAGCCCGGCAACATTGTAGGATTCCTTGATCGTCATCGGCACGCCATGCAACGGGCCCCAGACTTCGCCTTTCGCCAGCGCCGCGTCGGCCTGTCGCGCCCGTTCTCGACCGCGTTCCGCATCCATGACGATGATTGCATTGAGTGACCGATTGTAACGCTCCACACGGTCGAGGTAATGATCGAGAAGCTCCTCCGCGCCGATTTCCTTCGACTTGATCATCGCGGCAAGCTGGGTTGCTGTTTTGAATGCCAGTTCAGACATTTCCTATCCCCTCTTACAATTGCGCGCCCTCCACGGCACACCGACCGGCAAGAGTAAGACCTTTTGTCGACATTTAAAACCGAGGGATACGCCTCAATCGGAGGACACATCCTCGCCGTCGAGCCAACCTACCAGCATCCGATCCGCCGGGACGGCGCACCCCTCGCGCGCTGCCACGAATCCAGTGTTCGGGCCTGCGAGCTATAAACCGCCAGCAGCTTTGCACCGAGACGCAGATCGCGCGCCTGAACTTCGTCCGTGCGCGCCCGCAGGGCGGCGCGGTCAAAGCAATCCATCGCTGCCTGATGTGCCCGCCCCATTTAGCCATGAGCATGCGTTCGACTTGCCGCCTATACCATCACTAGATGGCGCCCCGGCAGCGCGGTCGATCATTATTTCCGCAGGAAGGTCTACAGTCTGGACAATTCCCTGAGCCAGTTGAAAGGTCCGCTGCAATTTATGTTATAGACGTGATCAAGCCGAAGCACAAAATCGACGTTTTGTCTGTATCTGTCTGTTGCATCACACCTCCCGTGGCTCCGGAAGATCAAGGCCGACGCCTTCCAACGCCCCGAATAATTCTTCAAGGCGCACCAAGTCTTCCGCCGGAAGCGGCGGTTGCAGAATAGAAGCGATATTGGTTCGGATGTGCTCTTCGACGCCACTGCCAAAGAGTATAACGTCGGTGCCGGGCTCATGTCGGGCATAGCGATAGGCTGCATCAATTATGCTGTCGGCCCCGCCGTCACGTACCAGAAACCCCAGCGGATTGTCACCGTCAAGCCAATCGGGGACCCGTTTCTCGACGATCAACTGCGCCATGCTCTCTTCCAGCCGACCGGGGATGCTGAAGATGCTGCGCACCACAAACATGATGACCGTACCGATCCCATTCGCCATGGTCCCCGGAAAGCAGTTCCGCCGCGCCACCTGATGCATCATGTGAAAACCCAGCATCACAACTTCCCAGATGGGATCCTGCGATGCTTCGATCAGCATCTCGCCGGCAGGGTCGTTGGGCGGCGTCTCAGTGAGCCCGAGGTACCGAAACTTGCCTTTCTCCTTCTCGCGCAACAGGGCGGGTGCATACTCTTCACGAATGCGGCTGTAGAGCGCGGGTGGCACCGCGTGAAACTGAAAGACATCGACATAGTTGGTATTAAGCTTGCGCAGTGAGGTCTCTAGACTGGCGATGACATCCGCTACAGGAATGAGTTCCATGCCTTCACGGATCGATGCCTTTGTAGCGACGTGTATCTGGTCACGTGGAACGGCCTTGATGGCCTTGCCGACAATTTCTTCGGTACCGTAGACGGCGGCTGTATCGATATAATTGACGCCGATATCCATCGCGACCTGCACGAGACGAACCGACTCCTCTGTCGGCAAGCCACGTGCCATACCAAGACGGCTCCCGCCGCCGCAGCCGAGGCCTGCGACACTGATTTTCAGACCTGTCGACCCTAACGTCGTATATTCCACTGCAAATCCCTTTCGAATCGTGATCCCCACAGCGCGGACCGTTGAGAGCGGCCCACGCGAGCAGATAGGAAACCGTTAAACAAGTTCGCCCTAGTGATCCTCATTATCGCCCGGCGTTGCCGGCCGGGACTTCGGAGCAGGAACCGCCAATATGATAAAGGCGGCGACAAGTTCGAAACCAGCGGCAATCATCAGAACCGACCCATAACTCCCGAAATGCGAAACGAGGACGCCATATAGCGCCGGACCAAAGGCCGAGCAAAACTGAATAACCGCACCCGCGGTGCCAAAAGTTGCACCAAAAGCATCCGCACCGAATTCCCTTCTGACGACAATGGGTGGCAGTGTCGTGATCTGGCCAAGACAGAATCCATATACCAGACTTCCCGTGATCAATACGGGAACCACCGGAAACATCGCGATGGCGCTCAGCGCGAATACTTGAACCCCAAAAATTCCGGCTGAATAGTGCCGAGGATCGACCCGGTCGATGACACGCGCGAGCAGTAAGCGACCGAGTAGACCGGCTGCGCCAGTACCACCGACAACCCAACCCGCACCGGCGCTACCAACAGAGGGCAGGGCCAAGGCATAGTGATGTGCCAGGAACCCGATCTGCACGATCAGCCCGAACGAAAACGCCACGACGACGCTCCAAAGACGCCCGTTTTCTTGCGTGGCAGAAATTGACGCGGCCGAATCGCCGACGGACGTCTTGGAGAACACCAATTCTGGATCGCCATCCCGCGACATACCCACCTCTTCCGGGCTGCGAAACCGCAGGACGATGAGGATCAGAGGGACAAGCACGATGATCATGGCCACCCCCGCGACTCCGGTCGCCGTGGCGAAGCCCCAAATAACGATAGCGGTTACCAGTAAGGGTACGATGGACATGGCGCCGACGCTGGCGCCGGTCATCGCCAATGCAATGCTGCGTCCCTGATGACGTTCGAACCAAGGTACTATCGTTGCACTTAGCCCGGTTACCGACATCGTGGCATAGCCAAGCCCCATGCAGACGAACGCGCCAAAGACCTGCCATATCGCATTGAGCTGCCCGATGGCGATTACGCCAACAGCGAGCAGCAGCACACCAGCTGAGATCACCGGTCTTGGACCCAGCCGATCGATCGCTCGGCCGACGAGCGGCAGAACCACAGCGGCCGTCAGGAAGAAGACGGTCACTGCGACGGAGACAGTGGAAACCGGCCACGCTCGGGTAGTCGTCAATTCACCCAGATAGACACTGGAGCCAAAGACCCCCAATCCCCAGGTAAACGTCGCCGCGACGAAGCAAACGCAAACGACGCGCCATCCATAGAATAATTCACCTAGCGACACCGGGCTTCTCCTACAGCGGTTCAGGCTCAACCGTATTACCGGCAGTGGGCATCGAAACATATCGGTCCAACTTCGCAAGGGGCTCCGTCCGCCCCCAATCTAGAACCATCCCATCAAAGAGAAGGGGCCGACCCATAAGGTCCGCCCCAAGCGTTTCCGGAGTACCACTTCCGGGATTGTGACGTCGGCACGCCGTAAGGAGAGACGCGCACCGTCGACGCGTCAGACGACGTCAAAACGATCGAAATTTATCACCTTATCCCACGCTGAGACAAAATCGTTGACGAACTTCTACCCTGAGTCCGCGCAACCATACATCTCGGCCAACGCCCGCAGCTTAAAATTCGAGCCGAAGATCAGGCCGGCCCGTGTGCCAGTATACTAGACCTCACCGGTCGCGCGGTCGCGGCCCACGAACACATCGTCGTCATCCGAGGCCGCCTTCTACGTGGCGCGCATAGCCAGCAGGTTGACTAAGAAGTCGTTCGTCAGCTAACCGGGACGATCGGTGAAAACACCGTGTCGGGTTACGAAGCCTGCAATCTTGACGCCCACCGCGGTTCGGATCGAGGTGGGCCGAAGACCCATAAAACGAACCTTACCACCATCCTGTCGCTGGTCGGCACCGGAACCGGTGTGACTCTGGTGCCGGCGACGAGTTTTGTCGATTCGTCGTTGACCGATGCGGGTATCTCTGTCCGTCCGGAACAGAGCGGCACGGCGGTCCGGACCGTCCGTCTCACACACCGAAAGGGCTATCACCGCATGATACTGATCGAGAGGCTCGCCGATATCATCGCGAGGATCGCACCGAACACGATGGGTCCCGTTCGGTGGTGAAGAGATGCTCTCCGCTCACTGGGCTCGTTGTTAGTCTGCCGCCATGACCATCACACTTTCAAACTTCCGGCGCTACCCGGTAAAAAGGTTAAACGGAGAGCTCCTTCTGCAAGCGGCGCTCGAGATGGATGCGCCGCTGGCGCACGATCGTCGATTTGCGCTCGCCCACTCGTCTAGCGGGGTAGACCGACAAACCCCGTCCTGAATGCCGAAGAACCACTTTCTGAATCTGAGCCGCGACGCTAAAATCGCTCAGCTCGCCGTTCGATTAGACCCGTAGGAATCACGTCTTGTCATCGGACGTGGCGGACGGCAGGTTGCGGCGGGGAATCCTACAGAGACGCTTGGCCGCACCATGCTCGGCCAGTCCTTCCAAGGGTTCGTGCCTGCGGCCACACTAGGTTATCCCCGGGTAGTGGTATCTCGCAAGACTGCTTTTACTGACTCACCGGACCCCTTAATCTCCATCGCCAACACCGCGAGCTTCGGCGAGATTGAACGGATCGCGCAAAAGACGGTCGACCCCCGCCGATTCCACGCCAACCTGCTGATTGCAGGTGCGGAACGGTGGGAGGAACGCGACTGGATCGGCCGCACAATCGAGATAGGCGGCGCACAGCTCAGGATCGAAGAGCCCATTAAACGGTGCGAATCGACCAATGTCGAACCGGGTTCCGGTGAGCGTGACCTGAACATCCCGCGGGTATTGGAGCGGGGATTCGGCCACCTCGAATGCGGGATCTACGGGCGGGTCGTCTCACCCGGCCTGATCGAGGTCGGGGGCGTGGTCGCCCTTTTGCCTTGAATCACCCTGACGGGAGGATCAATCTTCGCCGATGGCGCTTTCCGCCTTGGATTTTTCCTCTTCGGGCTTCTCGGAAGCTTCCTCAGACGGCTCCGGCACCTTGTTGGTCACGAACGCCGGCATTTCGCTGCGTTCGATCTCCGGCTGATCGAGACCTTCGGTCCCATACCCCGTGGTCTCCTGCGGCTGGTCCTGCCGCGACCGACGGCCGCTTCCATTTCCGTTACCGTTGGAACGCTGCGTCTGCTGAGACGCAGCTGCCCGCGCTTCGGCTTCCTCCCGCTGCGCCGCCAGGATGCGGTAGTAATGCTCCGCATGCTGGAGATAGTTCTCGGCGGCGATCCGATCGCCTGAAGAACTCGCATCACGCGCCATGGCAAGGTACTTCTCATGCACCTGAGACGCGTTGCCGCGAATGCGTACGCTAGGTCCGTTACTATCAAAGGTATGATTGCGGGACGGACCATTTCGTCTGTTCGAATTCCGCCCGCGCGAACGCTTAGAGCCGTGGTTTTGTCTCATGACTTCCGTTTATAGGTCGAAACCAATTGAGCATCCCGCGCCAAACAAGCATACCAAACCCTCTGGGTTCGTGGGACGCACCTCCCCTCAAAAGACTGCCTTTTGAAGATTAAGCACCTTCCGGTGAATGCAAGCATTCACGCGCCGAGGAACCTTTTTTTATAATAGCTGTTTCCATCCTAATTTCCAAGCGTTTTTTCATTCAAGGATACACCTAAACCGTTGCAATCAAACAACGCGGCCGCCCGGCAAGATCGCATTCGGTTCGCGCTTCAGTAATCCCGTGCTGCGCAAATATCGCGCATACGGCCTCGGCCTGACCCGCACCGAACTCAACGATCAGCGCACCTTTGTTCGCCAACAGGTGCGGCGTCCGTCGGGCAATCGCACGATAGGCGTCGAATCCATCCGTCCCGCCGTCGAGAGCCAACCGCGGCTCATAACATGCAACCTCTGGCTCTAGCTGGTCGATTTCGGCGCTGGGGATATAGGGCGGATTGGAAAGCACGAGATCAAAGGTTCCTCCTAGGCCATTGCTCCAATCACCGCGTCGAAATTGTGCCCGCTCTGCAAGGCCGAGTTCCCGGGCGTTGCGGCGAGCGACCGCGAGTGCCGCCTCCGACAGGTCGACACCAGTGCCAGACGCCGCTCGGCGCTCATTCAGAACCGAAAGCAGTAGACAACCCGTCCCCGTTCCCAGGTCGAGAACATTGAAAGGCTCACCTGTAACGGGACGCAGCGCGAGCGCCGCTTCGACCAACACCTCGCTGTCCGGACGCGGATCAAGAACGTCGGCCGTCACTTCAAAACACAGACTGCGAAATTCTCGATTCCCCAATATATGCGACATTGGCTCGCGGAGCCAACGCCGTTCTATGAACCTCTGATATTTGGGCCCGGCCGTGAAATCCGCTTCAGGATGCGAGGTGATCCATTCAACCGGTCGACCAGAGGCATGGGAAAGCAACAGGCGCGCTTCACGTCGCGGCTCATCGACTTTTGCAGATCGCAAAACATCGGCACCCCAAGTCAGACACTTGCCGTAGGTCGTTCCGGTCATTGCACCTCGGCGAGCCGGGCTGCCTGATCCTCGGCGATCAATAGGTCGACAACCTCGTCCAGATCGCCTCCCGCGAGGATACGGTCGAGCTTGTGGAGCGTGAGGTTTATACGATGGTCCGTGACGCGCCCTTGCGGAAAATTATACGTCCGAATTCTTTCAGACCGGTCACCACTCCCAACCTGTGTCTTGCGGTCCGCCGCGCGTTCGGCGTCGAGAGTCTGACGTTCGTGATCGTAGAGACGCGCCCGCAATACCTTCATGGCCTTCGCGCGATTCTTGTGTTGCGACTTCTCGTCCTGACATTGCACGACGATACCCGTCGGCAGATGGGTGATACGGATCGCACTGTCGGTCTTGTTGACATGCTGGCCGCCGGCGCCGGAAGCCCGGTAGGTGTCCACGCGAAGGTCACTCGTGTCGATCTGGATGTCCACTTCCTCTGCCTCCGGCAGCACCGCGACAGTCGCGGCGGAGGTGTGAATACGACCACCACTCTCGGTCGTGGGAACCCTTTGAACACGATGGACGCCCGATTCGAACTTGAGACGGGCAAAGACGCCGCGACCGGCAATCGACAAAGCGGCTTCCTTGACTCCACCCAGTTCGGTTTCGCTCAGGTCAAGAAACTCAGTCTGCCAGCCATGCATTTCGGCGTAACGCTGATACATCCGCATCAGGTCGCCGGCAAACAGCGCCGCCTCATCGCCGCCCGTCCCCGCCCTAATTTCGAGTATGGCGTTCTTCTCGTCAGCAGCGTCCTTCGGCAACAAAAGGATGCGCAGCGATTCTTCGATGTCGGGAACCTGATCTCGGAGTTCCTGCCTTTCCGCTTCCGCCAGCTCTTTCATATCGGAATCGGTTTCCGAATCCGCCAGTAGCTCCTCCAAGCCTCCCAGCTCTTGTCGAAGCGATTTCAGCTCTTGTGCCTTCTCGACCACCGGCGATAACTCGGCATATTCCTTCGAGTAATCTGCGTACTGCCCGGCATCTAAGTCGCCGCTCGCCATCAACGCGGCCAGTTCGGCGTGGCGTGAGATTACGCCGTCTAACCGTTCCATCACACTCATGAATCGCCCTCGTCCTCCAAATCCAAACGAAACAGCCGATTAACCAATCGCTGCGCTGCTACCTTGCTTTCGCGGTCACCGGTCATCTCACGAAGCGCGAGTGTCGGCGTGTGTAACAGACGGTTCACCAACAAACGGGTCGCCTCGTTAGCATCAATACCGGGCCGATCGGTCAAAATTTCCAATCGCGCGGCATCGAATCGCTCACGAAGAGACACCAAAGTCGGCACAAACTCACGCACGGCGCGGCCCGCATGCCACTTCTCGACTTCACTATCGACAATCTGCCACGCTTCCGTCGCAACGGCCTCGCGCTCCTGCCTGCCTTGCAACGCTACTCGCTCGAGGTCGTCCAGCGAATAGACGAAGGCATCATCGATGTCGTGGACATCCGGATCGACATCCGCCGGCACGCCCCCGTCCAAGAACAACATGGGCCGGCGCCGTCGTTCGCGCAACGCATCCGAGACCATCGCCGGCTCGACAAGATATCGACCAAGACCCAACGCTGTGACAGCGATATCCGCGCGCACCAGCCCTTCGCCAAGGCGTTCGAAAGGGACAAAATGAAAACCGAGTGCCAACGCCTCCCGCTCAGCCCGCCGTCCCGGACCGGTCATCGAAATGCGTTCTATCCCAGCGGCCCTCAACTGGCGAACGATCAAATCCGCGATCTCCCCAAGACCAACGATGAGCACACTTCGCTCGATTAGAGCGCCGTGCAGATCTTCCGCAATCTGCACCGCCGCGGAGGCGATTGAAACCGCCCTTTCGCCAATACTGGTTTCGCTTCGGACCCGTTTCGCCGTTGTGTACGCGGCCTGGAGTACATTATCCAGGTCATGGCCCGACATCCCCGCGGCGGTCGCGTGCCGGTGCGCTTCACGCACCTGACCAAGAACCTGCGGTTCCCCGACGATCTGACTGTCGAGGGATGACGCAACTGCCATGATGTGCCGGACCGCAGCGGTATCGAAATGGGTGTAGACGGCATTTTCCAGCGTCTCCTCTTCTCCGCTCGCCGCGTCCTTGAAGACATCCCGGACCAAATCTACGGCGCGCTCCGGTTCGGCATCCGCACCTTGAATCTCAATCCTGTCGCACGTCGACAGGATGACAGCCTGTCGTATACCACCGCGCGCGAGGCGACCGTAGACCCCCGGAAGCATCTCTTCATCGACGAACAGGCGATCGCGCAGGAACGCAGTTCCGGATCGATGATTGACGCCGACAGCGAATACTCGGGCCGGCTTATCCGGCGACATGGCACCCCCGCTAGAGATAGCCCGAAAGCCGCTCCCGCAACGCGCCAAGCGGCACTTCCTCTTGCTCCCCGCCATCCATATCGCGAACCGTCGCGACGTCCTTAGCGAGTTCATCTTCGCCGATCAAAACGGCAGCCGCGGCATTCATGCGGTCGGCGCGTTTCATGCGTCGGCCAAGATTACCGCTGAATCCAACATCGACCCGCAAGCCCGAAGCGCGCAGTTCCTCGGCCAAAACGAAGGCCCGCGCTTCAGCGGCAGCGCCCAAAGGAACTAGAGCGACAGGCCGACGCACGGGCGGCGGATCACCACACATCATAGCCAGGCGTTCCACACCCGCTGCCCAACCAACACCCGGGGTTTTCGGTCCACCCATCGTTTCAATAAGGCCGTCATATCGACCGCCCGCCATCACCGCATCCTGTGCGCCGAGTTCCGTCGTAGTGAATTCGAATGCTGTATGACCATAGTAATCGAGACCGCGGACCAAACGCTCATTCAACTCAAACGCAATACCAAGCGCTGTCAGCCCTTCCTGCACCTGTTCGAAGAACGAACGACTTTCCTCATTCAGATGATTCGTGAAGGACGGGGCATCAGCGACGATGCGCTGATCGCCCTCATTCTTCGAATCGAGGATACGCAATGGATTGCGGTTTAGCCGGTCGCGACTCTCCTGCGACAGCCCGTCCACTCGTTTGGTGAAATAAGCGACAAGGGCCTCTCGGTACACCGACCGGCTTTCCGGATCACCGAGTGTATTGAGCTGCAGGACTGTCTTCCCCTGAAGCCCAAGTTCGGAAAGTATGCGGGCACCAGCCGCAATGATCTCAATGTCCGCTTGCGGTCCGGCGACACCAATAGTCTCGATGCCAATTTGATGAAACTGCCTCAAGCGCCCTTTCTGTGGCCGTTCATGACGGAACATCGGACCAGCGTAGAAAAACTTCAGCGGTTTCGACTGGGCAAGTCCTTCGGAAATGAAACAACGCGCAACACCCGCGGTGTTCTCCGGCCGAAGGGTAATTTCCTCTCCGCCCTTGGTCGTGAACGTATACATCTCCTTGGTGACGATATCCGATGTATCACCGAGCGTGCGCCGAAAAACATCCGATGATTCGAAGATAGGCGTTGCCATTTCCTCAAATCCATAGCGTTCTGCGACGTCGCGTGCGTGCCCGATAACGCTGAGATGCGTGCGCATTGCCCACGGAAGAAGGTCGTGTGTTCCACGCACCGGCTTTAAAGACGCCATATCAATTAATCTTCACATCAATTCCAACAACTCGGCGCACAGTGCGACGGGCGAGGGAATTGTTCAAGTCGTGGATTCCGACGCCCCACACCTTCGTCGCTAACGGGTACTGGCAATACCATCCTTCAAGGATTGCGCTTCAAGGCGGACGTTTCGGCGCACGGCACCAAGCAGTCCGATTTCCGGAACTTTCTTGCCGTCTACTGCGAATTCGAGACCACCGGCATTGCCTGTCGCCAGCGTAAGCCCCGAACGGCCCGGCACATGATACTGATCGCCTTCGCGAAGGACCCGAGTCAGCAACAGTTCGCCTTCCCCATCTCGCACTTCGACCCAACTATCGACAATGGCACGGATTGTGATCCGAGAGCCGTCACTTGCCTCGCCATAAACGCGCGGCCCATCCTCTTCGCTCGGCTGCAATGCGGTCGGCGCAGCGGGATCGGTAGATCTACCTTCCGAATCTCCCAAGGTCGCAACAGCAACAACTTCCGGCGCGGCCGCATTCAAGCCATCCAAATCTACCTTGTCGGCAACCCGCTTAAGATTGGCGACCTCAGCGGGAACCGTATCCGGTTTCAGCTCGCCACTATCTTGCGCAACCGTATAGGCGGCCGACTGGGTCTCGCTTGCTACCGGCAATTCTTTCGGGAGTTCTTGGGCGATCTCGCTTGCCGGTTTCGCCGCTTCTGCCGGTACGCTTTCAGCGGTGGCCGCTACGGCACTCGCCGCCGTGTTCTCGGCGGTCGTCACAACTCTAGCGATCTTCGTCTCCACTGCAGCCGTCGAAGAAACTTCACTGGTTGTCGGCGTATTGGCCGACCCCGGTTCCTTTTCGGATTCCGGCACCGGCCTTCCTGCCGCCGCCGAGGCCTTCTCTACGGCCGCTTCAGGCGCTGAATTTGATGATGTGGTGTCCATCGCTTCGGGTTTTGGCGGTGCCGAATCACTCCCCGAAGACGCGGTCGACGGCGGCGCAGAATTTTCCTGCTTTGCCTGATCCAATTCCGCCTCGGTCGTCTTTTCAGCGGGTGTCGCAGCCGGCGCGGCCTTTGTCGTCTCTTTTTCTTTTCCCTCACCGTGGTCTACGAATGCGGCAAATCGATCGGAAAGCGCGGGTACCATTCCGGCAATGCCGTCATCAGGGGAAGATACGAACACCCAACCACTGTAGGCAACCAAGAGCAGGACTGCTGCGATCAGCAATACGGCAAGACTGGGAATTTGTCCTTCCGGCATGGGCGACGGGAAGACCAACTGCGCACGCTTTTTGGAAACCTTAGCCTCTTCCTTGAATCGTTCGGCAACCTTGTTGCCGTCCAACCCCAAATGTTCGGCATAGGTGCGTACGAAACCAACGGCATAAGTTGGACCCGGCAGCTGATCGATTTCGCCTTCTTCGATCGCTTGCAGGTAAGAGCGATGGATACACAGCATTTCGGCGACCTGCATAAGATCTTGGCCCTGCGATTCCCGTTCGTTCTTGAGATATCGGCCAACGGTCATCGTCATCTCGCTGGAATCGTTTGCGCCATCGCTCGACGCTTTTCTTTTCTTGCGGCTCTCCAACACCGTGATAACGCTCCAGTCGCGTTGCTGCGACGCAAATGTTCATTCAACCGACGCGAAATGCACCGAATATGATCACGCCGGCGCTCCCTCTGTTTTCAATAACAGTTCGTGTCTTGGGTGTTCAACCGAATTAACCTTTTTAGATCACAACGCCGTGGTCGCGAGCGAAGGCCGCGAGCTTGTGTCGCAAGGTTCGATCGGGTCCGCCAAGGACCGTTGCTAAATAGGCGGCGAGCGCCTTGGTATCCAGGCTGCGGGTCATCATCCGCACCCCTCCGACCGACGAAGCGCTCATTGACAGACGCCGGAATCCGACACCGATCAAAACCATTGCCTCCAAGGGAGCACCAGCCATTTCTCCACAAATGCTAACGGGGACGACGGCCTGATCACACTGCCGGATGACGTCCCGCAGAAAATTTAACAACGCGGGCGACAAGGTATCGTATCTTTCGCCAACCAACGGGTTACCGCGATCGCTGGCGAAAAGGAATTGAAGCAGATCGTTTGAACCGATCGACAGGAAATCGACGCGTTGGAGCAGGGCCGGTAATTGGAAATAAAGTGAAGGCACTTCAAGCATCGCACCTACCTTGAGTGCCGTAGGCATAGTGGTTCCCCGCTCCTTGGCCGCTTGCCATTCGCGATCGACCAGTTCGCGCGCGGCGGCAAACTCGGCCACCTCGCTTACCATGGGAAACATAATGTGCAGTTCCCGGCCTGACGCCGCTTCAATGAGCGCACGCAATTGACGGCAGAGCATAAGCGGACGGTCCAGGGCAATCCGCATTGCCCGCCAGCCCATCGCTGGATTCTCGTCTTCGCTGCCGTCGAAATATGGCAGCAACTTATCACCGCCTATATCGAAGGTTCGGAAAATGACCGGGCGGTTTTCAGCCGCGTCGAAAATACGTCTGTAGAGATCACGCTGCTCGGCAACATTAGGAAAAGAGCTATGCAACATGAACGCAACTTCGGTCCGCAACAATCCAACACCGTCCGCTCCGGAAGTTCTTAGATGCTCGAGGTCGATCAACAATCCGGCGTTAGTCATCAGGGAAATCTCGGTGCCGTCGCATGTAACGGCCGGCAATTCGCGGATCGCCTCCAATTCGGTCCGGCGCCGTTCACGCAACTCGATACTTTCGCGGATACGGGCCTGAAACTCGGCACCTGGCCGGATAACGACAACCCCGGAATCTCCATCGACCAAGACCGGTGCGCCTTCCTCGACCTGGCTGAGCACGTATCCAACACTTCCGACCACCGGCAGGCCCATCGCCCGCGCAACGATTGCGACATGGGAATTATAGGAGGCTTCCTCAAGGACGAGGCCCCGCAGGCGGTATCGGTCATAGTCCAGCAGTTCCGCCGGACCCATGGACCGCGCAATTAGAACAAAGCCATCCTCGCCGGTAATCGCATCCGATACCCTTTTCTCTCCCGTAAGATGTTGGAGCAATCGGTAGCCAAGATCGTCGAGATCCATCAACCGTTCACGAATGTAGGGGTCACTGGCGTCTTGCATTCTCGCCCGGGTATCGTTCAAAACCTTGGAGACCGCCGCCTCGCCCGTGAGTCCGTTGCGCACCCCTTCGCGTATCCGTTCCGCCCAACCACGGTCCTCCGCGAACATCCGATAGGTTCGTAAAATATCGAGATGCTCTCCGCCACCCTCTCCGTCATAGAGTTCGAGCATCGCATCAATCTCTTGATGCATCGCCTCAATCGCCTGATTGAGGCGGAACAACTCCCGCTCTGGGTCCTCGGACACCGTTTGCGTTGCCGCGGTGCCTCGGCGATGCAACACGGCGGGGCCAAATCCAAGACCGCCGTTAAGGCGCGTTCCGTTAAGCCGCGATGGCACGCCAAGCGGAGACGCCGTTGCCGTCAATTCCGCCTGCCGAACAAGCTCCCCACCAGCAACCAGTTCAGCCACAACCATGGCAATGGTCTCCAGTGTCTCGGTCTCTTCTTCGGCATACCGCCGCTCTGTTTTATTTTGCAAGACCAGAACGCCAAGGACCCGTCGCCCCCGCAGGATAGGTACGCCAAGCAGTGAGTGGAAAATTTCTTCACCGGTTTCCGGTCGGTAAGCGAATTGCGGATGTGCCTGAGCGTCGGATAATGCGAGCGGCCGGGCATAGGCGGCGATATCGCCGACCAAACCTTCGCCGATCCGCAACCGTGTGCGGTGGACCGAATCCTTGCGCAGTCCCTCGGTCGCAAACAGCTCGAGAATATCACCCGGCCGAAGCACGTAGACGGAACACACCTCAGCGACCATTCCACGCGCGATTAGTTGTGTAATACGGTCAAGCCGATCGTGCGCGCTGCCGTGGCCCGCCATCGCATCGCGCAGTAGGCGGAGCATTCGCCGAGCGCCGATCCAGCTCTTCTCTTCCGTCATTTTCTGAACACGATGCAAACCCGCCCGCGCATCCGTCAAGCGTCAGTCACCGTCTAGCCCATACGCGGTGTGCAACGCACGAAGGGCAAGTTCTGCGTATTCCTCAGCGATCAGGACACTGATTTTAATTTCCGAGGTCGATATTACCTGCACGTTGATACCCTTCTCGGACAAAGTCTTGAACATCAACTGCGCCACGCCGGCGTGGCTGCGCATACCGACGCCGATCACCGAAACCTTAACAACATTGGAATCGGCTATGACGGACTCGTAGCCGACCTCTGCCTGAAATCCATTGAGCAGCGTCGCGGTCCGATCAAAGT
>MDSX01033796.1_pt1 | contig 16498 bp, 16 predicted proteins | sample 811141 | NCBI WGS metagenome assembly MDSX01 (sample SAMN05326642, study PRJNA326480) | marine metagenome | isolation source: seawater | place: Atlantic Ocean: South East | collected 2010 | reverse complement strand
TTCAATTGGAAAGTTGGGAGGGCAAAACAAGACACCAAGGCTTTCCAACGACAGGAAGGTGGCTGACATGTTAAATGAATTTAAATCAACTTAAATGAGAAAGAAAAAAATAGCTATATTAGGCTCAACCGGCTCAATTGGGACACAAGCTTTAGAGGTGATTTCTTGCCACAAGGATCGTTTCGAGGTTGAGGTTTTAACCGCAAAAAATAATTCAGAATTATTAATTAAGCAGGCTATTGAGTTCCAACCAAACTCGGTCGTTATTGTAAATGAAAACAAATACCTGGAAGTACACCGATCTTTATCTAATCATAACATCAAGGTCTATTCTGGAAGAGATTCTTTAGAGCAAATCGTTTCGTCTGACTCGATAGATGTTGTGTTGACCGCTTTGGTAGGGTATTCGGGGCTTCTTCCTACAATAAACGCTATTAAGTGCGGCAAAACAATAGCTCTTGCAAATAAAGAAACTCTTGTGGTTGCTGGAGAAATTATTAGAGGTTTGTGTACAAAACATAGGGCTAATATTATTCCTGTTGATTCAGAGCACTCTGCTATTTTTCAATGCCTAAATGGAGAAGGGGAATCAAGCTTAGAAAAAATATTCTTAACCGCTTCTGGCGGGCCCTTCAGGGGAAAAAACAGGGGGGATTTATTAAACGTAACTAGAAAGGAAGCTTTAAATCACCCTAATTGGAATATGGGCCCTAAAATTACAATTGACTCAGCTTCTTTGATGAACAAAGGTCTTGAAGTAATTGAAGCTAAGTGGCTTTTTGATGTTAGTTTGTCTGATATTGTGGTGGTGGTTCACCCTCAGTCTATAATTCATTCCGCTGTTCAGTTTGTTGACGGATCTGTTATTGCTCAATTAGGTATTCCTGATATGAAGATTCCAATTCAATATGCTTTGGGGTACCCTGATAGAGTTAAAAATGAGTTTGCTAGATTTAGTTTTTTTAACCACCCAGAGCTAACATTCGAAAAACCTGATTTAGAAACATTCAAGAACCTTAAGTTGTCTTATTTGGCTATTGAAAAAGGGGGCAACTCTCCTTGTGTTCTAAACGCGGCCAACGAAGTTGTTGTTGACGCGTTTTTGAAAGAAAAAATAGATTTTTTATATATGTCTGATTTGATAGAAAATTGCTTAGAAAAGATTACTTTTGTCGAAAAACCTACTATAGAAGATTTGGTTAGCACTGATACTGAAACTAGAGCGTACTTAAATAAAATTATATACTAATGGAAATTATCTTAATAAAAGCTTCTCAATTAATTTTAAGCTTGTCTATTTTAGTTGTTTTACATGAGTTGGGGCATTTTATTCCCGCTAGACTTTTTAAAACTAGAGTGGAAAAATTTTATCTTTTTTTTAACCCTTGGTTTTCTTTATACAAAAAGAAGGTTGGTGAAACAGAGTATGGTATAGGTTGGCTTCCGTTAGGAGGGTACGTTAAAATTTCTGGCATGATTGATGAAAGCATGGATAAGGATCAGTTGAAAAAAGAACCTGAAAAGTGGGAATTTCGAGCCAAACCAGCTTGGCAAAGGCTTATTATAATGGTTGGCGGTGTAGTTGTTAATTTTTTGTTAGCAATTTTAATTTATATTTTGGTTTTGTTTTTTTGGGGAGAAAACCAATTAAGTCCGAAAAACACCGCTGAAAAAGGAGGATTGCATGTAGCGGAGATGTTTAAGTCTTATGGATTTAAGGATGGGGATATTATAACTCATAAAGACGGAAAAAAAGTTGAAAATATCTTAAAAATTAACAGAGACCTTTTGCTTGGAAATTATAGATCTTTGAGGGTGGAGTCTTCTAAGGGGTTTAATACCAGAACTATTGTCCTTCCTGATGATATAGATGAGAAAATGTTTCAAAATGGAGCTATGCAGGCTTTTTTTCCAATAATTCCATGCGCCGTAGACTCTCTGTATGAAAATTTTCCAGCTATAAATTCTGGTTTCAAAAAAAACGACCTGATTGTTAGTGTTAACGGAACCTCTATTACTTCATATCAACAATTTAACATTGTTATTGCTGAAATTATAGAGGATGAAGGGGAGAGTTTTAATGCTGATTTTCTAATATCAAGAAACAATTCGATTGTTTCTTTGAAGAATGTTCAGAGATCAGTAGATGGTTTTGGGTTCGCTGTTAACGCAAATGTTGAGGATCATTATGAATTTACCCTTAAAGAATATAGTTTTTTATCGGCTATTCCCGCTGGTATTAGCAGTGGGTTTACCACCCTATTTGACTACGTGGCACAATTTAAGTTTGTTTTTTCGAAAAAAGGAGCTGAATCCTTAGGTGGTTTCACAGCTATTGGGAATATTTTTCCGGACACTTGGAACTGGAAAAGATTTTGGGAACTTACCGCTTTCCTATCAATAATGTTGGCTTTTTTAAACTTACTACCTATTCCAGCTCTAGATGGCGGCCATGTAATGTTTTTGCTGTATGAAATGTTTGCTGGCAAACCAGCTCCTGAAAAGGTTTTGGAAAAAGCGCAGGTAATTGGAATGATTCTGTTGTTGTTGTTGGTGATTTTCGCGAATGGAAATGATTTTGGATTATGGGATTGGTTGTTTTAATTTCTTAAATTTGTTTTATGAATTTTACTTTTCTTAGCGCTAGTGTTTCTGATTTACTGCTAATGATTTTAGCAAGCATTGTTATCCTTTCCTATGTGTTTAGTGTTTACTCTAAAAGAACAGGAATCCCTTCTGTTTTATTGCTAATTGGTTTAGGTATCGTTGTTGGGTTATTTGGTAATTATTTTGAAGCATTCAGTTTTAACAAGTATAAGACTATTTTAGACCCTTTATTGAAAATTCTTGGAACAGTTGGTTTGGTTTTGATTGTACTAGAAGCGGCTCTAGACTTAAAGTTGTTAAAAGAAAAAGTCGGGCTGATTACTCGATCGTTTTTTGTGGGTTTAACCGGTTTAGTTGGAACGTCTTTATCATCAGCTTGGTTTATTAGCTACTTCTTGGACGGGCTATCTATTTTGGACGGGTTGTTGATCACTATTCCTCTTTCAGTACTAAGTTCAGCGATAATACTTCCTAGTATTGACGATTTAGATGAGGAGAAAAAGGAATTTATGATTTATGAGAGCACCTTCTCTGATATTCTCGGAATTTTAGGTTTTGGATTCTTGGTGGGTTCTGAAACTTTTTTTAAAGAAGCTTCAGCTTTTCAAATTTCAGGTTCTATTGTTGGCGAGGTATTGTATACCGTTTTGTTTTCTGGCATAATTAGCTATGTTTTAATTTATTTATTTCAAAAACTAAAAGACCACGGGAAGCTTTTTCTTTTGATAGCTGTCTTGGTTTTTTTATACGCTTTAGGTCACATGGTAGAGGTGGCTTCTCTAATGGTTATTTTGATTTTTGGAATGATCCTAAACAACTATCCCGTTTTTTTTCGTGGGAAACTTAAAAAGTTTGTAATTAAAGAACGTGTTGGCGCTATTCTGGAAGATTTTAAGGTAGTAACAATAGAGTCAGCGTTTGTAGTAAGAACCTTCTTTTTTATTATTTTTGGTTGGTCAATCGCAATTGGTTCTTTGTTAGATTTTCGCGTTTGGTTATTTGGTGTCCCAATAATTGGAATTATTTATCTTGTTAGAATTATAACTCTTTATGTTTTTAACGGAACAGTTAAAATTAAAAAAGTTGTCCCTATGCTTTTTTTGGCGCCAAGAGGGCTGATAACAATTCTTTTGTTTTATCAGGTTAAAGATAAAATAATAGCTTTGACTCCTGAATTTTTAGGCAAGAAAATTGATTTTGAAGGGGTGTTGTTGTTGGTTATCTTATTTTCTTGTCTAATAATGTCTTGGGCTCTGGTTAAAGAAAAAAGAATTGTTTCTATAAAACAAAGGGAAGATTTTGAAATATTAGACAGCGGGGACGAGAGGGAGGGTCCTATAAGTGATAGTTCGGAAAGTGTTAATTAAATTTTTATATAATGTTAGAAATTGAAAAGGTTTTAACAAAACTTGGAATCAAAAATAAAAACAACGGCTCTTCTACAGGTATTACTGATTTTGGTAAGGGAGAAGAGATCTCTTCTATATCTCCAGTAGACGGAAAGCTAATTGGGTCCGTGACCAGTACAACTTTTGAAGAATACTCAGGAATAGTTGAGGCTGCTTCAAAAGCTTTTTTATGGTGGAGAAAAAAGCCCGCTCCTCAAAGAGGGGAGATTGTTAGACAGTATGGGGAAAAACTGCGGGAGTATAAGGATCCGCTAGGAAGGCTGGTTTCTTATGAAATGGGGAAAAGTCTTCAAGAAGGTTTGGGGGAGGTTCAAGAGATGATTGACATTTGCGACTTTGCTGTTGGACTTTCTCGCCAGCTTCATGGATTAACGATGCACTCCGAAAGACCTGGACATAGAATGTATGAGCAATACCACCCTGTTGGTATTGTTGGCATTATTTCTGCTTTTAACTTCCCCGTAGCTGTTTGGAACTGGAACACGGCTCTTGCTTGGGTTTGTGGAGATGTATGTATATGGAAGCCTTCTGAAAAAACACCTTTGTGTGGAATAGCTTGTCAAAACATTTGGAAAGAAGTGGCAAAAGAAAACAATTTGCCTGATGGAATCTCTTGTATAATAAACGGTGATTATAAAGTTGGTCAGTGGCTAACTTCTGACAAAAAAATTCCATTAATTTCCGCTACTGGATCTACAAAAATGGGTAGGTCTGTTGGGGTGGAAGTTGCAAAGCGTTTTGGGAAGTCTCTATTAGAGTTGGGGGGGAACAACGCTATTATTGTTACAGAAAACGCGAATATTGACATCACTGTAATAGGCTCTGTTTTTGGGGCTGTTGGAACTTGTGGCCAAAGATGTACCTCTACCAGAAGGTTAATCGTCCATAATTCTATATTTGATAAGGTTAAAAACAAGCTGGTTGCGGCATATGGCCAGTTAAAAATAGGGAACCCTTTAGATGAAAAAAACCATGTTGGCCCATTAATTGACGCGTCTGCGGTGGACAGTTATCTAAGGGCTATTGAAGAGGCTAAAAATGAGGGGGGGTCTGTTTTGACGCCTTTTGGAGTTCTTGATAATTTAAGTAGCGGTTGTTATGTAAAGCCTGTAATAATTGAAGTAGATCATGATTATAGCATTGTTCAAGAAGAAACCTTCGCTCCAATCCTGTATTTAATGAAGTACAATGACCTTTCTGAAGCTATCAAAATTCAAAACGGTGTGAACCAGGGGCTATCATCATCTATTATGACTTCGGACTTAATTGAGGCTGAAACATTTCTTTCGGCTAGCGGTAGTGATTGTGGTATAGCTAATGTTAATATTGGAACTAGTGGAGCTGAAATCGGCGGGGCTTTTGGAGGAGAAAAAGAAACGGGAGGAGGAAGAGAAAGTGGTAGTGATGCCTGGAAGATTTATATGAGAAGACAGACTAACACTATAAACTATACGAAGGACCTTCCTCTAGCGCAGGGCATTAAGTTTGACATTTAAACTTTCTTATGAAAAAGATGTTCTCCTTCTTGTCGATTAACCAAAAGGATCGGTTTCGTGTAGTTGATGGGGTAAGAGCTCTTTCTTTAATCATTGTTGTTTTAGGACACCTGTTTCATTTTCACCACCCAAACTTTACATCTGTGGAGGGATTTGCTGGTTTTTCTATTTTTTCTGGTTTTTTTAGATCAGACCTTGCTGTTGACGCTTTTTTTGTAATAAGCGGTTTTTTAATTGGGTCTCTTCTTTTCAAAGAACTCCTTTCTTTTGGAAAGATTTCTTTTAAGCGTTTTTATATCCGAAGGTTTTTTAGACTAATGCCTGTGTATTTTTTTGTTGTTTTGATTGGAATTTTGTTCGTATATATAATTAGCGTTAGTGACAACCCCGCTGCTGAAAAAATGAATCTCAACTTAATGATTGCTAATTTTTGGACCAACCTTCTATATATTAACAACTTTATTCCTATTGAAAATCAGTTTCTAGGATGGTGTTGGTCATTAGCGGTAGAAGAACAGTTTTATTTAATCGCTCCCATTTTTGTTTCTGCTTTGTTTTTTCTAAAATCAAAAAATAAAATTCTCTGGACATTTATATCGTTACTTATTGTTTCGTTTATTGTTCGCGGCGCTGTTGTTTGGGAGAACAACTTGTTTGGTCCTAATTTTTGGGGAGCTGTAGGTAGTGATAGTTGGAACAATACTTTTAGCGTTCTTTATGATAATTTATATACCCGATATGGGGGGTTGCTTATAGGAGTCTTTGCTTCTTATTTTTATGTCATGAGGTTTGCTGGCGTTAAGTCTCATTTTGAGAAGACAGGCCTTAGTTCATTTTTATTTTTTATTTCTTGCTTTTTATTTCTTACTGTTTTTTTAAAACTAAATTATCTTTCTTTTTATAATAATTCCTCGTTCGGAGCGTTTGATTTTTTTCCTGTTACTGAAGGTGTAAGAAAACATCTATTTGTTATTATTGTTTCTTCTTCTAGATCTGTTTTTTCTGCTTCTTTAATGTATATAATTTTATTTTTAATGTTACGTGAACTCAAACGACCTCTTTTCCTAAAGAGATTTTTGTCTTCTTCTTTCTTTTTTTATATTGCTCAAATTTCTTATTCAGCATACTTGATTCATCCATTTATAATGCTTCCTCTTTTTCACTATTTTACAAAATTTATTCTTCTTTACACTCAAAATCTTTTTGTTGTTTTTTTTATAAATAGCTCTCTAGCTGTTGTGTTAATTTTTGTTTCTTCCTACTTAATGTATCGTTATATTGAGATTCCTTTCATGAAAATTCGAAACAAAAAGTTCTTATCAAGAATATATTAGATATTCTTATGCTAAGCATAAGAATCTTTGTTTTATATTTTATCTTTACAAAAAATACTGTTTCTTTGTATTAAATTTTTATTATGGGAGTTCCTCAAACTAATAGAAACCCTCTTTTTAAGTGGTTTAGAGATCAAAATCTAAAATATTACAATAGAAATATTAAAACCCCTCCTTTTTTAGATCTAGATATTTTTTTTCCTGAACATACCATTTTAGAAGAAAATTGGAAAACTATACGAGATGAAATCAATTCTGTAATTAATTCTGGGAAAACCCTCCCAAAATTTCACGAAGTTGATGATGGACAAGAATATATTTCTGATAATGATGGTATTTCTTGGTCCTTGCTTAACTTGAAACTTTATGATTTATGGCACGAAAAAAACAAAGATCTTTGTCCTAAAACTTGTGAAATTCTTGGTCCTATAAAAAACATAAAAAGTATTTATTTTTCCATTCTTGCTCCTGGCAAACACATACCTCCTCACCATGGTCCTTATAAAGGAATTTTTAGATATCAGCTCGCTCTTTCTGTTCCTAAAGGTGATTGTAAACTTTTTGTTGATGGAAAACCTTATTTTTGGACAGAAGGAAAAGGGGTTCTTTTTGATGATACATTTACTCATGAGGTTCAAAACAACACCTCTGGAGAGAGAATAGCTTTGCTTTTAGATGTAAAGAGAGACATAAGAGGTGGTTTTATTTCTTTATATGATAATGTGTTGTTTAGAATAATTAAAGGTTTGATTGTTTTAAACAAAACCTTTTCTAGGTCTGAAGTTTCTTAATTTTCTTATACATTATATAGTGTGGACCAATATCTTTTATATTAAATTTTTCTCCTACAGTCATAAATCCTAATTTTTTATAAAAAATTAACGCTTCTATGCGTGCTTTACACCATATATAATTTTGTTTTTTTTTAATTAAGATTTTTTCTATTTTTTTTATTATTTTTTTTCCATATCCCTGTCTTCTTTTTCCCTCTTCTGTAGCCATTCCTCTTAATCTATAAGATTTATCAAATCCATGTTCTTGATTGTTTTCAGGATATATGGTTGCGCAGGAGATTATTTTTTTTTCTTTTTCTAAAGCTATATGTATAGTTTCCTTATTAAAGTCTTTTTTATATATCGTGGTTGAATATGGTTTTCCTTTACGTAAACATTCTTGTCTTAATTTTCTTATTTTTTCTACCTCTACTATTATTATGCTCATTTGTTTAATTTTATTCTTTCTTCTCTATTTACAATTTCCCAAGCAGTTAAAAAAATTAGTTGTGTTATTCTTTTTACTTTTCTGAATCTAATTTTTTCAATAGTATCCGTTTCTTTATGATAGTCTTCATGAATTCCATTAAAATAAAAAATAACTGGTATGTTGTTTTTTGCAAAATTATAATGGTCAGATCGATAGTAATATCTATTTGGATCATCTTCCTTATTAAATGTGTAATCCAACTCTATTGACATATATTCATTATTTACCTCTTCGCTTATTTCGTGTAGATCCTTACTTAACATATCTGAACCAATGAGATATACATAATTTTCGTGGTCGTGCCAATCATCTATTCTTCCTATCATATCTACATTTAAGTTAGCAACTGTTTTTTCTAAAGGAAAAATTGGGTTATCTGTGTAATACTTACTTCCTAACAAACCTTTTTCTTCTCCAGAAACTGCCATTATTAAAACACTTCTTCTTGGTCCATTTCCTTCCTTTTTTGCTTTCACAAAAGCTTCTGCTATTTCCATAATGGCCGCTGTTCCTGATGCATCATCATCTGCTCCATTATAAATTTTATTTTCATGTTTACCTAAGTGATCGTAATGTGCTGTTAAAATTAGTATTTCTTCTTTTTTATCTGATCCTTCTATAAAACCTAAAACATTTTCTCCTTTTACTATATTTTTTTTTGATAAAATTCTTTTAAGAAAATCCGAATCACAGTCTTCACACTTACATAGATGTCTTCCACTTTTTACTTTAAATTTTTGATAATAAGTATTTTTTTTGTAGGGTGGTATTTCTATTTTTTTAAAAAAATTAGAAATATATTTTGCTGCTAATTTTTGTCCTTTTTTTCCTGTTTCTCTTCCTTCAAATTCATCTGATGATAAAATTTCTATATGTTTTTTTAAATCTTCTTCTGTTATTGTTTCAGCAAATTTTATATTTAATTGAGAAAATAGAGAAACTGTTATAAAAAAATTAAATAAAAATATTTTCATATTTTTATTTTTTTTACTCTCTTCTCATGTCTTCCTCCTTCAAATTTTGTTTCAAAAAAAACATCTATTATTTTTTTTACTTCTTTCCACGTTAAATGTCTTGCTGGCATTGTTAATACATTAGCATTATTATGTAAACGTGATTGTTCTGCAATGTAAGGGTTCCAACAAAGTGCAGATCTTATTTCTTTATGTTTATTTGCTGTCATATTTATCCCATTTCCTGTTCCACAAAATTGTATTCCAAAATCACATTCTTTTTTTTCTATACTTTTTGATAATTTATGAGAAAAATCAGGATAATCTACACTTTCTTTTGAATAACAACCAAAATCTATTATTGTTATATTTTTTGATAAAAAATATTCTTTTGTTTTTTCTTTAAATTCAAAACCGGCGTGATCACAAGCTATTCCTATTTTCATGTTAATTTTTTGTTTATATTTTTTTTATTAAAATTAATAAATATATTTTGATTTTTTAAAGTAATTAAGTAAGCAGTATTACTTTTTTTTTTCTTTTGTTTTTTATTTTTTTTTATATTTTTTTTTTAAACCAAAAACAAACAATTTTTTTGTTTTTTACTATTATTATTATTTGTTAATTATTTTAATTTTCTATTTTTAATAAAAATTATATTTATTTATTATTCAGTTATTTATGTTTTTTTTTATTATTAATATTTTGTTAATTATTTCTTAATATTCTTTTTTTTATATTTTTTTTTGTTTTTTTTTAAACCATATTAACATCTATTATTATTATTATTATTTATATATATATAATTAAATAATATTAAATAATCATTTTAAAATCTATTTGATTATTAATTATAGAAGTATTAATTAATTGTACTTTTACTCTATCTCCTAACTGGTATTTATTATTTGTATTTAAACCATTAATACAATAATTTTTTTCATCATAAGTATAATAGTCATTTTTTAAAGAAGATAATTTAACAAGTCCTTCACATTTATTTCCTTCTAGTTCAATATAAATTCCCCATTCTTTTATACTAGAAATATTTCCATAAAAAATTTCGTTTATTTTTTTTTCTAAATATTTTATTTGCATAAATTTTATTGATGTTCTTTCTGAAAATTTAGATTCTTTTTCTTTTTTAGAAAAATATTCACATTCTTTTTCTGAAATATAATTATTTATTTTTTCTTTACTTATAATGTGTGATAATAATCTATGTGTTATTAAATCAGGATATCTTCTAATAGGAGAAGTGAAGTGAGAATAAACATCAAAATTTAGTCCATAATGACCTATATTTTCTGTGCTATATATCGCTTTAGACATTGACCTTATACATATTATTTCAATTATGTTTTTTTCTGTTTTATTTTTTATTATATCGAATAATTTCTTAATAGATTTTAAAAACCCTTCTTTTGAAGTTATATCAATATTATATCCAAAACTAGAAATAAAGCTTTTTAAATTTTCTAATTTTTCTTTGTCAGGTTTTTCGTGTACTCTATAAATAAAAGGAATATTTAAATTGTGTTTTTTAAATATTTCACAAATAATTTTATTGGTTAATAACATATATTCTTCAACTAATTTATTAGTTGGTATTATTTTTTTTGTTTGAACGTTAATAGGATTTTTATTTTTATCTAAAATAAATTTAATTTCGTCTCTTTCAAAATCAAAAGATCCTTTTTTTAATCTTTTTTCTTTAAGTAATAATGAAATCTTTAAAAGATTTTCTAAGTCATTTTTATAAATTCCTTTTTTATTAGTTATTATATTTTGAGCTTCTTCATAAGAAAATCTTTTATTAGAATTAATAATAGTTTTTATTAATTTATAATCTATAATTTCCGCGTTATTATTTATTTTTAAAATTAATGAAAAAGCAAGTCTATCTTCTTTTTCTTTCAAAGAACATACATCATTTGAAATATTTTCAGGAAGCATAGGAATAACTCTATCTACTAAATATACAGAGGTAGATCTTTTTTTTGCTTCCGTATCTAATAAGGATTTATTTGTAATATAATGTGAAACATCAGCAATGTGTATACCTATTTCAAACATGTCTTTATCTATTTTTTTAATAGATAAAGCATCATCATAATCTTTAGCATCAGATGGATCAATAGTAAAAGTTGTTACATTTCTATAATCCAATCTCTTTTTTATTTCAGATTTAGAAATAGAATTTTTAATTTTAGAAGAAGAAAGTAAAACGTCTTTATTAAAATTTTCTTCCAAATTATAATTAAACATAATACTTTTAATATTTACCTCATGATCTTCTAAATCTCCTAATATTTTTTTAATAAAACCATCAGGATTTTTTTTAGTATTATCCCAAGAAGAAACTTCAACAATTACTTTTTTATTTTTTATTGATTTTTTATTTTTAATAAAAATATCAAAATAAAGATTATTGTCAGGTATAAAAAAGTTTTTAGAAATAGAATCAATACGACCAATAAAGGAGTTTTTTTTCCTTTTCAAAACTTTCAAAATTTGAAATTCTTTTTTTCCTTTTTTATTTAGATAGAAACAAAATTCTATTTCATCATCTATTAGAGTAAAAAGAGAATATTGTTTTTTGATGAATATAAGTTCATTAAATTTAGAGGAAAATACATAAACACCTTTTTGATTAGTTTTTTCAACTTTACCAAAAAAAGTTGTACTGTTATTAAAAAACTTATAACTATTTTTTTTAACATGAATTAAATTTCCTGAATCCAATAACTCTAAAATAATATCCTTTATAATTAATCTAGAATGAAAGTGTTTAATTTTTAATTTTTTTGATATTTCTATAAAAGAAAAATCGGAAAAAGGATGGTCTTTATAAAAATCAAAAACCTTCTTTTTTAATATGGATTTTTTAATGTTTTTTTTTCTTTTCAAACTGTCAAATAATATTGCTAATTTAGTTTATATATTTCAAATTTCTTATTTTTGAAAAAAAACATAACCAAGATAGAATAATTTATAAAAAATAATGAAAATAAAAAATCTATTAAATCTAATATTAATAATTATTATTATTATTGTGTTTACTTCTTCTTGTAGATCAAAAAAAGAAGCGGAATGTCCAACATTTGATATAGAAGAGAAAATAAAAAAAGAAGAAGATAAGAAAAGATCAAAATACAAAATTGTCATTTTAAAAGACGGAAGAGAGGTGGGAAAAGGAGCAAAGAAAAAAAAGAGAAAAAAAGAAAAGATGTTTTAAATTAATGAAAAAAATAATTTTAGTAGGAGCTAGTAGTGGAGTGTCACAACAACTATACAAAACAAAAAAACATAAATATAAGTTTATAAGAATGAGTAGAGACCCTAATCATAGCGATGTGGAGGGTTTTGATTTGCAAAATGAAGAAACTTATTTTAAAACAGAAGAAAAAATAGATGGATTAGTATATTTTCCAGGAACAATAAACTTAAAACAATTCCATAGACTGTCAATAGAAGACTTTAATAAAGATTTAAAAGTTAATTTAATAGGGGCTATATCAATACTAAAACATTACTATAAAAAATTTAACACAAACAGTTCGGTAGTTTTATTTAGCACAGTTGCTACTAAACAAGGAATGCCTTTTCACTCCTCTGTTTCTGTATCAAAAAACGCTGTAATAGGACTAATGATTTCTCTAGCTTCAGAATGGTCTCCAAAAATTAGAGTAAACACTATTTCACCATCAATATTTAAAAGTAAAATGTCAGAAAAAATGATGATTAATGAAAAGTCAATAGAGAGGATAAGCAACAATCACCCTTTAAAGAAAATAGGAAGCGTACAAGACATTTCAGAAATGGTTAACTTTTTAATTTCGGAAGAATCCGGATGGATAACAGGACAAGATTTCAGTGTAGATGGAGGAATGTCTAAATTAAAAACATAGTTTATAAAAAAAAAACACCTAAAAATTAAGTGTTTTTTTTAGCTCCCCCTCTAGGACTCGAACCTAGGACCCTCTGATTAACAGTCAGATGCTCTAACCAACTGAGCTAAGGAGGAAAATATGACGCAATATTAATACTATTCATTTAATTAAACAATATATTTGCAATAAAAAAAATGAGCATATTAGTAGTAGGAACAGTAGCTTTTGACGCGATAGAAACGCCACATGGAAAAACAGACAAAATTGTTGGAGGTGCGGCAACATACATATGTTTGTCATCGTCTTTTTATACAAAATCTCTAAACCTGGTTTCAGTTGTAGGTGATGATTTTCCAGAGGATTCAATAAAAATGTTAAAGAAAAAAAATGTAGACACAAGAGGTCTTCAAATAAAGAAAGGAGAAAAAACTTTTTTTTGGTCAGGGAAATACAGAGAAGACATGAATATTAGGGACACGATAGAAACACAGCTAAATGTTTTGGAAACATTTGATCCTACGGTTCCAGAAGAATTTAAAGAAAGTAAAATTTTAATGCTGGGAAACCTAATGCCTTCCGTACAAAAAAGGGTGTTAGATCAAATGAGAAAAAGACCCAAATTAATAGTGCTGGACACGATGAATTTTTGGATGGACAACTGTATGGGAGACCTAAAACAAGCTCTTAAAGAAGTAGACGTTTTAACGATAAATGATGAAGAAGCAAAACAATTATCAGAAGAGGGATCTCTAATTAGGGCTTCAAGAAAAATATTAACAATGGGACCAAAGTTCCTAATAATAAAAAAAGGAGAGCACGGAGCTGTTCTTTTTAGCAAACAAAAAACATTTTATTGTCCAGCCCTTCCGTTAGAAAGAGTTTTAGACCCAACAGGAGCTGGAGACTCTTTTGCTGGGGGTTTTGTAGGGTATCTTGACAAAACAGAAGACTTTTCTTTTGAAAACATGAAAAGAGCTGTTGTTCATGGGTCTATAACCGCGTCGTTTTGTGTGGAGAGTTTTGGAACAGAAAGGCTGCATCAAATAAAAGAAGAACAAATTAATTATAGGAAAGAAGAGATAAAGGAAATAATAAGTGTAGACCTATAAATTAAAACAATTTTAGATTTCCACTAATGCTGTTTTCATACCAAACATCAACCTTTAAAGATCTTGATTCAGCCGCTTTAACCGCCAAAAAATCACACCTCTCATTTTCTTTATTATTAGAGTGACCCTTTACCCAAAAGAAATAAACAGATAAAAGCCTGTAAATTTTCAAAAACCGAATCCATAAATCAGAGTTTTTCTTGTTTTTAAAATGTTTTTTCTCCCAATTAAAAACCCAACCCTTCTCAACAGCGTCTACGACGTACTTAGAGTCAGAATAGATCTCCACACGTTCATTCCGAGTTTTTAAAGACTCAAGAGCGACAATTACACTAAGCAGCTCCATTCGATTGTTTGTAGTTAGGCGAAATCCCTCAAAAATTTCTTTTCGCCGACCTTTATATTTCATAACAACACCATAACCACCCCTTCCTGGATTCCCTTTTGCCGCGCCATCTGTATAAATAATAATCATTTTAAAAAGTAGTCTCTATAATTTTAGGATAATATAAATATTCTAATTTCTGAATTTTTGCAAGTAAACTTTCAGCGGTCTCGTTTTCTGACACAGGGACGGTTTTTTGATAAACCACCTTGCCGCTATCATAAGCCTCGTTAACCAAGTGAATTGTTATTCCACTTTCTCTTTCCCCGTTTTTCACAACCTCACGATGAACATTTATGCCGTACATTCCTTTTCCACCATATTTTGGTAAAAGAGAGGGGTGAAGGTTGATAATTTTGTTTCTATATAAAGAAACAAGACGGCTGGGAATCTTGAGTAAAAAACCAGCAAGGACAATGATATCAACAGAAAGATTTTCAAGACTTTCTTCAACCACAAAAGAGTTTTCAAGAGAGTGTTTGGTAAAAAGAAAGGTTTCTATTTGTAGTTTTGCAGCTTTTTTTAAAACCAAAGCTCTTTTGTTGTTTGAACAGACAAGAACAACCCGAAATTTTTTTGAAGAAAAAAAATGGTTACAGATGTTTTCGGCATTTGTTCCGTTTCCAGAAGCAAAAATAGCAATGTTTTGCATAATTTCTTTTTTCAAAAATAAACAAAAACAATAATAAACAAGTAAATGTTAAAAGACAAATGCATAAAGCTTGTAAAAAAAACAATTAATGTCTTAATTTGCACTAATGTTAACTAAAATTAATAAAACATGTCAGATATAAATACAAAAGTAAAGGCAATTATAGTAGACAAATTGGGCGTAAACGAGTCAGAGGTAACAGAAAGCGCGAGTTTTACAGATGATTTAGGGGCGGACTCTCTAGACACGGTTGAGTTAATAATGGAGTTCGAAAAAGAATTTGACATACAAATTCCAGATGATAAGGCGGAAAAAATAGCTACAGTAGGAGACGCCATTTCTTTCATAAAAGAATCATAATACAACAAAATGAACCAAAGAAGGATAGTTGTTACGGGTTTAGGAGCCATAACACCTATTGGAAACAACGCCCAAGAATATTGGGAAGGATTAATTACAGGTGTTAGCGGAGCCGCTCCTATTACTAATTTTGATGCGTCAAACTTCAAAACTAGATTTGCTTGCGAAGTAAAAAACTTCGATATAAATAACTTTTTAGATCGTAAAGAATCGAGAAGGTTAGATAGATTTTGTCAGTTTGCAATGATTGTCGCAAAAGAAGCGTACAAAGACTCTGGATTAACAGAGAGCGTGTTTAATCCTGACAGGTCGGGCGTTATTTGGGGATCAGGAATAGGAGGGATGAAAACTTTTTTTGATGAGTCTGTGAATTTTGCTAGAAACAACACCCCAAGGTTTAATCCCTTTTTTATACCGAAACTAATTTCAGACATACCAGCTGGTCACATTTCAATGAAATATAATTTTAGGGGCCCAAATTTCACAACTGTTTCGGCGTGTGCCTCCTCCACAAACGCCATTATAGACGCGTATAATTATATTAAATGGGATAAGTCAGACTTGTTTATTGTTGGAGGTTCGGAAGCGTGTATTTATGAAACGGGAATAGGAGGGTTTAATGCGATGATGGCTCTTTCTACTAGAAACGAGGATCCGAAAAGCGCCTCAAGACCGTTTGACAAAGAAAGAGACGGGTTTGTAATGGGAGAAGGGGGTGGAGCTATTATTTTAGAGGAATACGAGCATGCCAAGAAAAGGGGGGCAAAAATATACGCTGAAATTGTTGGAACTGGATTAACAGCGGACGCTCACCACATAACAGCTCCCCATCCAGAAGGGTTGGGAGCAAGAAATGTAATGAATCAAGCTATAAGCGAGGCGGGATGCTTGCTTTCAGATATAGATTATATTAATGTTCATGGAACATCCACCCCTTTAGGCGATATAGCAGAAACAAAAGCTATTAAAACACTCTTCGGTTCACACGCGTATAAGCTAAACATTAGCTCAACAAAATCTATGACAGGCCACCTGTT
>MDSX01018930.1_pt1 | contig 16498 bp, 18 predicted proteins | sample 811141 | NCBI WGS metagenome assembly MDSX01 (sample SAMN05326642, study PRJNA326480) | marine metagenome | isolation source: seawater | place: Atlantic Ocean: South East | collected 2010 | reverse complement strand
TCCTCCTCCGCCAAATCCACCGCCACCATTATCACCGCCATCTCCTCCTCCGCCAAATCCACCGCCATCTCCTCATCCACCAAATCCACCGCCATCATCACCGCCATCTCCTCCTCCATCAAATCCACCGCCACCATCATCACCGCCATCTCCTCATCCACCAAATCCAACGCCACCATTATCACCGCCATCTCCTCCTCCACCAAATCCACCGCCACCATCATCACCGCCATCTCCTCCTCCACCAAGTCCACCTCCTCATCCATCACCACCATCTCCCTCTCCCTCACTGCCACCATCACCTTCACCCCCACTACCATCTCCTCCAAGCACATCACCACCATTATTACCGCTATCTCCTCCATCACCAACCTTACAGTCACAACATTTGTTACTAAACAGCGGGTGGAATTGGATTTCATTCAATATCTTACCACAAGATACATTGATACAAAGTGTTTTAAGCTCGACTAATATTTTCAGAATATTAACCAACAATGGTGCTTCACAGCTCTTTAATTTTGGCTGGGCTGGAAGCTTGCTTTCCATAAATGTAGAACAAATGTTTAAACTAGAAACGAGCAGCGATACTACATTAAATATAAATGGAAACACTTTTAGTGAATTGACCTATAATTTTAATGCTGGATGGAACTGGGCAGGTAATATTTTATATTCACCTTTGAATTTAGATGATTTTCTACCAGGAGCTTGGGAGGTCGGAGATAAAATATTAAGTCAAAGCGGCGGTGCACAAAGACTTCATGAAATGGGATGGCAAGGAAGTTTAACTAATTTGAAACCCGGCGTAGGTTACAAAATTTATAAAACAAATGCTGGCATCTTCACACACAATAATCCAATTTCATATATGACAACACCATTGTCTATTCGTTCGCCACAAATAAACACGATTACTATTAGAAAATTTCAAGAAGCAGCTTCTCCATTTATCAGCGTTTCCATCGACGGTGTATTGACAACGAATGGCACAATTACTGCATTCGACCATGATGAAACAACAGTAATTGGTATATCAACATCAGGTAATGTAATTGCAGGACAATATAGGCATTTTCTGTATATAGGTGGTATTGTAGGCCACTCGTATTCACTACAATATTCCGATCACAACCATGCATACATGCTTTCTCCAAAATATCGATTCGTTTCTAACGACTTTAGCTTTCAAACCTACTCTTACACAAGTTCTTCACCACCACCTACTCAACCTTCATCTCCATCACCGCCAGTGTCACCACCATCTCCTGCGTCTGAACCACCTCCTTCATCTCCACCACCACCAGTATCACCAACATCTCTTCATCTAGCAAATAATCCGTTGCCAACTATTCCTCCACCTCCATCTCCACCTGCACCGCCTCCATATCTACATTCACCTCCACCTGCTCCCCCTTCATATCCCCATAAATCACATTTGCCTCCAGCTTCACCTACACAACCCTCATCACCACCTTTATCACCAGGTGAAAGTCTGAATTCCCGAATGTCAACTATAATTGAAATGTCATTTCTTGTCGCAAGTGAATTAACAACATTCAAGAATGAACAGCAACAAAATTTTACGAATATTCTAGCAAGAAGACTTAATTGCTATGTTCCAAAATGTTACATCAGTGTAAGAATTCAAGCAGCAAGTATCAGAATTATTGCAACCATGACAATTCCGATAGATATTCCGGAAAATATATCTGATAATGTGACTAAAGCTGCAGAAACATTGACATCAACAGAAAATATCAGTACTGTTTTCGGATTGGATATCATATCAACAGATCCATTGAAAATAAGACAATCTGTTGTACCACTTGTTGTTGCTGCACCGCCATCTATTCAATTATCTCCTGTAAACGAATATTTGAGTTGGCTGATACCGACTATAATAATACCTATAGGTATTACAATACTCCTGTTCTCATGCGTATTATATGCACATAATTCACAAACCAATATATCAAATTTCTTCATAAATTTAAGTACATAGATATTAAAAGCATTCGGTACAGTATGTTTTATGATTTTTCCAATCCACTTTTTGACAAAGTTTTGAGCAATACATGACTTTGCATTGCTTACAATGCAAGGTTGTTTTTTTGCAGCAAACTTCGCATAACCCCCATTCAGAAGAATGAGGGATCTTTTTTTGATACACAATGTCTTTTGCTAGTATGTTGCATATTTCATAGACATCGGACAAGTAAAAAATATCTTTGCGAAAAGAAAATCGCAGCATGTAACAATGTTCTACAGACCCAATAATCACGATTGCATTCTTAAAATTATCGTTCGTCACAAAGCTAAAAGCATTTATACTTTTTGTTACATTAAACCGAATAGCGTTCGGTCCTTTGCATGAACATAATGTGATGTTTTTATACATTGTACCGAAAAATGATAAAAAAGAATTTTGCCTTCCAAACATAAAAGGAATATGTGGCAATGCCTTACTTTCAACTGAATAGTTTTTCTTACATTCCAATTTTGAGTAACGTATTCTCAAACATTCCACTTCATTTTCACAAAACACAAGAGTCTTCCCATAATTTTCATCAGCAATGAAATCAAAGTTGACCATTTTTTTTGAAAAAAAAATCGAAACAAAATGCTCTCCACTCAAAAAACTACTTCATATTCACGTGCCTTGTATTATTGTCCACCTAATGACTGTATACAACATGAGTTGTATGTATCAAACGATATTTATGATGTGTGCACAATAAATGTCAAGGATTATATTAGTAATCCTGCTCATAATACCGAAATTGAATCAATCTTATTTTGTGACGGTCACTATACGGTTTACCTTTTTGATGGCTCAAAAATATTAAATCTAGGAAGGTACACAAATAGAACAACTGCAGAATATGTATACCTGTTTTCTACAAATAATTCGAGATGTCGTACCAAAGAGGAAGTACAGAGTCAACTAAAGAAGCTTACTTCATAATATTTATTTTGTAGATACCGATGCAATAGATGTCGATAGCGATGCTATAGCTTTAGGAGAATTTGGTTGCGATGTAGATGTCAATGCCGCTGAAGATGATGGTGCCACTGAAGATGATGGTGCCACTGAAGATGATGGTGCCACTGAAGATGATGGTGCCGCAGGAGGTGCTTCTTCATGTTCATCATCGTCGTCAAAAGATACATTCATAGCTGAAAAAGCTTTCTCAAAATGCTTCTTTTTTAAACTCATCAAGGGATAAAGATCTTTTATACAAGTAGCGTATTCAAGTTGTGATCTGAACATTTGATCTTCACACTGGTCCTGTAACCTAAAAGCAGATGCTCTTCTCACAATTTCACTCAAATCTGAACCAGAAGAGCTTTTAGATTGTTTGGAAACCCATTCTAATAAGTCTCGTGATATATTTTCATCTGCAGTCTTTAAAATAAGTATTTGTAACCTTTCGGCTTCATTTGGAAGCTTTACTTCGTAACATTTAGGTAGCCGACGCTTTATCGCAGGATCAAGTAGTTTTAAATTATTTGTAGTTCCTATAATAAATATTGAATCATCTGGTTGATTTCCCATACCATCAATTTGAGATAGAAGTTCAGTTTTTAGTCCATATACTGCGCTTTGATCTAGCTCATTACGCTGCTTCATAATTCCATCAATCTCATCAAAAAACAATATACAAGGTTGAATTTTTCTTGCCAAACTGAATAAGCCTTGTACTAATTTATTTGTTTCTCCAAAGTACTTGTTTTCAAGATGTGATAAACCAAGTGACAAGAAAGGTACATTCGCCTCAGCTGCAATTGCTCTAGCCAACATTGTTTTTCCAGTTCCAGGGGGGCCATGCAAAATTATTCCTCTGCTTGGTCGCAAAATACTCGACTCTTTACTAAAAAATATTTGAGGATGTTTTAAAGGCAAAAGAACATTTGCTTTAATATCTTCTTTGATTTCATCCAACCCTCCAAGCGAGCTAAGTCTATCATTAATTTTATCAGGGTTTACAATGGCTTCATGAATTTGTTTTTCGTAATGATTTAAATTCTTAACAAGCCCAACGGGAAATAAGTTCTGAGTCACGGATTCTGTTAAAGTTTGTGCTAAATGATTGAAAAGCAATCCGATCAATGTTGTTATAAGTGCCATAGTAACAGTAATAACAACTTTGCGAATATATGCTATATAAGGGTTTTTTGCTTCCATTACCTATTCATTAAAAATATATATTTGTAATTTACCGCAAAGGATTTAATTATAAAAATCAACAATCAATCATATGTGCTGATTCTCTTGTACCTCGAATAGTGGCACAACCAGCATCACCGATTGCTCGCATATTAGGGTCCTTCTTTGCATTTTCTTTTATAAAATCTTTATACAATGAATTTACATATCTTGTCCTTTCATCCGTTGTTTGTCTATAACTTAAATCTCTTTTAAATGTATGTCCGTTGTATTTTTTCTCCATTCCCTGTAATGTATAATCTTCAGAATTTATCGTGCTTGTAGGACGAATTATTTCAGATGTCTGCATAGTTTTAGCATCTTCTCGTGATGGAAGTGAAGGTGTATTTGCAGATTGATTTGTAGACATCTCAGCAGATTGTATCTTTTTAAATTTTGGATTTTCAGTTTTTTCTAAATTTCGAGCAGCAGCAGCAGAAATTGCATACGATGGCTTATTTTTTTTTTCGTTTGTGAATGTTGTATTATTATTCAAAAGAACCATATATACAACAATAGCAACAATGACAATAGATAAAGGTTGACACCGTGTAACGACTAAAGTCAAAAAGGAGAAAATTACGAGTATCAAAATTTCAAAGTCCATTTTAAATTATGATATTATAAAAAAAATGAAGGATCGCTGAATTCATCAAATTTTTTTTTCACTTAAAAGTAAATGTGGGAATTGATATGTGAATGTATATCGCAAGCAAGTCCACAAGTAAAAGATATTCTAAAGTCTATTAGAGAACATAATATATGCACAAATACTCAATGTTTTGAAACAATGCAAGATGCTGGTTTTGGACATTATCATAATGCTCCTCAAAATCCGAATCTAACATTCTTCACAATGATATGTGCAATATTTGTCATGCTTCTCCTGAATAGACCTTCGAATTTGCTTACAAATAAACCACAACTTATAGTACCTACATAAAAAGTAGAGTATGTGATGATTCAATCATCTGTAGTTTGATAAATCTGGCATTGGCAATGTTCGAGACAAATGCTCATTGAACATCAGTCCGTACTCACTCATTATTTCTCCCAACAATTCTGCACAGCGTAAAGGATATTTTGGACAATCATATTGACATAATGCGTTAGAAGCTGGATATTGTTTCAAAATTTCCCATTTTTTATCTAAAATTACATTCTGTCGTGCATGAACTTTTGCAAAATACTCATTTCCAGGACGTGCAATGAAAAATCCATTCGAAATCAATACATCAAATGAGGCACTGAGATCAACATGTGGAGGAGATGCAACTCCTCCCAAAATTTCCGGAACACCAATTACCCATGTATTAGGGTTTCGGAACTCATCAAATGCAAATTTCCACGAGAATGAATGGCGTTTTATATCAGAATATCCTCCGCCATAATACAACAAAAAGTATATCCTGAAATAATCAGCCTTGTGAACCCCAGATAGGTATTGGACAGCCGGATGAACATACCATTTTGTATAATTTTTTAGATTTTTCGTAGTTATTAGTTTGATAGGAACCTCCAAATTTTTTTGCATCATTTTTAATGATTTCGGGAATAGAGTCTTTATGATCAAACCAAAATGTCCAAATTATATACGGAACCCCGTTACATGTGGTAAGACGACGACCGGACTGAGCTTACAATGCACGAATTAGTATAATAATTATACCTAAAAATAATATCATACAAATTCGAAGGTGCATTTTTATATTTAGTACATAAATAAATGGAAGATATATGTTTGGTTATACCAAGTACTAACAGACACGCTACACATATAGGAAATCTTTTAACAAGTATAGAAAAACAGACTCTACCACCCAAAGAAATTATAATTGCGATGTCAGAAGCAGATGATGAAACATGTGAATCATGGAAGAAACAAATAACTGATATGACCACTCTTAATATACAGATTGATTGTGTAGCGAGAAAAGCATACGCAGCAGAAAATAGAAATAGAGGTGGAGAACTGTGTACCTCAAATATAATTTCCTTTATGGATACCGATGATACTATGTCTCATGATCGCCTTGAAACAGTTGTATCGAAAATGACAGAATATACAGCAGACGCGTTTCTTCATAATTTCAACATGAATAAAAAATGTTCAGGTGGTAGTGGGAAAACATACACAGCAGGCAAACTACGAGATGTACACAACCACCAAAAAAATAACAACGGGCCTATTCACTTAAACATGAATCCTATGCCACACCACGGCCACTTTACGGTTCGAAAACATGTATTTGAGGATTTAAAACAAGATGAAAGCGAACAGTATAGGCGCTCCGAAGACTCAGAGTATGTCAGACGTGTGATAGACCATGGTCACGACACAATTTTTACAGATTTATGTTTATCCGATTATAACATACAAAACTCAACATCTAACTATTAAAAACAAAAGCCTACAAACTATTCCTTGTAATATACACTGATTTCAGATGAAAATGGTTCATTCGATCTATTTTCACTTGATTGGATGTTTGTATGAGGTTGTAAATGAAGTTCATTGCATCTCTTTTGTATATACTCACTAATGTACGGTTCTCTTCCTGTACAACAGTTCCTTAAATATTCAGTATCAGAACTGAAGCTATTAACAGCACATTTTTGAAGTGAATCCATACTTGATTGTTGAGACATTTTACATATTTTTGAAAAAAAAAAACAGTCAATTCAAACATTTATTTTGTTTAAATCGACCTACTATTTTTTCTTCACCATGTGCGTCAGATGAGAAAAGTTTTCAACGCAAACTAAAAATGATATTGATAGACGATACGGAGTTTGACATAGAAAATATAAGGAAAAAAATAGTAGGAGGCGGTATATTACCAATTTGTAGAAATGTAGACGGTGAACTTATGATACTTTTAGGAAAAGAACGATATATTAGCCATTGGCGAGGATCATTAAAATGGTCAGGTTTTGAAGGAGGTAAAAAATCTGACGAAGAAATCGAGCAAATAGCAGCTCGTGAATTTGTGGAAGAAAGTTTAGGAGTAGTAGCATTAAGTAAAGATATCACACATTCGACAATAGATAAAGTTTTTGATTTGCTACAAGCATCATCATACTGCATTCGTTTAATATTGGGCATCAATCACAACGATGCAAACATTGTCGAAACAAGATACCATACTATGTATGTCGTAGAAGTTCCTTTTCAACCAGAGTGTATCGAAAATTTTGATAATATGAGAAACGAAATCGTAAAGTTTCAAATCAAATTATCTAGATGGAAAGAGCTACTCGAAAGCGTACCAAACGAGTTTCCTTTTATACGTGAAGATTCAATCATAAAAGGTAAAAAAGTAAAAGCAATCATAAATATTAAACTAATAGATAATACATTATGCATACAATACCTATGCGAAGATGGAATTCATAAAATAGTAAAGGAAAACTTAAAAAGTGAGCATACACATGCATATTTAAATTGGTTTTATTTAAGATCAGAACTTCAAAAAAGTATCAAAATATTCTCACGAATTCCAAATGCTATCCGTACAGAAACGAATTGCTTAGGTTATATTCAAGATGCAAAAGTTAATGAAGAATACATAGAAAAGCAATCGATTCAGTGGTGGAGTATAAAAGATTTGAGGCAAGTAATCAAAAATAGAGGCGTTTATCATAATGAATACTTTCGCGCATATTTTCTACCTGTTTTGCAAAGGATTGTACAAGAACTTGAAAATTATGAATAATGGCAAAAAACATGATATGATCAACAGTGCTTTTGAAATAGTACCATCTGTATTAATATTCATGAAATCTGCAAACTTCATCTTCTTCAAAATTTTCTTACAAGATATATTGTCCTTAAAAACTATAGATTCAAAATGTTCATGATTTCTTCTCAAAAATACATTCGTATTATGTTTCGTACAACCATCAATGTTTTCAAATTTATAAATTGTACAAGACTGTTCATCGAAAATAAAAAAACGTAATCGAGGCAAAGCTCTACATAACGCATTTATTTCAATATTATCCGCCCAAATAAGATGAGGTTTCCTTATCTGGTCTTTTAGTTCATCTAACGATAGGTTTGTTTCATTTATGACATTATAGATTTGAACATCTTGCTCCAAAAGTGATTTCGCCACTATACTCCGTATCTGTTGTACATCGAGCATATAGTTTACTGAATATGAAACTGAATGATAAAAACAATCCCCATCCCTTGGCATGTCTTTGATTTCATACTGTAAATCCAATTCATCCAAAATGTAAGACATTCAAAAAAAAAAAAATATTTTTTTTTAAAATAATGTGGTCATTTCCTCTGATTATAGTCATATGTGCTTGTATCCAGACAATATTTTCCATAATATCTCATATGAATAACCCAATAACGAATAAGGTCGACAATAATATTTTAGAAAACAGTATTTTTGTATGTATGGTGAGTTATAAAGATAATCATTGGGTTGATGATATTGTAAATATTCTGAATTCATCAACATGCTTCCACAGAGTATTTATTGGCATTGTTGAATACATTGAAAAGGATAGCATAAGTGAACAAATCCCATCTAAATTTAGGAACAATATTAGAGTGAAAACAGTATCTTCAAAAACTGCAAGTTTTTTATCAAATGGAAGAAAAACATGCTTCAACAATTTGTACAGAAATGAAAAATATGTATTATTTTCGAAATCTACACAATTATGCAATGCATGGGATGATATTCTTATCAATTATGTAAGAGAAAGATCAGACATAGTAATTTCTACAAAATTGGAAAACTCTACAGAGAACAAATTTTTAAAAATTGATTCCGCTGAAAATCCAAACTTATTACTTGGCAGCAGAAAAATGTGCTCTACACACTATATGCGATCTGTTCCTTCTGTTTTATGGTGCGAAGATTTTTCATTCAGTAAAGGTGATATTGCACATATGCTATTTTCAAATGAACATTATTTGGAAATTGCGGCGATTTTATTTCACAATAACATAAAATGTCATCATCCAGGAATATGTATAGGTAGAAGAGCACAGCACCCAGTAGGTTTAAGAAGTAAAAGTAAATTCTCTATGGTAAATAAAAAAAACATTTTATCGTTTACTAAGAGCATTGGTATTAATTTAGAGACCAATCATGTAAGTCCGCAACTTCGCTGTGGTTTAACTTTATATCCAAACTCAGAAGAGTGCATAGCCAAATACGGTTCTACATGGCAAGCAAATCTAATGATTGAAAATCTGAAATAATTGCTCACCATATTGATGATAATCAGTGATATAAAAAATATTTGAGTACAAAAAATGTTCAAGTTACTCTTATTGTTTACATTATGTCATAGAATAAATAGTCTTAATGCATCTTTCTTTATGGACATTCTTTATAATAAAACATATGGATCGCATACATATTTCGGTTTAAATGTACACTCTTATGCAACGAATTACAGTACATATGTAAATGAAATAAACACAAACAACATAGAATATACGGATGCCATTACTCTACACATGTATCCCACGAAAATAATAACAGTATCCACACAATTCGATTATGTGCTCGCTGACGATAAGTCCACCATTATATTTTATTCTACAAATATTATGTCATCTCCATTGATTGCTTCTATATTTACAGTTTCAAATACATCTACACTCGAACACTTTTTAGATCACACACTTTTAGAAAAATTAGACTCTCAATATGTGTCGCATCTTGTGAATTGGAAAGATTCATCATCCATTATTCTCCGTCAAAACTTGTATCCGCATTACAATTTTTGCTACTTACAGCTTCAAACATACGATGTCATCAATACGATTTCTTTGAAACATCCAGATATTCAGCATATGACATTTCATGGTTCATACATCTTCAATTCTAGCGAAAATCATGTCATATTTTACAGTAATACATCTGGCTTTGATAATGTATTCACTTCTCCAAATCAATTGAATATTGTAAGTTTACCATACAACACTTCTATGATAAGCTCTGCCTTAGGAAACAGTCCGAATACATGTTCTTTGTCAAATATATCAAATTTAAATTCTTGTTACAATGATGATAGTACAACAAGTTCAGATAACAAAACATGTAGTATGATTCCATCTGATGATCTAAGACTATATTACTGTAATGGAACATTTGATACCACTTCATTTAAAGCACATATACAATGTTGTGCATGTGCAGGGGGATACAATACTTTCAAAACAATGATTCAGAAAAACGATGGCAGTATACGAAACACAAATGTTGTCTACATGGAAGAAACTGTTGACGATATAGTATCAATAAACTCAACCGATCTATACCTGGTTGAAATGCAAACATATTTTCCTATGAATTGCTCAAGTTTTATGTCTTCAAACTCTGAATTGCTTGGAACAACATACGAAAACGTTTTTACAACTATCCTTGGTCCTATTTTCGAATACACTCAAAAATTAAATGCTTCAGAATCATCTCGATGTTACTCCAAAATAACATCAAAATATTATGATCAAAACAACACTATAAACATATATAAATACTTAAAAAGATTGTTAAAAATTCACGAACAACAATCAACTCCTCACATAAAAATACATTCTGTGCCATACTTTAACTACATAGTTGATGTAAACTCAATCAACACACAATACTCAGAAAGATTAGAAAATACGTCATGTATCGCAGGCATTGATGTAAACGCAACATTATATAGCTCATGACAATCTTCTGCGTTTGTTACTCTCCTTATGATACGAAAAGCAGTTGCTTGTTAGTAAGTACATCAAGTTTACAAAAAATTGAACATAACATCGTTTCGCTAATGGCATAATATAATGTATGTAATAACAAAGTTTCTTTTTAATGTCTAAAGACGATTTGCATGATACTTCCAAATCATCTTCGCTGTAATAAATATTTACTAATCTATTGAAACTGATCTCTGCGACATCGTGCAAATTTATAATCATCGAAAAAAAAAAATACCCAGATAAATGTCAAAATCATTACGAATTGCAGTAGATGAAATGCCACATCAACACACGAGTTCAAACCTATTACAATGGCACCCTTCATATGCCGATATGAAGGGTTCTTCACCCCCGCCGTGTTACTATGAATTCATGGAATGGGCTACATGTGTACAAGCAGGCAAGGATTGTAAGGCTTCGTTTGAAAGATTGTACACGTGTATTAAAATACACGGTATGAAAGTATTAAATGATAAAAGATAATATTTACTACATTTGTTTTGAGGATGAAAAAACGTGTTCCGTCGTCTTGTAAATTTAAACGTTTAGAAGAGATCTATATTGTACCCAACCTTTAAAGTTATTTGACCAAAGGTTCTTTTTTTTGTCCATGTGTGTAATTCCAGGTACAGTTTCCCATTCTTTGACCGGATATATTATCGGACATGCTTGATGTTCGAATGGAGATGCATGCATTGGTTTAGAATCAACTAGCTTTGCATATATATCCTTTGCTTTATCTAAACTATCATCTAACTTTCGGTACGATACTTGAGCGCAACAACTTGCAGAAATAGCAATAGCATCATCGAGAGTTTCAGTACAACTCTTACACCAATGTCCATCATTGTAATATGGTACATGCCATTCATTCGATTCGAGTTTCTTAGCTACTGTTCTTTCCATGGCATTTATCATTTGTTTGGCAAGTTCTCGTATCTCAGGTTGAGCGTCTTCATGGTCTCGTAATTCAAACCAATTTGAGAATTCAGTCGCTGTTAAGACAAGTTTCATATGAGAAAATGGCTCAAGAATTCTATTAGAAACTTGTTTATGAATTCCAAGCTCAATGAATTTCTCAGTATGAGTAATTGCAGAATCTCTTGCAGAATTCCATACTTGAAGAGCAGTTTCGGGATCTTCAATGAGTTCTGTTGCTTGCATACCTGCTTTATTTTTACCCCATGCAATCGGAAAAGCGGTGGATTCACATATATACCCAATTTGCTTCTTAATAGGAATTGCACGAGAACTTGCGCCATTTCTACTAAATACACGATGTGTCATTAACTCGCTATGAATAAATCTTGGATACTCTAATTCAAATGTAATTATTTCGGAATTTGTATGAACGGAACGAGCGATGATCTTTGCAATGATTGGCATGTTAACACTTTTATTTTTTTTTTTTAAATATGATTAAAAATTTGGTGAGTCTATCGTGAACAAGTAAAATCAAAAATTGCTCTCGTCATTCTCGAACATCTAAAGTAAAATCATGATAAGCTAGAGCTCGTTCTTCACTTTCACTGAAACAATCGTATGCAAACTTGTGTAATTTTTGTTTACACTTATGTCGTTGTAATCTTCGTTCTTTGCGCAAGTCTTTTGCGATTCTGTTCTTAGCAATAATACTGTTTTCTCTTCGATGTGGAAAGTATAGTGAAAATGAATCACAACAAACTCCACACAAAACAAATAAGAAACGAAGAGCAGTAAACATTTATAACTCTATCGAAAAAAAAATCGCGTTTATTTTCCGAAACGAAAAAAAAATGAAAACATATGAAGAACTTCTTTTAACCGGCAAATATGAGGTCGAATTGCAGTACGATATTTGTAATCTTATGAACGCAATCGACTATTTTTACAAGATGTCAACTCAAACACAAGCATTACCGATCTTATCGGTACTTCATAATTTGCTGACAAATGACAGAAATGAATTTAATGAGTGTTTGATCCGTTTATTCATTTCAAAATTCCATAAACTAAAATTAAATCGCTGAATAAAAGGTTGCCATTTGTTGACCAAATACATCTTGGATTGTTTGATGAATTCAAATATTGTCGCACCCAGCAAATCTTATCATGTTTCTTTAGGCATTTTCCAGTAAGACTTACCGGTTTTCCTGTTGAAATAATAATAGGCATTTCTTTTGTTCGAAAATAATATCAACCAATGTTCTTCTTTCATCTTCCGAATTGGCGTTTGTGGAACATACTCTCGTACCGTAACTTCTTCAGAAAATTTTATCTTCATTTGTTCGATTTTTTTTTAAAAAAGAAGAGAAATGACATTCGAAAAAAAAGTTGCAACAAGCGTTACTTTTATTTCAATAGTAGTGCTACTGATTACAGGTCTCTTAATAATTTGGTTTGGTATATCAGTAAGCACGAAAGTTATGCTAACAATATTATTGTTCATATTTTGTGGTATTCTTTATAACATGATAGATTGTGGTAAGTTGAACAAATTATTTGGATGAAAAAGTATGTAACAACTGGTCAAAGGTGGAGCCAGTCAAAGTTAACCTCAGGACTTTTCCATTGTAACTCACTTTATTTAAGTGAATCTAAAATACAATGCAACCGACTCACTAAAACCTTTTGATAATAAGGAACCTGACATATCTTTTTTTCATGATCTTTTTGTTGATTATAACCCGACAGAATGTTATTTTCATCGTAGACTTTTTTTAAGCATCTCGTACAACAATAAGCAAAAAAAAATCGAAACAAAAATGTGGACTCATGTAAAATCATACAAGCTTCCCATGGGTGACATGTTTCTTATAGAACGCAATCATAAACAATTACGTAGTATTATTCAAAAAAATGGCGAACACCGTGTATCATGTACTACAAATTCAATGCGGACAATTAAAGAATACTTTCACATCAAATGTCTTGTCGAAAAAGATTGTCTTGAGGGATTAAGTCCGTATATATCTAGAACATATTCGCAAAGTTATAAAAACAACAACAACAAATAAAATAAATGGAAAACTGTATCTTATTATCAGAGTTGTCTTCACTTCTTACGATATTTTTGTCACACTCATATATGTCCTACAAAATAAGTACGAAAAAAGACCACCACAATTCTGACGATAATGAAGAATACTTGCGAGTATTCACCAAGGTTATGAAGAGCTGTAAAGAAATTATCTGACAAAACGATAATTTGCAAATAATAAAAATTTGCGTGAATATGCAATGTTGTAGTATTATATCTCTTTAGTGGCGACCCTTCGGATGCCGTTGCCTATGATCGCGAGTGGTATTTGCCACCCCGATGTAGTAACCGAAAGGTGGTAGGGTGTGTCGCTCTATATCTTTGAGCAAAGTAGACTTTGATTGTAGAAAAATAATAGTGGTGAAACGTGACGATCGACTCATATGAAAACAAAATAGAAAGTCATAAATGGTTTGACGAAGATAAATTTAATTCATATTTTCAAAATGAAATATTTCTTGTTATTCACCTTATTTTTACGCATACACTCAGAAGAAAATTGTTTAACATTACAAGAATGTCAAGACTTTGTAAATACTTATCCATTAGATGGTCTAACAAGTTTTTTAAGTCAAGATAACTCATGTATATACACAGAAGGAAGTGACAATTACTGCATCACAAAATGCACTTCTCATCATTGCGATGATCTTATAAAATTTGGCCGGCCTTTTATACAAAATTACTATGCGAAGCCTATTGGCATAATAACTCCTACATCACCTCCTTCTCCTCTCGATTCTCAAATATGTTACAATGAAAGTATCCCAATTCGAAATTTCTTTCAGAATATGTTACAAACTCTAGGCCTAGTTATTTCTTATTAGAATTATTACTTAGAACCATTTCACTACACAATCTGTTTGTCTGAAAGTTCACTTGTGCTACACTTCATGTTATTACGATACGATCCAATCTTTTGTTTCCTGATCAAATTTTGAAAATTAAAAAAATATATAAAAATGCAACCAAAAGGACGTCTTGCCAAGTACATTACGAATGACGATTTGAAAACAAAAGGATATTGCATCATTAAATCTGCAGTTGATGAACAGAGTGTAAAAAATATTCTAGATTGCCTTGCACAAGACCTCAATAATCTAGGCACGAACATTAACCTGTTTGACCCCAAAACACATACGAATGATCGTTGGCCTCAAACATACAATGGACTGATTCAATCTCATGGAACAGGTCACTGGAACTCCGCTTGGCTCGCTAGAAAAGCATGTAGAAAAACATGGAGCGAATTGTACAATTGTAATGAAAATGATTTATTAAGTTCTTTTGATGGATTGTCAATTGTAAGACCCAAAACCCAGACTGCATTCTTTAAAACTGTAGATGAAGATGGTCTTCCTAAATGGTTTCACCGAGACCAAAAAATGATGAACAAGAAAGCTTGTGATTGTGTACAAGGCTTGCTAAGCTTGAGCACAGTCAAAGAAGGAGAACATTCTACGATTCTGATGGTTCCACATACATGCATACAAGATCTTACGAATGAATTTTATGATCGCTTTTTTGATCCTTCTGAGCATTTCAAAAATGATAGTGACTGGCACTACTTTTCAAAGGATGAATTAGCCTTTTTGAAAGAGCGGTGTGATATTGTAAAACCGAATCTAAATCCAGGTGATATGTTATTATGGTTGAGCTGCATTCCTCATGCTGCAGCACCTGGATTTTCATCATCTCCACGAAGTATGAGAATCGCCATGTTTAATGCAATGATGCCTAGACAACTCGTGAGTGAACGAATATTGAAGAAACGTAAACGTATTGCAAACACTGGTCTGACAACAACGCATAATGTAACAGATCCAATTTTATTCAAATGGATCAACGGTAATCATCCAGTCATATTCAAACCTCAAATTCACAAAATATATGATGAGAATACAGAAGAAGAAATTAAAAACTTGATTGGATTCAATATTTCTTAAATGTCTGAAAGAAGGTGCAAATTCACATCTTCGTATTTGACTTTGTGATTTTCAGACATTTTTTTAAACACACGACAAGAAGATTCCAACACACATTTTTGACAAAAAAGTTTCGTGAGACAATCAAAAAAAAAGCTGAAGAAATTAAAATGCAGGATACTATATTTCGAGATTGTTCCGGTGGTGTATGTTTTGCACGATTAAATCCTGTAAGATTGGGCAATGGTGGTAGTGAAGACATTTTAGAAAATGGGTTGTCTTTCTTCTGTCCGCTCACAAATGCAACAGATATTTCAAGCACATTGTTCGAACGGTGTGAAGTCCATCCTAAAAACAGCGATCGCACAGGATTTGTAAATTTAGAAGATGAAAATTTCATATTTTCCTGTAGAAGTATTGAGAGTCAAATGCGAGTCGATCGGACATATAGACAAGAAGACAAGTACAATTGTACAAAACTCGTCGAACGACAACCATCTCCTCTAACTGTTTCTCAAACCATATCACAGACACAAACCATGCCACAGACACAAAACATGCCGCAGACACAAACCATGCCGCAGACACAAACCATGCCGCAGACACAAACCATGCCG
>MDSX01023489.1_pt1 | contig 16500 bp, 14 predicted proteins | sample 811141 | NCBI WGS metagenome assembly MDSX01 (sample SAMN05326642, study PRJNA326480) | marine metagenome | isolation source: seawater | place: Atlantic Ocean: South East | collected 2010 | reverse complement strand
TGGTTCCATAGCTCAGCTGGATAGAGCAGCTCACTTCTAATGAGCAGGTCTCAGGTTCGAATCCTGATGGGATCACTCAAGGATATTTATCCGATATCAAAAGACTTTAAATCAGACGATTTAAAGTCTTTTGTATTTTTAAGATGAAGCATATGTTCATATAAATACATACTGTTTGTGCTCAGGCTATCAATTTCAATCGAATTTCTTATTGTGATATACTAGTACTAATAGTACTATTTTATTATTTTTTGATTTCTGGTTTTTACCTTCGATAGCTATGGTGATTGGGTAGGTTGATGTGAGTGATCATTAGAGCAACTAGTTGGCGGTAGTGGCTCGTTTTCCGTTTATGATTGTGGTTCTTCTCACTAAATACATGGTGATCGTATCTATATTATTATTGAGGCTGATTGTTCAGCTACTACTGTTTTATAGACTAATGAGTACTAGATCCTTTTTTGTTGGTAATTATCTTTTTAAACTGTCTCTACCAATAATCGCTTGCAAACTTCATGGCTAAGCGATATATTTCTCGACTTTTCGTAGCTTACTATCATAGTTTTATCGAAGTCTTCAACCTTAGAGATGTTGAAGGTTGTACCGAGAGTGATGTTTTTTTCATTAAGCATAGTGAGAAGGGAAGCAGAACTATCACCTACAGCCCGAAGAATAATTTCGCTTCCGGCAGAGAATGAGGACAAGGTTTTATAACTTTTTCTTTTAAATTCACCATTTTTATCTGGAATAGGCGAACCATGTGGATCTGTAGATGGATAACCAAGAATTTCATCCATTCGATCAAAGAGACCATCAGTTTTGAGATGTTCCATTTCTTCAGCGATACTATGTACCTCTTCCCATCCAAATCCCATGATCTGTACCAGAAACATCTCTGTAAGTCTATGCTTACGAATGATAAGTGCAGCAGCTAAGCCGCCTAACTTCGTAAGTTTGATAGGTTTGTACTTCTCATATTCGATCCATCCATTTACAGTTAATTTCTTAACCATATTGTTAACAGTGGGCTTGCTTACATTCATTTCCTTACCAAGTGCAGTAACAGTCACTGCTTCATTTGTGAGGTTTAGAAAGTAGATTGCCTTGAGATAATTTTCTTTAGTCTGAGTTGCCATATTTGGAGATTCATTATCAAATATATAAAAGAACGGTCAATTTATTTGTTTGATATAATCTAACAAATTACTTTTGCGATATGAAATACATTAAAACAACACATTTTTATTTATTTGCGCTACTAATATGCTTTCTGTTACCTGTATTGACAAATGCTCAGAATAAAATTGTAGGTCTTGTAAGTTCTTCAAATGGTAATTTAGAGTTTGTTAATGTAATTTTAGATAACTTATATTTTACACAGACAGATAGTGATGGAAAGTTCGAATTTCTTAATGTATCTAGTGGACCTCACCAATTAGAGGTAAGTTATGTAGGATATAAAAATGTATCTCTTTACATAGATGTTCCCTTTGATGAAAGAAAACGTATAGCGATCAATATGGAGTCAGACTTTTTAGTGTTTGATGAAGTAGTAGTGACTGGCACTAAGACCTTTAAGAGACAAACGAAATCAGCTGTCATCGTAAATGTAATAGATAGTAAGACATTAGATAATGTGCAAGCATGTAATCTATCAGAGGGATTAAGGTTTCAGCCAGGATTAAGAGTAGAGACAGATTGCCAGACTTGTAATTATACTCAGATTCGTATGAATGGCCTAGCCGGAGGATACTCACAGATTCTTATCAATGGCAGACCGATTTTTAGTCCTCTTACAGGATTGTACGGGCTAGAGCAGATACCAGTAAATATGATTGATAACATTGAAATTATCAGAGGTGGAGGATCGTCACTATATGGATCCAGTGCTATCGGAGGTACAGTGAATGTGATAACTAAGATACCGAAAGTGAATAGCTTTAGTATCAATTCTTCGTACCAAAACATTAATGGTGTAGCTAGCGATTATATGTTCAATGCCAATAGTACTTTAATAAGTAAAAGCAAGAAGAGTGGTATTTCTTTATTTCTCAATCGGAGAGAACGAGAAGCTTACGACCAAAACGCGGATAATTTTTCTGAGATACCTGAAATCAAAAATACTTCTGTAGGTGCGAGTGCATTTTTTCTGCCTTCAGAAAATCAAAAAATAGAAGTCAGTTTATCTAATCTAAACGAATATAGATACGGAGGAGAGTTGGTAGATGGAGCGGCACACCTTGCATTACAATCTGAAGAAAGGACACATAATGTATGGATGGCTAGTGCAGATTATCAGATCAATTTTAATAATGATAATACTAATCTGATTACCTTTGCCGCATGGCAAAATACAGCTAGAGATCATTACACAGGTATCTTTCCTGATGAGGAGGACAAATTAGCTTATGCCAATCACTTATCTGCTCCGCCGTATGGTACGTCACTGACTAAAACAATGCAAGGTGGAATTCAAATTAATCATAATTTAAATGACTTTTTGGGTGGATCTAATGCATTGACTTTTGGAAGCGAATATTTGGTTGATGATACATTTGATGAAATAGGTGCCTACAATTATTTGATTGATCAAGTAACTAAAGACTTTGGTACATTTGTACAAAGCGATTGGGAAGTATTACCATCGCTTAATTTGCTTTCTGGTGTTCGTATAGACAAACATAATTTAGTAGACGGAATAGTAGCTAGTCCAAGACTGTCATTACTATATAAGTATAAAGATAATACTCAATTGAGAGGGAGCTATGGAACAGGATTTAGAGCTCCGCAAGCATTTGATACAGATCTACATATTGCATTCGCTGGAGGCGGAATATCGAGAGTTCAAATTTCCGATGACCTGACAAAAGAAACTTCAAAGAGTTATAATGTATCACTGAATTATGATAGGCCTTCAGAACATTGGGTAGCTGGATTTACGGTTGAAGGTTTTTACACTCAGCTCAATAATGCATTTACTTTAGTACCTATTGGACAAGACGGGTTTGGCGAATTATTCGAAAAAAGAAATGACCAAGGTGCGACCGTTAGAGGATCGACTATAGAGTTAAGAGCCAATTACGATAGAAAAGTACAATTAGAAACAGGTCTTACGATTCAGGCAAGTCAATTCGACAATGTGGTTCAATATATTGATGAAGTAGAAGGCGTAAGAGATTTTATAAGAACGCCAAATGTATATGGATTTGCAAACTTATCTTTCAATCCTAATAGTCGATTGAGTGCTAATATTAATTATGTTTATACTGGAACTATGATTGTACCACATTTTGCAGGAGCACCTAATCAGTTGGTGGATGAGATCGTCACGTCTTCACCATTTTCTGAAATAAGTACAAAGATTGGATATTCACTGCCTATATCGACAGAGACAAATATAGAGATCTATGGCGGTGTCAAAAACCTATTAAATAACTATCAAGAGACATTCGATATCGGTAAGAATAGAGATAGTAATTTTGTATTTGGTCCAGCACAACCACAAACGTTATTTGTAGGTTTGAAGTGGGGTATATAGCAGTTTTTCTATTAAAAAATGTTATACTAAATTTGGCATTAGTTTAGCTTTAATATTTAATTGTATTGTTTGAGCAACTCATTCCACTTGGCATTCCATACATATGCACAATGCTTATTTTTGAGGAAAGAGAAATACCACCAGGATTAAGTCCAAGCTTTCCTTCTGGTATAGATTTTCCTAATTCATTGTAGTAATTAGACCAAATTCTAAAAGTCTCTTTAGTTTCTGGATCTATAAATGTCATAGGATATAGCTGAAATAGCTCTTTTCCGCCATTAGCATATTTAAATGATTCATAGACTAGTTCTGAGCAATAATAGGTATTGTTTTTAATATCAAATACGTGATCGTACTTCTTTCCTAGTAGAGATTGTGCATATTGCACAGCATCAGGTATAAGTTCGGAATGAGTTTCATTTACTCGACCGACGATCACTTTGGAATCTCCATTTTTATCATTTGATCTGCTCAAGAATGTCTTTAGATCTGTCATCACTACGCCTTTTGTAGTTGCTTCTATGACTTGTGGACCGTCTTTACTTAGTATAACCATGCCTATATGAGAGAGATTAGCACCTTCATATCCTTCAGTAACTTTCTCTATGGCATCGCAGAATTCACCACAGTCACTATCTTGGAAGAGTAGATCACCATTTTGTAAAGTGAAAGTTTGACTTCCAATTAATGTCTGAATAATAAGTAAGATTATATTGATATTCATAATTGTTGTGGTCTACAGTATTTTTTTCAAGCAAGTATAAGAATACTTATAGCGTAATAGGCATTTGTTGGGTTTTGTATTTTATTAAATTGCATTTACCTAAAGTTATAAATAATCGAAACCTTAGAATATTGAAATAAATAGAAAATTGATTCTGACTGGTTAGTTTGAATGATATCTAATTGCAAACAGTAGTATGATTTATTGGACTTCATCAAAAGAGAATGTTGCAATTGATATAAGAAGATAAGTAAGTGGTGATAGTATTGGTAATAGAAGAAGTAAAGGGAATATGGATTAGCAAGATGATATTTATTGTTTGAATTGAAAGAAGTAATTCCCCAAAAGAAATCTGAATATTCTTATATTCAGACCATGAAAAGAAGAAAGGCAATACGTAATCTCGTACTCTTCTCACTGGGAACAGGAGTAATATACTCATGTAGAGATAAGTATAAAGCGGTCAAGCTTCTTAATTTAAAATATGTACAAGCGAAGTCTGAGCACTTAGATCTATTGGATGATTTATCTAAATTGATATTGCCTTTTCAAATGATTCCAAAGCTCAAAGATCATACAGCTTTACCATTTATACTTAATAATGTAGACAAGATATTGAATGCAGAGAATCGAGAATTGTTTATAAAGGGTTACAAATCATTTGATATCGAGATAGCCATGCTGACGGGGAAAAAATATAGTGAGATGGAAGATGAAGAAAAGCAAGTCTTGCTTATAGAGTTTAACGAGAAACGATTAGTAGCTAGTCCAGCAGTATACATGGTGTTTGATACAATTAAGTCTAAAACTATACAGTATCTCACAACCACAGAATATTATCAGCGTAAAGTAAATTACTATGAGATGGTTCCTGGTAGATTCCTTGGAGATGTATTAGTGACGGAACTCAAAAATCTGAACGATGAGTGATAATAGATACGAAGCGATCGTAATCGGTGCAGGCATGAGTGGTAGCTGGGTGGCTAAAGAGCTTTGCGATAAGGGTATTAAAACTCTTATGCTAGACCGTGGTCCGGAGGTAAAGCATCTAAGAGATTATCCTACAGCTGGTAAGTTCCCATGGGAATTTGAATTCAGAGGAGATATGAGTGCCGAGCATACTAAGGCCAATCCAATAGCCAGTAAATGTTATGCTTATAGAGATGGAGCTACACACTTTTTTGCGCAAGATGATGTGCAGCCATATTTACAGACCAAGCCTTTTGATTGGATCAAAGGATATCAAGTAGGAGGTAAGTCGCTAATATGGGCAAGACAAACACAGCGATGGAGTAAGTATGATTTCAGCACTCCAGACACTAATAGATTCGGTATATCATGGCCTATCTCCTACAAGGATATAGCACCGTGGTATAGTTATGTTGAAAAATTTGTAGGTATATCTGGAGAAAAAGATGGATTAGATGTTTTGCCAGATGGAGAGTTCCAACCGCCCATGGAAATGTCAGTTGTGGGAAAACATCTACAATGCGTTGTCAAGGAAAACTATAACGATCGACACGTAATATATGCTAGATGTGCTCACCTTACAGATCCACAAGAAATACACAGAGAGCAAGGTAGAGGCCAATGTCAAAATAGAACAATCTGCGAGAGAGGTTGTCCTTTTGGAGGATATTTTAGTGCTAATTCATCGACGATACCATGGGCGCATCGAACAGGTAATCTTACACTGAAAGCAAATAGTGTAGTGCACTCTATATTATATGACGATGCGACTGGAAAGGCGATAGGTGTCAATGTCATCGATGCAATTACCAAAGTACAAACTAAGTATTTTTCGAATGTTGTCTTTCTCAACGCAGGGGCAATTAATTCTACTGCGATATTACTCAATTCTATATCCAAAAGATATCCAAATGGCTTAGGAAATGACAATGGCTTGCTTGGCAAGTATTTTGGATTCCACAATTATAGGGCGCTACTCTCAGCAACATGTCCTGGCTTCGAAGATAAGGTTAAAGAAGGAAGATCGCCTACCAATGAGTATATGCCGAGGTATGTCAATCTTAATAAAGACAAAGATGGTTTTAAGGGAGCTTATGGTGTAGCTATATATACTGCTAGGTATCGCAAGCAGGAAATCAAAGCAATCGGAACTGAGCTAGTAAATGATCTTCTGAAGGATAAAAATTATAAACCTTGGTCTGTCGTATCGATGATGATGGGTGAAACATTACCCAAAGAATCTAATAGTATTTCGCTTGACTCTTCACGGGTTGATCAATATGGAATTCCATTAATTAAATTCAATGTTGGTTATGATGATAACGACGAGAAAATGATGGAACACTTCTATCAAGAATGGGAGCAGATATATGAGAAAGCAGGCTTTACAAATGTGGAAAGAATAGATACTGGACAAGCGCCTGGACTAGATATTCACGAAATGGGAGGTGCACGTATGGGCAAGGATCCCAAGACTTCAATACTCAATGCACACAATCAAGTACACACCGTCGATAATCTTTATGTATCGGATGGAGCATGTATGACGTCTACCTCTTATCAAAATCCTTCATTGACTTATATGGCATTGGCTGCACGTGCAGCTGATCATTATATGAAGAGAAAGGGATTATAGTTGTGAAATATTGTAAAATAAATAATAATGCAAACAACTAACTACTACTTAAAGAATATCGATTCTATGGACATAGAAAACTTTGATTAAAGATTATCTGATCCTGAGTTTTCTAAATAATATGAGGTAGATTTTGCTACACGGTAAGATTAATAGTTTATAACGACTATAAAGGTTTTACATCAAGCCTTTATTTTCATTGTAGACTATTGTCAATTCTTGAATCAGTCGCTCACCAAAGGCGAGTAGATTCTGAGTTTCATCTGTACGAGCTAACTTTATCTTAGAAAAAATAAGTAAATTTTTCCCATTACTCTCTACATGAAAGATCGATTCTTCTTCAAAGAATGTTATTAATCTCGGTGTAAAGAATACTCTGATCATTGCTTCATCATCTCCCATAAGTAGAAACTTATTAGAGAACTTAGTATACATCTTGAAATCAATATCCTTGTATCCAGTAAAGGCCATTACCCTGTCAAATAGCTTCTCTACAAAACCTTCTTTCTCCATCATAAACTTCGGTATCTCGTTATTGATTTTGATGGTCATGAGGGTAGAATAAAACACTTCGGCAGTAAATGATGCGCCTTCATTAAATATTATATCAGCGATTTCCCAATTGTTATCCGTGCTTTCAAATCTTCCAGAGAGTACATTAGATTTTCTTTCTATTGGTCTGAGTTCAAAGAATTTGAATCGCCTTAATTCTTGCGTATCTTGATCAGGAAGAATATCGAAAGTGTATTTATTTTCTTGGGCAAGCCTTTGTAATCTGGTTTGCCTAGGTGACAATTGTACTTGTTTATTATCAAGAGAAATTTTTAGTGCCTTGCGATGGTTGGAAGAGGAGACATGATTGTCTATTCCGCTGATAATCACCGTACCTCCTTCACTTCTATAGTTGTCTATATATTCAAATAGATTATCTTGATAGGTAAGACCTACAAGTCGAGTATCTGACAAATCAATATGTAGATTTCTGCCAGAAGGAATATCCTTTACTAAAGACATAAACTTGTGAATCGATAAGAAATTGGCCACTCCTTTTACTTTTATATGATGTGTCCCTTCTTTATCTATCATCATATTAGTATCGGAGTTAGCCGATAAGGAAAAGAATTTAGAAATAGGCAGTCTAGCTAAAAGTATCTGTACCAATAAAGTGAATAGTGTTCCGGCTATAATTCCCCAAAGTAAATTAGTGTATAGAGTGATAATTAATGTCACTAGCATGAATAAGAGTTGCTCAAGACCTTCATTATAAATTTTCATGAAAACGGAGGGAGAAGCCAATCTAAATCCTATGTATACCAAAATAGCAGCTAATGCTGCATAAGGTATCATTTGTATGACGGGGGTGAGTAGAAACAGAAAAATGATTAATAGTATACCATGATAAAAGTTGGACCATTTAGTCTTTGCATGATTGGTGATATTGACAGTACTACGTACCACAACTGTTATGATAGGTAATCCACCAATGGCACCACAGACCATAGTACCGATTCCAATACCTATAAGATCTTTATTGAGTTGTGTCTTTCTTTTGTATGGATCTAATTTGTCCACAGCCTTAGCCATAGCCAAGGTTTGAATAGACGCAATAAGTGTAATCGATATCACTGCTATCCAAAACTCTAGAGTATGAGACATACTGAAATCTGGATACATAATCATATTAGAGAGATCGTCAGGCATTTTGATCAAAAACTCTGGTCCCACATGGAATGGTCTACCAAAGAAACTTAGATCATGAGATCTCAAAAAATTGAATAGATAAACCAATGGAATAGATACAATCAATACCCATAGAGATGCAGGTAAGAAATGAAATAATCTAGACTGCATCTTGGGTAGAATGATCAACATCAAAATGCCAATTACAGATATAATCAAAATCAATGGGTTGAATTCTCCAATATGATCCAATATTCCAGTAAGCTTTTCTATTGTATTGCCTTCTATTGATTTGATACCTGTTGCCACATAGATTTGGCTCGTGAAAATTATTACACCTATAGCAACCATGATACCAGTAATTACGGAAGATGGTATGCTCTCGGCAATAAATCCAAGACGAAAGATGCCTAAGAGAACTTGGATTCCTCCCGCAACTACCGTAGCTGCCAGTACATAATTAAAGGCATTGCCGCTGCCATCATCTAAGCTGGCGATGGCTGACAATATAACGGCTATCAAGCCTGCAGCGGGTCCATTAATCGCTAGGTGGCTACCTCTGTATAATGTGACTACTATACCACCAATGATTGCTGAGATAAGACCTGCAATAGGTTCTACACCTGACGCCACAGCAACTCCCAAAGCTAATGGTAGAGCTACTAGGGATACGCTAATAGCCGCTAATAGATCTGCTCGCCAATTTTGAGTTAGGCCTTTTAAGCCTGTAGCAGGTATCTCGTGTCCAGTGGTTAGGTTAGTCATATATCTCTTCGATTATCACTTTTGTACTTATATTGAAGTCGAATGTAAGATTACTTACAGAATTTGACAAATGGAACGAGTGAAAAGAAGACTTATGATGGCAAGGAATATATAATTGGGAAAACTATTATTCTCTAATACCAATTCGATCCAAGTTCTTCATACTCACCTTAAGGGCGCACATTACTTTCTTCTTTATCGAATAATGGCCTTCCATTTTCTCAAGGACTCTGCTAAGCATGGCCACAGCCTCGATTACATATGGTCCGCTCTTGAGTAATACACATTTCGCTCTTGCACTCTCGGCCGTATCTGTGATTTCAGCACTAGTAGCGACTCCTGTAGCAGTTATATTTTGTAGAACTTGAGTAGCCCAAACAATAGGAATATGAGCTGCTTCACAAATCCACATGATCTGATCTTATATTTCAGCAATACGTTCTGAACCTATCTCTACGGCTACTTGTTTTGCAATGAATTCTTTATTGAGTAAGTATCTATATATGTTGAGTAAATCTTTTTCTAGCTTCTTCATTTCTTTCTGTAATTTTTATTTAAGGTAGAATATACTAATAGCATATAACTACTTCTTTTAGTTATTTTTGGCAACTAGAATAATGTTAGATCAACAAAGATAAAGTGCTGAAAGAATGACGAAGTGAAAGTATCCAAAGTCTATGTCAAGCGCATACTTCTGAAACGATATTCACAATAAATGAATTAGCTATAACTATTGTAGTTTTTAAAGACCAATTATTACATAGGTGTTAAACAAACAAGAATAAACTTAATATGGATTTACATAAAAATTTGAATTGGAGATATGCTACCAAGAAATTTGATAGCGAAAAAAAAGTATCCGCAGAAAAGTTAGATTATATATTAGAAGCTGCCAGGTTAGCTCCATCATCCTCTGGATTACAGCCATTTAAAATATTTGTGGTAACAGACCAAGCGATCAAAGATCAGATGAAAGATATCTCTATGGGGCAAAGCCAAGTGGTCGATGCATCTCACGTGCTAGTATTCGCGTCATGGGATCATTATTCTCTAGAGCGTATAGAATCAGTATTTAATTATACACTCAATGAAAGAAGATTGCCGTTATCTACTATGGATGACTACAAAAAGCTTCTTTGGGGTATATATGAACCGCTCGGAGAGGATTGGCACGCACAGCATGCAGCAAAGCAAGCTTACATTTCACTGGGAATAGCTTTGGCAGCTGCAGCAGAGCAAAAAGTGGATGCAGTACCAATGGAGGGATTTATCCCAGAAAAAATGGATGAACTACTAAGTCTAAAAGCACATGGATTGAAAAGTGTTTTTCTACTGCCCCTAGGCTACAGAGATATTGAAAACGATTGGTTAGTCAATATGAAGAAGGTCCGAACACCAAAAGAAGACTTTATTGTAAAGGTGTAGTATTTTGTATTTGCTTCATTATGAGAAATCAGAAGGTATTTTTGAGATTAGTTTATGTCTAAGTTTAATAATTTTCTTCTATATGGCTTTACATTCATCATTAAATGCTCCAGGTTCTTGTTCACCATTTGTAGTTTATGCAAAGATTTATAAAGTTTGTAAGTGAATGTGAAATAAAGATAAGTTCATAATTTTAATTTGCTTTTGATGAGGAGTTCAGTACGGATTTATTTGGTTTTATAGCGGCTATTCAATATCTTAATACCTTGTGTGTATTTATGTGATACGTAGTATTGGTAGTTTAATGCAAAACACTTTCTGACAATCTACCTTTCTAATTTAAGCGAATATTATACACCAGTAATCCGAATATTATGAAATTTGGATGCGCCCAAAAAGTATAGAACAATTAACTTAAAAGTAAAACATGCCCAATCATTCACTAGCAGGAAAAACAGCCACAAAAGAACAACTCATCAATGTACCTCAACTGATCACGGATTACTTTAAGCAAGAACCTGATCTATCTAAAAGAGAAGAAAGGGTTTCGTTTGGAACCTCAGGACATCGTGGCTCTTCATTCAATAATTCCTTCAACGAACATCATATATTAGCTACTACTCAAGCGATTTGCAATTATAGAGAAGCAATGGGTATCACAGGACCAGTTTTTATAGGTTTAGATACTCATGCTTTGTCCGTGCCTGCACAAGCTACTGCATTGGAAGTGTTAGCGGCCAATAATGTAGTAACTATGATAGCTACCAATGATGAATACACACCGACTCCCGCTATAAGTCACGCTATCATCGAATATAATAGAGATAGGAAAATAGGTTTGGCTGATGGTATCGTAATCACTCCATCACATAATCCACCTCAAGATGGAGGATTTAAATATAATATGACCAATGGAGGACCGGCAGAAGGATCGGTAACTTCTTGGATTGAGTCAAGAGCAAATGAGATATTGGAAGATAAACTTAAAGGGATAAAGAGGATATCACTTGCAAAGGCCTTGAGTAGATCAACTACACAACGTTATGATTATTTAGAAGCTTATACAGCAGACCTAAGTCTTGTAATTGATACTAATTTACTTAAGGAATCAGGAATCAAAATGGGTGTTGATCCATTGGGAGGAGCGGGCGTAAAATATTGGCAAAGAATAGCTGATCGCTATAGTTTAAATCTCTCTGTAGTAGATGATACAGTCAATCATACTTTTAGCTTTATGTCTTTGGACTGGGATGGTAAGATCAGAATGGACCCGTCGTCTAGCTATGCTATGCAGAGGTTGATAGGTTTGAAGGATAAATTTCCTGTAGCATTTGCCTGTGACACAGATCATGATCGACATGGTATAGTGACGCAGAGCGGAGGTCTTATGAATCCCAATCATTTCCTCGCGGTGGCGATTGACTATTTATTTCAAAACAGACCGCAATGGAATGCAGATACAGGTATCGGCAAGACTCTAGTCAGTAGTCAGATGATAGATCGCGTGGCCAATAAGCTTGGACGTAAACTAATAGAAGTACCGGTGGGTTTTAAATGGTTTGTAGATGGACTCTATGATGGAAGCCTTGGATTTGGAGGTGAAGAAAGCGCCGGAGCATCTTTTCTCAATATGCAAGGAAATGTATGGTCTACTGATAAAGATGGTATTATTGCCGCCTTACTGGCCGGAGAGATTACAGCGAAAACAGGTAAAGATCCATCTGAAATCTATCATGAGTTTACTAGAGAATACGGAGCTCCTGTGTATGATCGTATAGATGCACCTGCTACTCCTGAGCAAAAAGACAAGCTTAAAAAATTATCTCCTCTACAGATTACCTCTTCTGAACTCGCTGGAGAAAAAATAACCAATGTCCTTACCAACGCTCCAGGTAATGGTGCCGCTATTGGAGGCCTAAAGGTTGAGACCGCCAACGGCTGGTTTGCTGCTAGGCCCTCTGGTACAGAGAATATCTATAAGATATATGCTGAAAGTTTTAAAGGGAAAAAGCATTTGGAGCAATTACAGGAAGAGGCACAAAAGGTAGTTAATGATGTTTTAGGGTAGTTATGCTGGAATAGTCTTAGACGTTTCTTCTTTCTGTAGTAATATGTAATTCATATTCTGCGTCTTTAGTCACTAAATACTATAATTTTACCCTTTCATTTTTTCGTGATTAAATCGGATTTGCAAACATTAAAGACAGCAAAATGCCCTTGTATAATATAAACCCTACTACAACTCAAGCTTGGAAAAAACTTTCAGAGCGATATAATCAAACTAAAGATAGTCATATGAAGGCTCAATTTAGCAATGATGCTAATAGGGCTTCCGATTTTACCATACAATGGAAAGATTTTCTAGTCGACTACTCTAAGAATAGAATTGATCGAAAAACAATGCAATTGTTATTACAGTTGACAAAAGAGGTTAATCTAAAGGATGCAATAGGTAAATACTTTGGTGCTGAGGCTATTAATCAGACTGAAGGTCGCGCAGTGTTACATACGGCATTGCGAGCTAAATACTCGGATACCGTAATGGTAAATGGAGTAAACGTTGTTGATGAAGTATATGAGGTGAAACGACGTATTAAAGAATTTACGGACTCTGTTATTTCTGGTGAGTGTAAAGGATATTCAGGCAAATCATTTACCGATGTGGTGAATATCGGTATTGGAGGATCCGACTTGGGACCTGCCATGGTAACTGAAGCCTTAAAGTATTATAAGAATCACCTTAATGTTCATTTTGTATCTAATGTAGATGGTGATCATGTACAGGAGGTATTACGTGATTTGAATCCTGAAACTACTTTATTCGTAATCGTATCGAAGACGTTTACCACTCAAGAAACACTAAGCAATGCGACAACGATTAAAGAATGGTTTTTAAAATCAGCCACCGAAAAAGATGTGGCAAGGCATTTTGCTGCAGTATCTACCAATGTAGCAAAAATATCGGAGTTTGGAATTTTACCAGCAAATGTTTTTCCCATGTGGGATTGGATAGGAGGACGATTCTCTCTTTGGAGCGCCGTAGGTATTTCTATTGCTTTGGCAGTTGGTTTCGAAAATTTCGATGCGCTTCTAGGAGGAGCAAATAAAATGGACGAGCATTTCAAAAATGAAGACTTCGACAATAATATTCCTGTGGTGTTAGCTTTATTGAGCATTTGGTACAACAACTTTTATGGTGTGGAGACAGAAGCCGTCATTCCATATACTCAGTATTTAAGCAGATTTTCCGCGTACCTCCAACAAGGTATTATGGAAAGTAATGGGAAAAGTGTCGATCGAGATGGGAATCGAATAAATTATCAATCAGGCAGTATCGTTTGGGGTGAACCAGGCACCAATGCTCAACATGCTTTTTTTCAACTGATGCATCAAGGCACAAAGTTAATTCCTGCAAGTTTTATCGGATTTAAAAAATCACTCTTTGGCAATACAGATCATCATAATAAGTTGATGGCCAACTTCTTTGCGCAGACAGAAGCTTTGATGAATGGTAAAGCTGCTCAAGAAGTAAGAAACGAATTAGAAGAAAATAATTTGTCGGAAGTGGAAATCCAATCGTTACTTCCATTCAAAGTATTTGAGGGTAATAATCCGACTAATATAATTCTTATTGACAAACTCACACCAAGTAGTTTGGGAGCATTGATTTCTCTTTTCGAACATAAAATTTTCGTCGAAGGTATTATTTGGAATATCTTCAGTTATGATCAATGGGGGGTTGAATTGGGAAAAAAACTAGCAGAGCAAACCTTAAAGGATATAGAAGGATCTGAAATAGCGCAGCATGATGCTTCGACAACTCAACTTCTCGAATATTTTAAGGATTAGGGATTATGAGTATTAATAGTTTTACAGAAATATTCTGTAAATGACCCTTCGTTATGATCTTATATGTTTATAACGAGAAAAGCTTTAGATTACAAGATGAATTTTATTCCATTCGATATTAATTGTTACAACCGCTTGTACGAGATGTTTTCTTATGACTTCGAACCTGAGCTGATTAATGAGATTTGTACTATTGGACAATTGAGTAAGTTTGAGGAAAATAAAATTCTAGTGGACATAGGTGCTACAATTACTCATCTACCGTTGGTTATCTCAGGGTCTGTCAAGATCATGACCGAAGATAAGGACGGGGCAGAGTTGCTTCTATATTACTTAGAATTAGGCGATACCTGTGCAGTGACACTGAATTGTTGTACTCGTGCTTCTAAATCGACAGTGAGAGCTATTTCAGAGACGGCTGCCGAAGTACTCTTTGTTCCGGTGATTTTCATGGATGAATGGATGGTTAAGTATAAATCTTGGAGAAACTTTATTCTAGATAGTTATAACTCCAGGCTCAATGAAATGGTCTCTGCCATTGATAATATTGTGTTCAATAGTTTAGAAGAAAGGCTTGGAAAATACCTTCGAGATAAGGCATGGATAACTAAATCTGCTATACTTAATATTACTCATCAGGAAATCGCAAATGATTTGCATTCGTCTAGAGTAGTCATATCAAGATTAATGAAGAAACTAGAGAAAAGTGGGTTGATCGCTCAGTCAAGGCATCGTGTTGATTTTCTAGAATTTATGGATAAGTAATCATTGGGTAATGTGAGAGTATTATAAAAAAATAAAAATGGTAATATATTTAGTACTTGGAATCACCGTATTATTTCTCATCAGAAGAGTTTTAGATATTCGCAATTCGAAGGTAAAGTCGATAACAGGTAAAGACGCATTACAAGCGCATGCAGAAGGTGAAGCTACTTTAATCGATGTGCGCACTTCTGCAGAGACATCCCACGGAAAAATCCAGGGTGCTCTTGAAATGAATGTTACTTCCATGGATTTTAAAAATAATATCGCAAAACTAGATAGATCGAAACCGTATATAATATACTGTCGTAGTGGTATGCGTAGTACTAGAGCATGTAAGATTATGGAAAAAGAAGGCTTTACAGATCTCACCAATGTCTCTGAAGGATATATCGGCATGAAATATTGAGAATTGAATTAATTTAATAATGAAAAGAGAATTATAAAGTATATGAAAGTATTACATAGTATCATGACTATAGTAGTTGTAGGATTCACTATAGTAGCTTGTGGAACTCAATCAGATAAAGAATCTACAAGGGTAGTATCTTCTGAAATTGAAATTGAAGCAATTGGACAATCTGATGAACAGATTCGCTTAGCAAAAAGTCTTATTGCTTCCTCAGATGCAAGTAAGATAAAAGCTGTAAATGCAAAGAAAATGTTTAAAAATTATTGCGCTGTCTGTCACGGTCGTAAAGGAAATTTGGAATTAAATGGTGCAGAAAAATTATCTAAATCTAGTGCTTCACTTGAACAAAGAGTAGCACAGATATACTTTGGCAAAGGGACTATGGCGCCATTCAAAGGAATAATCAAAAATGAGGAAATTGTTGCTGTAGCGAAGTATTTAGATGAGTTAAAAAAATAGAATAAAAACTCTAATTATTGGGACTACACCTAACTAGCTTTGGGATAAGCCCTCTTCCTTCATTACTAATGTATAAATCTCCACTAGAATCGAAGCAGATGCCTTCTGGTTGGGTATAGACGCTAGAGTTAAGGAAATCGATATGAATCACTGCAGATGATCGGTTTACAACTATAAGAGTTTTTCCTTGTGAGGACACTAAGTAGAATAAGTCTTCACTTTCATTGTAAGCGATACCAGATGGTGAAAATTGCTTAAGCCTGTTCTTAAGTTTTTTCTGC
>MDSX01076781.1_pt1 | contig 16503 bp, 13 predicted proteins | sample 811141 | NCBI WGS metagenome assembly MDSX01 (sample SAMN05326642, study PRJNA326480) | marine metagenome | isolation source: seawater | place: Atlantic Ocean: South East | collected 2010 | reverse complement strand
TCGTCTTCTTCCTCATCGTCGGAGGACGGACCGAGGCCCCCTATGTCGACAAGATGGCTCGTGCACGCGAAGAGCGCCACCATCCGGCCATCTTTGAACGTTGGTGAGACGATGGTGAGGTCGTTGAGGTGCCCCGTCCCCTTCCAAGGATCGTTGGTGAAGTAGGAATCGCCCTCATTCATCGTCTCCGACGGGAAGACATCTAGGAAGTGCTTCACGGAACGCGCCATGGAATTGATGTGCCCCGGGGTTCCCGTCACCGCCTGCGCCAGCATTTGTCCGTCGAGATCGAAAACACCAGCGGAAATATCGCCGGCTTCACGGCTCGACGTACTGAACGCCGTACGCACCAGGGTTTGCGCCTGTTCTTCGACAACCGACAAAAGGCGCTTCCACATCACCTGGAGCTTAATCTCACTCATCGCATTGGCAGCCATGTTTAGCTCTCCTTCCGCAGCAATTCGATTTCAGCAAGCGCATTGAGCCGCGCCCGGTAGTTCGGCGGCACGACAGTTGACGTTTCGTCCTCTGCGATGACGGCAGGTCCTTCAATCACAGCACCTTCAGTGAGGCCGTCGCGCTGATAAAGCAGCGCTTCAACCGTATCGCCTGACGCCGGGTCGAAAAGCGCGCGCGATTCTTCCGACGGGGCAACGGGACTTGCGTCAATCGCCGGCACCGCGGCCGGCAGTGGACGCTCTGTCGCCAGCGTTAAGTTCCAGGTCAACGCTTCGACATTGAGGTTCGGGATTGTCCGGGTGAAATGCGCCGCATAGGCCGAATCGAACAACGCCTGTAACAACGCCGCATCGTCCGATACGAACGATCGGGTTGGCAGAGAGACAGTGATTTCGTGCCCTTGGCCGCGATACCGCATATAGGCCGTCCGTGTCTCAACCAATTCGGCATCAGGAGCACCGAGGCGTACCACCGCTTCGGCTTCGCGGCGCATGTCTTCGAAGATTCCGTTGACGTATTCGGCGTCGAAATCCCGCAAGTCAACGAGGCGGGTCCGCACCACTTCATAGGCAATCGGCGCCATCAGAAACCCGACGGCAGAGCCGACACCCGCACCGCGAGGAACGATGACGCGGTCGATACCCAGCTTGTCCGCCATCCGTGCGGCGTGCAACGGCGCCGCACCACCAAACGCGACAAGTGTTCGGTCTGCTGTATCCTTACCGTGTTCGATCGCATGGACTCGTGCGGCGTTGGCCATATTCTCGTTGACGATCTCGTCGACGCCCGCCGCAGCGACATCGTTCGAGATTTCCAAGGGGTCCGCGATCCCGGCTTTGATGGCCGCAACAGCGCGCTCCGGAAATAATGCGATCTTGCCGCCCGCGAATCCGGCCGGATCGATCCGTCCCATAACGACATCGGCATCGGTCACTGTCGCGGATTCATTGCCTCTTCCGTAACAGGCAGGCCCCGGATCAGAGCCGGCACTTTCCGGGCCGACCGCGATATGACGCAATGCGTCGAGAGACGCCATCGACCCACCTCCGGCACCGATTTCGACCATCTCAATGACGGGAATGCGAAGCGGCAATCCACTCCCTTTGAGAAACCGATAGGCACGCGCCACTTCGAACGCGCGCGAAAGCAATGGCTCGCAATCGTCGATCAGCGTGATCTTGGCGGTGGTACCGCCCATGTCAAAAGACAAGACCTTTTCGAGACCGTTTTGCGCCGCGATGTTCCGCGCCAGGATCGCACCTCCCGCCGGACCACTCTCGACGAGACGAATCGGTTGCCGCGACGCGGTTTCCACTGTGGTAATTCCACCGCTCGACATCATCAGTAAAAGTGGACAGGCCAATCCGATTCCCGCGAGGCCGGATTCCAGTCGCCCCAGATAACGTGCCATCATTGGCTGCACATAGGCATTGGCGCAGGACGTTGACATGCGTTCGTATTCCCGGATTTCAGGGCACACTTCGGACGAAATCGAGACCGCCACATCGGGCAGTTCGCCGGCCACCAGCTCCCGGGCACGCTCTTCATGCGCGGCATTTATATAACTGTGCAAAAAACAGATTGCGAGCGCCTCGATCCCTTCGTCTCGCAACACACGGGCCTGGGCGACCACGGCTTCCTCGTTGAGCGGCAGAAGAATGCTGCCGTCCGCCGCCATCCGCTCAGGAACACCGAGGCGTCGGTGCCGCGGCACCAAGGGTGCGGGGCGATCCATATACAAGTCATATTGCTCGAAACGGTGCTCGTAGGCGATCTCCACGGAATCGCGGAATCCCTCAGTCGCAATCAGCCCGGTTTTGGCGCCCTTGCGCTCGATCAGGGCGTTCGTCGCGAGCGTCGTTCCGTGAATGACAAGGTCGACGGCATCGACCGGGGTATTCGACTCCGCCAGAATCCGCTTGGCGCCCACAAGAACTGCTTCTTCCGGTGCAGCCGGCGTCGTCAGCAGTTTGGCCTGATGCTGTTCACCGCCCTTCTCTAGAACCAAATCCGTAAACGTGCCGCCGATATCGACCGCGAGTTTTGCCCCGTCGGACATGCTACCTCCTAGTGCCGGGATGGTCGGCGACGTTGAACTCGCCGGTAGGACCGCCAAATCGTTGAAGGAATCGAAGGGCACAGACGAAAAGTGTCAAGGGGTGAACCCGCATGAAGGTTATATACTGCACGAAGTTGGCCGACTGGCCGGAACTGGAGATTCGGAATGAGATGGCTCCCGAACCAGGACCGGCCGAAGTGCTGATCCGCAACGAAGCCTGGGGCGTCAGCTACGTCGACTACCTTATGTGCCAGGGCGGCTACCAGCTGCGACCGGAGCCACCGTTTGTGCCGGGAATGGAATCGGCAGGCACCGTCACCGCCATAGGCAATGACGTCACCGGCTTCTCGGTCGGCGACCGCGTGATGGCCGGCCATAGGCCGGGTGGCTTCTCCGAGAAAACCGTCGTCGCGGCTAACCGACTGATTGCCGTTCCCACAGCGATGTCGCTGGAGGAGGCGGCCGGCTTCCGCTCGGCCTTCATCACCGCCTATCACGGGCTCCTCCAGGGAGGACGCCTCCAGAGTGGGGAGACTGCATTGATCTTGGGCGCCGCGGGCGGCATGGGACATGCGGCCGTTCAGGTGGCCAAGCGCCTCGGGGCGACGGTAATTGCGCTTGCCGGCGGTAAAGAAAAACTCGCGGCCCTCCGATCCCTGGGCGCCGATCATGTCCTTGATTATCGAGACGGGTTCCGGGATCAGGTGAAATTTCTCACGGATGGCCGCGGTATCGACGTCGCCTTCGACCCCGTCGGCGGCGATGTCTTCGACGAGACCATGCGGTGTCTCGCCTGGGGTGCGAGAATTGTGGTTGTGGGTTTTACCTCGGGACGGCGCGCGGTGGCGAAGACCAACCACCTGCTGATCAAGGGTGCGTCCGTCACCGGCGTTCGTGCCGGGGAATTCGGCCGTCGCAATCCCGAGGCCTCCCAGCGCAATCTGGAAACCTTGCTCGGCTGGGCGGCGGCGGGTGATATACACACCCATATATCGCACCGTTTTCCGCTTGAAGGTGTCGAAGAGGCTTTTCGCGCCATCGCCGCGCGCAAGGTTATTGGAAAGGCGATCCTCACGCGCGGCGTGTAATCGAAGCAGGTTTACTCCGCCAGAGCTGTCGAGACCCGGGTAATCGCCGCGAATTTGGGCAACTGAAGCACGGCGACGAAGATGAGCGCCGCACAGCCGGCCAGGATCATAAAGATGACGCTTAAATCTTAGCGCTCCAGGATCTAGGCGATTCCGGTCAGGGTTAACGACATGACACTTAAGTTGAAGAAACTGCGTGCCGCAAAAGCCCGGCTACGCCACTCGCTGTTAGCGACCCGCCCGATCAGTAAATCGTTGATCGGTATCTGACCGAAGACAACGAGCATAAAGGCGATTGATGCGATCAGCGCAGGGGCACCGAAGAGATTGATTATCACTGCAAACAGCACAGCCCCGGCCGGGGTAACGAGAGCGAAGATCGTCCGTGCCGAATATCGGTCCACGAGGTGACCGACCACCAATTAGGCGAAAGCGGCCATTGCAAAGACGAAGGTGGACCAGAGGCGACCTGAATCAGCGTCGTCGCGATATCGCCGAGACGACGATTGAATATCTCTTGCAGAGCGTATGTCGTAGCGTGGGAAATGATGCCTCCGAGCGCCGTGGTGAAGAGAATGATAAGGAACACGCGGATTATCACGTCACAGTTAATCGACATGCTGGACGCTTTCACGACCAAACTTTCCGACGGATTCATCGTTTCGAATTCACCAGCGTGGACGCAAAGGCACAGCCGATCGACGCCAGGCCAATACCGATGAAGAATATCTGCATCATGCCGTGGCGGTTCCATTTATCCGCTATCTATCCTGCCGGAATGGCGCCGATGCCGAACGCGACCATGCCAGGAACGGCTTACGGCAGAGGGTCCTGTTAGGCCAAATCCCATTCCACCGCGAGCTTAATCACCGCCGTTGCGGAAATCAGAATAAACAGGTGATCCAGAAGGTCATCGAAATTCATAAAAAAGTGCAGATTGTCTCGTTTTTATATCTGTTTCCTCTGGTGCAGATGCCGGCTCCTTGCATGATGTCCATCAAGAATTTAATAAGCCAACAAAATGCGGATAGGCGATAATTTGACAATTTATATCGCGTTTATGCCAAATTCGCCTTGCCTGCCGGTTTTCCCACCGTCACTCTAGCAATTCTCGCGAAAATTGGCCCTAATGGGTCGCGTTGGGGGTGAGGTTAACATCACGAAGGTGTTTTAGAGCGCCCATGGTCGAGGCAAGTAGTCAGACATCTCTGCCAGAACCCGCTCCCGGAGCGCAATCACATGGGATTCGAAAGATCCAAGTGACGCCGGGCGTCTTCTGGGTAGAGGTGCCGGAAGTCGAACTATACATCATGTGCGGAAGTCCGCCCGATGCGGTCAAGCACCTGATGCGGCGAGGTCTTATCGTCGAGGAAGAAGTCGATGGAGTCGTTCTCGAGAACGGCCCGAACGCGGTCCTTTTGTCAGACGTTATGCTTCAAGGCGGCAGTTTCGCGAATCTGAGCGAGTTCCTGTTCCTACAGATGTTCTACCGCCAAGGCATGATCCTGCCGAACCATCCGGGCAATACCGGCCGCAAGCCAATCATGATCGGTAACCAGAAACAGGTGGAAGCACAGCTCAATTACATTTACCGCGGCAACTACGGTCTGATCTCGCAAGCAGAAATCGAAGCTACCGGAATCGATACTGATACCGCAGCTGAAATGATGCGGATGAAGTTGCGCTTTGCCTTCGGCGGCATTCGCGACACCACGGATTTCGTTGACACACGAGTTGTCGGTCGAGACGCGGAGGAGATTCGCGACGGCGTCATAGTGCGCCGGGTCGACGTCAATATCTTCGAAATTTCATTCCGGGACCAATCCGTCCAGGTGAACCTGAATCTGGAACGCCACGGCCAATACGAATCACCATATCCACTGAGCTACCATCAGGTGGAACGAGGATACTTCTCGGTCATCCATTCGGGCGAGGGCGACGGCTGGGACATCAACCGCCCGACCATGTCGAGCATCATCTGCTTCCAGGGAAAGCTGTTCCTCGTTGATGCCGGACCCAACCTGCCGGCGATCATGAATGCGCTCGGCATCAGTGTCAGCGAGATCGAGGGTATCTTCCATACCCACTCCCACGATGATCACTTCGCCGGATTGCCGACCCTGATGCAGACGGATCATCGCATTCGGTATTTCGCAACTCCGCTGGTTCGTGCCGCAGTGACCAAGAAGCTGACCGCCATGCTCGGTTTCGAAGAACGGGAATTCGAGCACTATTTCGACGTCCACGACCTTGACTTCGATGCTTGGAACAAGATCGACGGGATGGAAGTACGTCCGATCTTCTCACCGCACCCGGTCGATACCACCTGTTTCTATTTCCGCGCCATGGGACCGGAAGGCTACAAGACTTACGGCCATATGGCGGACATCGCCTCCTTCGGCGTCCTCGAATCGATGGTAACCGAAGACGACACCGTGCCCGGTATCTCCGAAGCGCGGTTGGCGCGCACGAAGCACGAATACCACGTGCCAACGGACGTAAAGAAGATCGACATCGGCGGCGGGTTGATCCACGGCGCTGCAATCGATTTCAAGAACGACCCCTCGGAGAAGATCATTCTGGCGCATACCGAGCGCGAGTATACGCTCGAAGAGAAGGCGATCGGCTCTGGCGCGCCGTTTGGTACCGTCGACGTGCTGATCGAAGGCTATCAGAATTACGCCTGGCGTTTCGCCTACGGGTATCTCCAAACCTATTTCGACAATGCCAGCCATGACCAGCTGCAATTACTGCTGAACAATCCGGTTAAGACCTACAACCCGGAATCGATTATTGTACGCGAGGGCGATTACCACGATCACGTCCACCTCATCCTAAATGGGAATGTCGAGTGGCTGAGTTCCGAAGGGCAGGTTTCCGGCACTCTCTCCGCCGGCGCCTTAATCGGCGAACGGTCGGTTCTGACGGAACGTCCCGCCCCGATCACCGTGCGCGCAGCCAGTTTCGTCAGCGCGCTGCGTATTCCGGCGAAGCTCTATGTCGATTTCATGAAAAGCAACGATTTCTTCGACACGTTCATGGAACTGGGCGACGCCGCCAATTTTCTCCAACGCACGTGGTTACTCGGCGAAGCGATCTCTCAACCGGTGCAACACCGCATCGCTAAGCATCTCAGCATGGCCTATATCAACGAGGGCGAGTTGTTCGCGGTCGAACCGGGCGGCCTATTTATCGTCCGCTCGGGCCGGGTCGAGCGCGAAATCACGAATGACCGCACGATCGACATCGGTGTCGGGGAGTTCTTCAACGAGGAGAACGTCCTGTTCGATGCCGCTACGGTATTCAATGTGCGGGCGCTCGAGAACACCGAAGTATGCGTCATCGATTCTGAAGTCATCGGCGATGTTCCAGTGGCGCGGTGGAAACTGTTTGAGACTTTCCTCTTGCGTATGCAGGCCTCACAAGGTTGATTGCCCGCGCGCGCCAAGGCGGCGCGGCTACTCCCGAGACGAGACAAATGAGCGAACCCGAAATAACGGAAGAAAGTGCCGAAACGCGTGACTTCGTTCGCGCTATTGTTGCGGATGATTTGGAGCACGGCCGCCACGATACGGTGGTCACCCGCTTTCCGCCGGAACCCAACGGATATCTGCATATCGGTCATGCCAAGTCGATCTGCCTCAATTTCGGCATTGCCGAGGAGTTCGGCGGGCACTGCAATCTTCGTTTCGACGACACGAATCCGGCCAAGGAAGAGCAGGAATACATCGACGCCATCCGAGAGGACGTGACGTGGCTCGGATTTCAGTGGAGCGGCGAGCCGCATTACGCGTCGGATTATTTCGAGCAACTTTATGAGTGGGCCGAGAGGTTGATCCGTGACGGCAAGGCCTATGTCGACGACCTCACCATCGAGGAAATGCGCGAATACCGGGGCACACTGACGGAACCCGGTCGTGACAGCCCCTATCGAAACCGAACGGCCGAAGAAAATCTCGACCTCTTCCGACGCATGCGGGCGGGCGAATTCGCCGATGGCGCGCGCGTGCTCAGGGCAAAGATCGACATGGCCGCCGGCAACATCAACCTACGCGACCCGACGCTCTACCGCATCGTACATGCCCCTCATCCGCGCACGGGAAGCGTCTGGTGCATCTATCCGACATATGACTACGCGCATGGTCAGTCCGATGCGATCGAAGGCGTCACCCACTCGCTTTGCACTCTGGAGTTTGAAGATCATCGACCACTATACGACTGGCTGCTGGACAACCTGCCCGTGCCCTTCCAGCCGCGACAGTATGAATTCTCGCGGCTCAACCTGACCTACAACGTGCTTTCGAAGCGGCGTCTCATCCAACTGATCGAGGACGGTCATGTGCGGGGTTGGGACGACCCTCGCTTGCCCACCGTTTCCGGCCTACGCCGCCGCGGCGTACCGCCAGCCGCGATCCGCGATTTCGCTAAACGGATCGGTGTTACCAAATCTGATGCGACGGTCGAAACCCAGTACCTCGAACATTGTATACGGGAGCTGCTGAACAAGATCGCGCTGCGCCGTATGGCCGTGCTCAATCCGCTCAAGGTGGTGATCGAGAATTACCCGGAAGGCGAGAGCGAAGAGCTCAACGCGGTCAACAATCCAGAGAACGTGGCGGCCGGCAGCCGCAAAGTGCCGTTTTCCCGCGAGCTATGGATCGAACGCGACGATTTCATGGAGGATCCGCCGCGAAAGTTCTTTCGCTTGGCGCCCGGACGGGAAGTCCGTCTCCGCTACGCCTATTTTGTCACCTGTACCAAAATCGTTAAGGATGATGCCGGCGATGTCATCGAGTTACGCTGTACCTATGACCCAGAGACGCGCGGCGGTAACGCTCCCGACGGGCGCAAGGTCAAGGCGACAATGCACTGGGTGTCAGCCGCACACGCCGTCGATGCCGAAATCCGACAGTACGAACATCTCTTCGCCGCTGAGAATCCCGGCCAGGATCGGGACGGCGACTATCTCGCCGACCTCAATCCAGACTCTTTGTCGATATTGACCGGCTGCAAACTGGAACCGGCACTAGCGGACGCAGCCGTGGGTGAAACAGTGCAATTCGAACGCCTCGGCTACTACTGCGCCGATCAGGACGGCCGCAAAGCAACACCGGTTTTCAATCGTACGGTCGGCCTCCGCGATCAATGGGCGCGAATGCAGAACCGGCCGGCCAGCGCTCCCGCGAAAAAGGGATAGGACCGCGATGACCGATGCCAAAATCGGGCCCCTCGACCGCGCCTTGGAATTGATCCTATCGCTCGATGACATGACGCCGTCGCCAAACCTGCCACAGGAGTTGGACATCCTTTTCGCAGACCTGTCGCAGCTCGAGCTAGAAGAGCCACTCGATGTTGTTGAGGGTTCGATCTGGGCCCTTTGGTGCAGCCACCCGGAAGACGCTGCCGTGCAGCGTATGGAACGCGTGATCGGAGGCCTCTCCCAGGGCCGTTTCGAGGCAGTGGAACGCATCCTCGACGGGTTGATTCGAGACTATCCGGACTGGGCGGAGGCCTGGAACAAGCGCGCCACGCTATACTTTTTGCAGGACCGAGATGAAGAGAGCGTCGCCGATATCGAGGCGACCTTGAAACTCGAGCCGCGCCACTTCGGCGCCCTCGGCGGCTTCGGACAAATTTGCCTCCGCCAGGACGAGCCTGTCAGCGCCCGCATCGCTTTCGAGAAAGCGCTGCTCGTAAACCCGCATCTGGACGGGGTCCGCGAGATCGTCCACGAACTGGGTGCGGAGTATCGCCCGGTCGTGAACTAAAGTCTCGGACGCTAGGCCCTAGACCGGGACGACAGCTTCACCCTTTGTCTGGATGCGCCAAATGAAGCCGTCCAATGCCTCGTCCACTGGGTGGCGCATGTGCAGCAGCATTCGATTATCCTAAGCAATCACCTGATTCTCACGCCATTTGTGACGGTAGCAGAATTCAGGCTTTTTTCTAATGCGCTCAAAGCTCGTCGAGCAGCGCCTCACTCTCCTTAAGCGGCAAACCAATGATGTACCCATTGCCAAGATAAATAGCTTCCCCACCAGTCGTGGGCACCTTGCGCAGAATAGGATGGACTTGGCACAGCGCTTCGACCGGAGAGGCCGGCGGCGTCATACCCGGGCAAATTTTGCCGCTCGAGCCATATGCCAAATCGTTCTTGGCGGATAGCTTCCGTACCCGTTCCCTCAAATCGACCGGCAGCGCCTTCGCAGCCATCACCTGGCTGCAAAAGCTCATATCACCTCCTTCTTTTGGAATAATCCGCGAGTGTAACAAGCTGAATGTCGGCGGCACTTTGATATACGACATATCGGTGTGCCATTCCCATTCGCCGAAAGTTGACTTCTCGGTATGCTTTCGCTTCAGCGTGTCATCCTCAAGCTTGCCGAGACAAACAATAAAGGGATCGAGACGCCGGCGCATGTTACCGACGAGCTGCTTGCGGCCGCGAAGTACATGCCGACGAAACAGATACAGGCGGCTCCCGATCGTGGCCTCGTCCCGCTTTCCCTCAACATCGCGCGGGCCAAGCTGAGAGAATTGGTCGAGGGCGCACAGCTTTCTCGCGAGCGTCTCGGGTAGCACGCGCCGGTTTTCAACTCTTCAAAATTGTGTTTCCCCGCGCCTAGCGGTGCGGGGCGCCGATCACTAATTATTCATAAGAGCGCCGATTCATCGGCGCAAGGCTATTCGCCTCCGCCATTCCCGCCGGGTCATTGCTGCCCAAGTACGTGACGTGCCCCATCTTGCGGCCAGGTCGGATATCCTGCTTGCCGTAGAGATGTAGCTTCGCATTCGGCGCATTGAGGTACGGCGAGATATCTTCGGCGTCAGACCCGATGATGTTTTTCATGCAAACGTCGCTGAACCTACTGGAATCGCCGAGGGGCAGTCCGGCAATCGCGCGAATCAGTTGCTCGAATTGATCTGTGTAGCAGGCATCGATCGTCCAATGGCCGGAATTGTGCGGCCGTGGCGCGATTTCGTTCGCAAGTAGCTCACCGGACGGCATCAGGAAGAGTTCGAGGCAAAGAACGCCGACGTAATCGAGACCCTCGGCAATCTTACAAACCATGGTCCCGGCATCGTTGAGTTGCTTTTCGCCCACCGGCGCCGGGACGGTAGAGGTGTCCAGAATATGGTTCTTGTGATCATTCAGGCTGGGATCGTATGTCACCATCTTGCCTTGCCGGTCGCGCGCGACGATGACCGATAACTCGCAATCGAACGCGACTTTACGCTCCACGATTGCCATCATCTCGGCGCCGTTCGAAAAACGGTCCCACAAGGCGAAGAGTGCCTCATCCGTATCGCCCACTTCAATCGTCGCCTGTCCCTTACCGTCATATCCGCCATAGGCGACCTTGAAGATCGCAGGCCGGCCGACATCGGCTGCCGCCGCGATGATTTCGCTTCGGCTGGTAACCGGCCGCCAGGGAACGGTCGGGATGCCGCTGGAGCCAAAGAATGACTTTTCGCGAATTCGGTCTTGCGCAACTTCTAGGGCCAAGCAATTCGGCGCAACAGCCACACGTTCAGAAAGCCAGGTAACCGAAGCAAGCGGCAGCTGTTCGCGCTCATAAGTGACGATATCGGCCAACTCCGCCAATTCCGCAAGCGCTTTCCGGTCTTCGACCTCTGCGCAGATGTGCTTGTGCGAGACAGCCACAGCAGGGTCATCTGGGTCAGACGAAAGAACAACCACCCTATATCCCAGAAGAGACGCAGCAATTGCCGACATCCGGCCAAGCTGGCCACCACCCAATATACCGATTACCGATCCCTGAGGCAGCGGAAGAGCAGAACAGCTTTCCTGAGCGTTACCGCTCATTTGGCGCCCCCGTCACCGGGGACTTCCGGCAATTCGGCGGCCTGCCGGGCGCGCCACGCATCGAGGCGATGTGCAAGGTCGGGGTCTTCGAGCGCGACGATCTGCGCCGCCAGCAAACCAGCGTTGACCGCACCCGCATCGCCAATCGCCAATGTTCCCACGGGAATTCCGCCTGGCATTTGAACGATGGACAACAGGCTGTCGACACCATCGAGGTTCGACGACTGTACAGGCACACCCAATACCGGCAGGCTTGTCATGGAGGCCGTCATGCCTGGCAGGTGGGCAGCACCACCAGCACCGGCGATAATAACCCGATAGCCATTGTCTTTCGCGCTGCGGGCGAATTCATAGAGCCGATTTGGCGTGCGATGTGCGGAAACGATCCGGCACTCGGCCTCAACGCCAAGCTCCTCCAGCATTTCAGCAGCGTGTTGCATTGTCGGCCAGTCAGACTGGCTGCCCATAATAATTGCGACCCGTGGCGAACCGGATTTCTTCGCGGGCGTTTGCCCGGAATCCGATCCGTTGACCACCTCTCCCATCCCATGCCTCGGATTTAATTGAGTCTGACAGATGAACGCTCGTTATAGATAAACGGACTCGAAAATTGAAACATTTTATCCGCTAATTCCGATTGAAGACGTTCTCCAAAGCGCTTGCACCGCTTGCGATACGCCAAGCTTCCTGCACCTTCGACAAGAATTTGGTGACCTCTTTACGCAGGACTTGATTCTGATTTTCTAGGTCCTCAGCCACGGCAGAAACCTCTCCGGACGCCGTATCGACATTCTGGGACACGCCGGAAACACCGGTTATTCGACAGCTGACTTCCCGTATCGCGCCCGACACTCGATGTGCGTTCTACGCGATTGCCTGAGTGGCTGAGCCTTGCTGCTCGACGGCGCCAGCAATGGCACTCGCGATTTCCTTCAACCAATTGTCCGACCCGGAGATCTCGCGAATTGATTTAACGGCGATGCTGGTCTCGTTCGTGACAAGAGCGATCTAGTTAGTAATCTCCTCCGTCGCCTTCGATGTCTGTTACGCCAGCAACTTCACTTCCGCAGCAGCGACGACAATACTCGCGACCGCGGCGAGGACGATTATCCAAAGCCGGCTGCCGATCTTCATATTTTGAAACAATTACTGCACCTGCGAAGCTCCCGATAGTTGTCGAATAGCGGTCGGGGACCAAGCTTCGCGAAAGTATTAGAACGGCATCGGTCAGGTCAATGTGACCTGGAACAAACATCTCTCTCGAAGCATTGTAAGAATTTGTCGCCGTCACACGGGGCATCCGAATTTCGGGCCCCTTCCCCGTGCCGCCACGCACTGTAGATCATTTGCTATACTCCACTTGGCACACTTGCACGGGAACTGGAGGGTTCGGTGATGCATGATCTAATCATTCGCGATGCGAAAATCGTCGACGGGACGGGCGCGGACGCCCATTCGGGTGACATCGCCATCGACGGCGGCATGCTTACTCAGGTCGGCGGCACCGCCGGGCCCGGCAAACGCGAAATCACCGCCAATGGCGCCATTGCCGCCCCCGGCTGGGTTGACGTGCATACCCACTATGACGGACAGGTCACCTGGGACCCGCTGGTCTCGCCGTCGAGCTGGCACGGTGTCACCTCCATCGTCATGGGCAACTGCGGCGTCGGCTTCGCGCCAGTCCGGCCGACCGACCACAATATGCTGATCGAACTGATGGAAGGTGTGGAAGACATCCCGGGCGCGGCCCTCCATGAGGGCGTGCCGTGGAACTGGGAAAGTTTCCCCGAGTTCATGGACGCGCTGGAAGCGATGCCCCGCGCTATCGACATTGCGACGCAGGTCCCGCACAACCCGGTCCGGGCCTATGTCATGGGCGAAGATGCCGCAAGCGAGCGCCCTTCCACACCGGAAGAACGCGCCGAAATGGCGGCCATCGTGGCCAGTGGTCTGCGGGCGGGCGCGCTCGGTTTCACGACATCGCGCACCAAGTTTCATCGCACATCGACCGGCGAGCACGTCCCGAGCCATTTCGCGGACCTCGAAGAGCTTCGCGTCATCTGCCGATCCCTCAAGGATCACGGCGACGGCGTCATCGGTCTGCTCTGCGACTTCGACGAGCCAGAAGACGACATTGCCGGATTCCGCCGTCTCGCAGTCGAGAGCGGACGCCCGCTCTACTACCTTCTGGTCCAGTTCGACGAGCATCCGGACCGCTGGAAGCAGGTTCTGGAACTCTCACGGCCTGGCAACGATGGCGCCGTGATCCATCCGCAGGTCTGCCCACGGCCGGTCGGATTCTTCCTGGGCCTCGAATGTACCTTCCACCCCTTCGTGACCCGCGCCGCCTACCGGGAGATCGCCGATCTACCACTGGCCGAGCGGGTGCAGCGGATGCGCGATCCCGAGGTGCGCCGCCGCATACTCGAGCAGAAGCGCGAGCACCGCTCGAACCTGATGCAGCAGGTCACCCAGGGCTTCGAGAAGATGTTCCGTCTCGGTGATCCGCCGAATTACGAACCGGCTGCGGAGGACAGCATTCTCGCCATCGCCCGGCGCGAAGGCCGGGAGCCGCAGGAGGTCGCCTACGACATCCTACTAGAGCGGGACGGGCACGAACTGATCTTCCTGCCGTTCACCAACTATACGGAGCGCAACCACGAGATAATCCTGGAGATGATGAAGGACGATCAGTCGCTTTTCGGCCTCGGTGACGGCGGCGCGCATTGCGGACTGATCTGCGACGCGACCATTCCGACCTACTTATTGACCCACTGGGTGCGCGACCGTAACCGCGGCGAACGCCTGCCGCTGGAGTGGATCGTCAAGCGGCAAACCCGAGATAACGCCGAGTTCTTCGGATTGCACGACCGCGGCACGCTGGCGCCTGGCATGAAGGCGGATGTCAACGTGATCGACTTCGATCGCTTGAACTTGAAGCCACCCCATATTGTCCACGACCTGCCGGCGGGTGGTCGACGCCTGGTGCAAAAGGCCGAGGGCTATCTGGCAACCATCCAATCGGGCCAGGTCACCTTCGAGCAGGGTGTCCATAGCAGCGCTCTGCCGGGCACTTTGGTGCGCGGCCGACAGAAACCCCCGGCAGCCTGATCTTGCACGCAGCCGACGCCCAAGCACTCGAGCGCCTGTTCGAGGCATGTCCCGCCTGGACCGGAATCACATCGGCAAAAGACGCCGTCGGGCTGGAGGGCCGGACCCTGCTTCATAGCGGGCCGCCGGCCGAGGCCGGGCACGTCATCCCAACTCTGAATTCCGCCGCCGTCGCCTGTGTCTTCGAAGGCTGGGCCGCCAACCTTGAAGAAGCGGACCAATTGGTCGCCTCGGGCGGAGTCACCTTGGCGCCGGCGCAGGAGATGAACGTTGCAACGCCGCTCGCCGCCGTCGTCTCGCCCTCGATGCAGGTCCTGGTGATGGAGGACCTCGCTGGCCAAGGGAAACGCGCTGCCGCACCTCTAAATGGCGGTGGGACGGGCGGCGCGCCCGCCGCGCGCTACGGCCGCAAATCGCCGGAAGCCCTCGACCTCTTGCGCTTCCTGCACGAGACCGTCGCCCCCGCGATCGCTCCTGCCGCAGCTTACGAACCTGTGCCTTGGCTCAGCATCGTCGACGAGGCCCTGACTAAGGGGGACGACGCGCACCTCCGGCATCTGGAGGCGAACAATAAACTCTCGGAAATCCTCGCCGAACGGCTCGAGCCCAGTTTTGCCGAGTCGGAAGCCGGACGGTTCGCCGCGGAATGGCCGATCTTCCACCTAAATTTCTGGATGGCCGCGGCCCGCTGCGCACTTTCGGCGGCCGTTGGGGTTTCAGGGAGCGGCCTCGTCACCCATTGCGGCGGCAACGGCATGACCTTCGGCATGCAGGTAAGCGGGCTACCGGGCCGCTGGTTCACCGCCCCCGCCGCGGTTCCGCAGGGCAACGTCCGGGAGCCCCTGACCCTCGACGACTGCACCGGCGCTTATGGCGACAGCGCGCTTGCAGAGGGGTTCGGGCTCGGCGCCATGGCGCTCTCCTATTGCCCAGACATGAAGGCCCTGCACGAGGGCTTCTATGACGAGAGTGCATTTGCGCTCCCGGAAAAGCTGCTGATGGGTTCGCATCCGGGTTTCCCTGTCTCTGACGCCTTGGCCGGCCTTTCTGCCCGCGCGGTCGTCGAGACGGGCGAGACACCGCTCGTCGAGCTCGGGCTCGTCGAGAAATCGGGCGAGGCCGGCGGCCTCGGAGCCGGTCTCTATCGTCCGCCGGTTCAACCCTTCGCGAACGCCGTGGAAGCGCTCCAAACATGAAGTTAAAGACGGTCCGGGCCGGCTTCGTTGGTGCCGGTTTCGCCGGCAACCTTTATATCGAAGGCCTCCACCGCGTCTACGACACAGATGCGGAATTCGTCGGCGTTTATTCCCGCAATCGGGACAAGGCGGCGGCCTTCGCGAACACACATGGCGGTGCCATCTTCGACGCTCTCGACGACATGCTGGAGAAGATCAACGTGCTGCACGTCGTCGCTCCTTACTCGCTGCGCGAGAGCCTCGCGATCACCCTAAGCATTCCCTCTGGGCGATCGCGGTCTACTAAGGCTACGGCACCGTGGTGCACATCCTGAACAAAACGGTGTTCAGCGGATACGACTAGGGAACGGCGGCGCTCAAGTGGCGAATCCTCGATACCGTCTACCTTATTCTGGATGTAGTCGTGCTCATCGGCTTCCATGTCGCGACCTTGATCCTTGTCGTCGCCATCCTCTTGGCTCGGCGGCGGAACGCCTGACCTTGCGCGCCCGACACCGCTGGCCCATGGTGCGGCCATGAAAATTATTATTTGCGGCGGCGGGGTGATCGGCACCTGTGCCGCCTATTACCTCACACAGCGCGGCGCCGACGTTACCGTGATCGAACGCGCAGGCGTGGCCAACGGGGCCTCCGGCAAGTCCGGCGGATTCCTCGCGATGGACTGGTGCCGTGGCACGCCGGTCGATCCGCTGGCGCGGCGCAGCTTCGCGCTCCATGCGAAGCTGGCGGAAAGTGTGGGCATCGACTGGGGCTACCGGCGGG
>MDSX01018172.1_pt1 | contig 16522 bp, 15 predicted proteins | sample 811141 | NCBI WGS metagenome assembly MDSX01 (sample SAMN05326642, study PRJNA326480) | marine metagenome | isolation source: seawater | place: Atlantic Ocean: South East | collected 2010 | reverse complement strand
TGAATAGAATTCAATCCGAACGAAAAGAACAGGGCTTTGAAATTACTGATCGAGTTGTTTTATGGATAGAGGCCGACTCGGAAGTCCTGGAATCAATAAAAGCATATTCAGAATATGTTTGCAGCGAAGTATTAGCAATAAAAATTAATTATCAATCACCTGAAACGAATAATATAACACTGAACTTATCAGAATTAAATGGGCATTCTTTAAAGTTCGGCCTTACGAAATCATGATTTCAACGTATCTTGAGAAAATCAAAAATATTTTTCAAAGCAAATTATTCCTAATTAACTATATTAGAAATTAAGAAGCTTATCAATAAGACTATGGAAAACAAAAAAATGAGATATAGTGATAAAGAACTAGAAGAGTTTCGAGTTCTAATTCAAAGTAAAATTGACAAAGCTGAGGAGGACCTGCATATCCTTCGAGAACAGTTCACAAATAATATGGACAATGGGACTGAAGACACTGCACCAAGCTTTAAAAGCTTTGAGGAAGGTTCCGAAACAATGAGTAAGGAAGCAAATGCACAACTTGCATCACGTCAAGAAAAATTTTTAAGAGATTTACGAGCTGCCCTAACGAGAATTTCCAATAAGACATACGGCATTTGTAAGGTGACTGGAAAGCTTGTAGAAAAAGATCGATTGAAACTAGTTCCTCATGCTACGATGAGCATGGAGGCTAAGTTAAAACAAAGGTGAATAGGTCTTTAAGCCTTCCTTTTATTCTATGCATAATTCTGGTTTTCATTGACCAATCCTTTAAAATTTGGGTTAAATCTAATTTTGCGTTAGGTGAAAGTTTTGATATCACACCGTGGTTTAAAATTCATTTCACAGAAAATCCTGGGATGGCTTTTGGAATCGAGTGGGGAGGGGTTATAGGTAAGTATATTCTCAGTTCATTTAGGATATTTGCTATCCTTGGAATTATTTGGTACATGATTCGTTTGGCCAAAGCAGGTGCCTCTAAATTCGTCTTAATATCGATGAGTTTTGTTCTTGCTGGAGCTCTTGGAAATGTTCTTGATAGCTTATTATATGGCTTAATTTATGATAAAGGATTGGTTTACAACAATATATATGATCAATGGGTGATGTACTCCGGTATTGCTAAATTCAACTTTGAAGGATATGCACCAATGTTGCTGGGTAATGTTGTTGACATGCTGTACTTCCCTTTTTGGAAAGGGGTTCTGCCTACGTGGGTGCCTTTCTGGGGAGGTGAATATTTTATTTTCTTTCGACCCATTTTTAATATAGCTGACTCATGTGTTTTTATTGGGGTCATCCTTTTGTATTTGAGTTCAAGAAAACCTGAAAATTGGAGTCATCATAATTAGCGCTTCATAGAGTTTTTAAAATGAAATACTTTTTATTCAGTCTTTACATTTCAATTAGCCTTTGCGCAAAAGGCCAGAATGATAGAATTCAATATAGAGATGAGGAGTCAAAAGTACGAATGATGAATAGCGTTCGATTTCTTGCATCTGATGAGCTCTCAGGAAGATTACCCGGGACTGATGGGGCTCGTTTAGCTATTGATTATATTCTAGACGCATTCGAAAGAAATGACCTAAGGCCATTGTTTGAAAATGGCTTTAAACAAAGTTTTTCAATTCCCAGACCAGTAGAAATTTTATTTAAAACTAATTACTTGATTCTTGGTGAAGATTCGCTTAATGTCGGCCAAGAATTCCAAGTTTCTCCTTCCTCCAGGTCAAAGGAAATTTGTGCCAATGGCACTTATGTCAAAAATGGAATTCAATGTTCGGGATTTGATGACTTTCAAAATATTGACTTTAATGGTTTAAAAAACAAAGTAGCTCTGGTAAAATTTAGAGTATCAAAAAAAAAGAAAAAAATAGCAGGTAAGGAAGTTCTAATTCAAAAGAGGTTAAATAATATCATTAACTATGGAGCGCAAGAAGTGATTTTTCTATCTCGTAAAGCCAAGAAAAAGTTATTGGGATCAAAAGAACCTATTTTTATGAATTTAAAACCGACAAACCCTCATGCGAATGTATATAGTGTTCAAAGCAACAAATGGTCAAGAAAAATACGGAAATCAAAAGAGCCAATAACTATTAGAACAAAGGTCTCTAAAAGAAATTCAGAAGGAGAAAATATTATTGGGTTTTTTGATGTTGGAGCAACGCACTCTATTTTAATCGGAGCACATTACGACCATCTGGGAAAAGGAGAGTTTTATAAAAACAAAGAGGGAAAAGAAAAAGTTTATAATGGTGCAGACGATAATGCAAGTGGTGTTTCTGTCATGTTGGAGATTCTGCACCAAATACAACTCAACCCTGAATTAATCAATTACAATTTGATTTTTGCAGCCTTTTCAGGAGAAGAAGATGGACTTATTGGATCACGTCACTTTATAAAAAACTGTCCAATAGATCCACACCTCATAACGCACATGATAAATTTAGACATGGTGGGAAGATTAAATTTTAATGATAGTTTAATAGTCTATGCAACCTCCAGCTCATCTCAATGGGGTGAGGTTTTAAATAATATTTCACAAGTTAAATTGAACATCAAAAACATACCTAAAATTTTCCCTCGATCTGATCACGCGTCGTTTATTGAAGCCGGGATCCCCTCAATTATGCTGCATACGGGAATACACAAAGATTACCACACTCCCGATGATGACTTTCAAAAAATTGATGCCAATGGGTTAACTAAAATTACTGAGTTTGTTTTATACACTCTTCAAAATTTAAATAAATTCTCTAACTCAAAATCATGAAAAAAAATCCAGCCTTGGCAATTCTGGGGGGTGGCTCATGGGGTACCGCTTTAGTTAAGCTTGTAAGCCAAAATACTGAAACATTAGGGTGGTGGATACGAGATGAAGCTGATGTAATTCATGTTGAACTACATAACCATAACCCAAAGTATCTATCTGATGTTGAGTTAGAATTAGATAAATTAAAGATTGATAGTAATATTAAAAATATTACAAAAAATGCTGATATATTGATATTAGCTATTCCATCGGCTTATGTTGCAAGAGCCCTAAGTCCACTAAAGGAAATTTTAAAAGAAAAAATCGTGATATCTGCAATTAAAGGTATCGTGCCGGAAACTCAACAGACGATTGGTAAATTTTTACAGTCGGAATTTGGTTTGTCGCCGAATAATTTTGGTGCAATTTTCGGCCCCTGCCATGCAGAAGAAATTGCTCTTGAACGACTTTCTTATTTAACAATTGCCAGCCTTAATAAAGATCTTACAAAGTTGATTTCAAAAAAAGTGAGTGCGCCAAATATTCAAACTAAAAGAACAAAAGATATTGAAGGAACTGAATACGCATCTGTTATCAAAAATATTTATGCGCTAGCCGCAGGAATCTCCCAGGGTCTCGGGTATGGAGATAACTTCCAGGCAGTACTTGTTTCAAATTCAATTAGAGAAATGAAACGCTTTATGAAATCTGTAAGTCCAATGAAGCGAAATATATCAAAAACAGCCTATTCTGGAGATGTTCTTGTAACTATGTATTCTCCTTTTAGCAGGAATAGAACGTTGGGTAAATTAATTGGTAAGGGGTATACTGTTCGTTCAGCTATCTTAGAAATGAAAATGGTTGCAGAAGGTTATTTCGCAACAAAACATATTCGAGAGATGAAAAAAGCTGAAAGCATTAAAATGCCTATTGCCTCCGCTGTTTATAAAATTTTATATAAGGATAAATCAGCAAGAAAAGTAATTCGCGAGCTATCTGAAAAACTTAGCTAAACAAATATGGATTCGTACTTTTACAATAATTAAATATTAACAAATGATTTTAAACATTTTTTTAGGAATGATTGGTCCCTGGCAAATTATTTTAATTCTGGCAATTGTCCTCCTATTATTTGGTGGTCGAAAAATTCCGGAACTTATGAAGGGCCTTGGCGGTGGGCTTAAAGAATTTAAAAAAGCCGTGAAAGAAGAAGATAAAGAAGACGAAGATTCCGGAGAGAGTAAAGCGTGAACTTTTCCAAACTAAGCGAACTTCAGTCAGCTATTTCTGGTGGTAAAACTTCTTGTTTTCAAGAAGTGACGCTTGCTATTGAAAAAGCCAAAAAAATGTCGGATTTAAATATTTTTATCGAAATTTTCGAGGACTCGGCTTTAAAAAAAGCAAAAGAAGTTGATGAAAAGTTTACAAATGGAAACGCCGGGAAGCTGGCAGGAATGATATTCGCAATTAAGGATAATCTTTGTTATTCTGACCATAAAGTAAGTGCCAGCTCCAAAATGCTAAATGGTTTTGAATCCCAATTTAGCTCCACTGTTGTGATAAACCTCTTGAAACAAGACGCTATAATTTTAGGTCGAACGGGAGGTGATGAGTTCGCGATGGGATCGTCAAGCGAAACATCTTTTTATGGACCTGTTAAAAACCCAATCAACCCCTTAATGACCCCTGGCGGCTCCTCTGGTGGTTCTGCTGCTGCAGTTGCGGCAGGAATTTGCCATGCATCATTGGGGTCTGATACCGGGGGCTCAATTCGACAACCCGCAGCTTTCTGTGGCGTCTATGGGATGAAGCCCACATATGGAAGAGTATCAAGGCATGGTGTTATTGCTTACGCGTCATCCTTTGACCAAGTAGGACCCTTTGCAAGCTGCATAGAAGATTTAGCGACAATAACAGAGGTTATTTCCGGAGGTGATGAATTTGATACAACATGTTCCAAGTTGCCTGTTTCGAAAATGTTTGATGCCAACTCTTGGGAAAAACCTCTTCAGCTCGGATACTACAAAAGCATGCTTGAAGCTCCTGCTCTTGATTCTGAAATTAAAGAAAAATTTGAAGCGACTTTAATCCAGCTTGAGCAAGAAGGGCATTCTATTCAACCTTTAGATTTTCCGTACTTTGATATTCTGATTCCAATATACTACATCTTAACTACCGCAGAAGCAAGTTCAAATTTGGCTCGATATGATGGTATTCACATTGGACACCGTGCCAAAAACTTTTCCGATTTAGAATCTCTTTACAAAAAGTCCAGAAATGAGGGATTTGGTGATGAAGTTAAGCGACGAATAATGCTTGGAACATTTGTTTTGAGCAGCGGCTATTACGATGCATTTTATGGAAAAGCACAAAAAGTGCGGAGACTCGTTAGAGACTTCACGTTTAAAGATTTAGAAAGTTTAGATGGAATAATTAGTCCAACAACACCGACAACCGCGTTTCCTTTAGGGCAAAAATATTCGGACCCCACAGTTCTATATCTTCAAGACATGTTTACAGTTTTAGCTCCACTTTCAGGACTTCCTGCGGTTTCTATACCAATGGGAAAACATAATAATGGGCTGCCATTTGGTATGCAAATCATGTGTTCATCTTTTGACGAAAAATCTATTTTTGATATCGCAAAAACTATTGAATCCCTGAGCTAGAATGTACCGCCTAACCTTCTTAGCTGCTCTTTTTCAATCCTTATCATTGCTATGTCAAAATAATATTCCTGAGATAGAAAAAAATACATTTGTTTCTCCAAAAAAAATTGATTCTGCATATAGTTATTATTTAGTCAAAAGTTGGGAAGCCCTTGACTTGAGCATAAATAATGAAGTGTTAAGCTGGGGATTGAATGCCGATGTACTATCTGATTCTCTTATTGAATATAATCTAGCTCTTTTAGATCAATCCACCCCTCTTGATATCAGGTTTACGAAAGAAGTAAAAAATATTATTTCGTACTATTTTAACGCAAAACCAGATTTACTGAAAAGACTTAAGTCGCGTTCAAAATTTTATTTTCCTCTTTTTGAATCTGCCTTAGATAGGTATGATTTACCTCTAGAATTAAAATATATTCCAATAATTGAAAGTGCCTTAAACCCAAGAGTAAGAAGTAAAGCTGGAGCAACTGGATTGTGGCAATTCATGTATAGCACAGGAAAAATGCAAGGCCTTGAAATTAGTTCATATATCGATCAACGAATGGACCCCTGGCTTTCTACTGATGCAGCGTGCAGGTACCTGAAAAAATTATATGCTCTATTTGAGAATTGGGAACTGGCAATGGCTGCATATAATGCCGGACCGGGAAATATCACCAAAGCAATTCGCAATTCAGGAGGTGGTAAAAGTTATTGGGAAATTCGACCGTACCTGCCTAAAGAGACTTCTAATTATATACCATCACTGATAGCGGCAATATATGTTATTCGGGCATTTGATAATGATACGATAAACAATAATCAATCACTATTATATCTTGAAACAGATACTATTTATGCCAAAAGTGGAATTCATTTTCGAGATATTGCCTATTTATTATCACTAGACTCCTCTACCATTTCTGACCTTAATCCGCAATTCAAGCATCAATATGTGCCGCCCCCAAAAAATAATATTCCTTATAGCTTTGTGATTCCAAAAATTAAAATAAATGACTTTTATTCTTTATCGGACTCTCTTTATTACATGACTGCTCTAAGGCTAGAGAAGTCACCTCTTCCTCCACCCTTGAAACCAGCTTCTGGCAAAACATATATCGTAAGAGGTGGGGACACCTTATCAGAAATCGCTCAAAAAAACAAAATAAAAATTCAAGATTTACGTCGCTGGAATGGCATTAGAGGTAGTAAAATACGAATCGGTCAAAAATTGAAAATTTAAAATGGCTAGAATTCAAACTTATTATTTCATATCTGTATTTATTATTTTATCCTCTGGGTGTTCATCGGAGCAGGCCAGTGATGAAAAAAGAGCCTCGTTTGAAGCTTATAACCTGCCGTCTTCTATTGGAACTCATAACGAATTAACTCTATTTTGTGATAATAACCTTTGGAATGATTGTGGTGTTGAAATAATTAAAAATCTTGCAGACCCCATCAAGGGCTTACCTCAGAATGAACCAAGGTTTAACCTATCTAGGTTGCCTCATAATAGCGTTTCAAAAATAACAAAGCGATCTAAAAGCATTCTTTCACTACAACTAATTCCAGACTCTTCATCAATCACTTTTAAACATAACGTTTGGTCCCATCCTCAACTAGTGACTCAAATAATTGCGCCTACGGCAGATCTTTTAACAAAAATATTTGATTTATACTCTGAAGAAATTATTGAAAAGTATGAATTACATGATCAGGAAATTTTGAAAAATCGTATCTCTTCGAATTCAAAAACCACAATACCCAGCTCTTTAAAAGAGCTAGGCATAAAACATATGCTAATACCTCGAGCCTATAACACAACACTAAATAAGTCAGGTTTCAAAATTTTGAGAGCTGATACAAAAAAAAGCATTCAATATATAATGGCCTGGTCGCGTCCATATTTAGAAAATAATTATAATATCGAATCTGAAATAATTTCCGAGCAAAATGAACTAATGGAAAATAATTTCAAGGGTTTTCAAGAAAAAAGTTATTTGAGCTTAGAACGTAAAATTCCAATTGATATAAATTATAGTAACAAAAACGGAGTTTACATTATTGAGCATCGTGGATTATTTCGTACGGAATTAGGGTTTGGAGGAGGTCCATTTGTCACTTTTACCTATGTCGATGAAAAAAATAATAGACGATTATCTATTTCTAGTATAGTTTATGCACCAAGCACGAAAAAAAGAAAAATGATGCTTGAGCTCGAAGCCTCGCTTCGTTCTGTGGAGTTGCATTAAATCAAAAAATCATAAAAAAACCACTTTTAAAACATCTAATGAGTGAATTGTTCCTAACATTGGATAGTGCCACTTCAGCCCTAGAATCAAACCATCTGTTATCTGTGACCTCAACTCTTTAGAAACTATAAATGATTTATCTTCAATCCAGCTGCACAGGGCTAAAGACGACTGACTAGTCAAAAAATCAATGTGGGCTGGTTTCCTTGAAGTAAAAACGCCTTCGCGCAAGTCAAATACGCATCCCTCAAAAAATTGATGTGAATTAATCCCAAACCCAAGATGCTTCCAAATGAGAAGTAAAAATTCATTAATTGCCATTGAGAGATTCGCGTTTAAGTCGTCCCATGATTCAATCATTTCTATAAAATCATCAAAAAACATAGGGCTAGAATCTCCTTCTTGAAGAACTTTTTGAAGAACTTCAGCTGAAAATAGGCAAATCGCTTGTCTTAAATGATGTGTGGTCACGCATCTCCAAACTTTTGAAACTTCTACCTCATTAATTTTTTCTAAATGACCATTTTTTCTGTGTTCAACGGTAGCATTTAAAAACGTCAAGGGTATTAATGTTGCTGGTCGAATTCCCTTTTTGTTATTCCTAACGGACTGAATTATGTATGCCTGTGGGCCATATTTTCGGGTCCAAAGCTTTAAAACCTGTCCTTTTTCTCCTACTGGTATTTTTCCAAGAACCAAGGCTGGGGTTGTGTCTTTCATGCCTATTCTCCTCGAATAATTACACCTTGAGCTACCTTTGTTTCAGTGCCTAACGGATTTGTGATCCAAAATAAATATATCCCGCTAGGAACAGGGGTGTCATTAAGCCCATTTGTTGTCCAACTAAACTGCCCTCCAGATGCCGAGCCTTCAAAAACTAATCTTCCAGAACTGTTTGTCACTTTCACATAAGATCCTTCTGTGAGACCTCTCAATGAGATGGGTCCAAAATGTTTTGGCTCATAAGGATTTGGGAAAACCTGTATCTCATTTAAATTTAAAAATGGTTCTATCGCACTACTCCTATATGAGACAAGCCCGTTGCTGGTTCCTATGAATATCTCACCAGATTTATCATCAATAGCTAATGAATTCACCCTATTTGAAAATATTGGAGAATTTGATTTCGTGAAATGTGCTAACGTCTTTAGACCATCTGGAGAGAGAAGGAAAAGGCCACCATCTGCGGTTCCAATCCATTTTCTATTTGCTCCATCGACTGCCATAGAGAGTATGTTCTCTCCGCTAAGAACCTTTTGGACAATTCCATTTTCTTCTACAAGAAGTGCCTGAGCATCAATATTTCCGCCACTCAATGCATCATCCGGATTAAAGCAAATCACTAAGCCATCAAGAGTTCCAATCCAAAGCTCATTATCTCTTTCAAACACAAAAGAATTTACGGAACTACTTGGTAAGTTGCCATTATTAACGCCGGTGGTCAGCCGTCTTAAGCTGGAGTTGTCTTCATTAATTGAAACTGCAAGTAGCCCATCTGTTCGACTTTGAATCCAAAAAACATCATTATTGGTTTGCTTTATACCCCTTATACTTAATCCATTAAAAGGCCCCAATCCAAAGCTTTTCCATTCTTTCGTTTGTGGGTCATAGCGATGAAGAGGTTGATTAGACAATGCGTTCGTCACCCACAAGGCATCATCATTTCCCCACAACATGCCCCCCACCCTAACATCACCAGGAACACTTCCTAAAGCGTCCATCAAAGTTGAATTATCAGAATTCCAGATTGAATCAAGTCTGCCATTTTTAAATTCTAAAACACCCTTTCCCCAACTAGAAACAAACCAATGACTGGTATCTCCAGGGTTGACCACTTTAGATAAAATGTCTTTTGCCTCATTCAGTTCTAAACTATTTAATACCGACCAATTTTCATCTCGAAACGTAAAAACCCCCTGATTACAATATGAAGCGGTCCAAGTTGGGTCTATTGCTCCACTAAAAACATCAATACCGTGATCGCTAAATTCTAAGTCAAAAACAGATGAATAAGGTGGTGCCGTAATTGTCCTATGCTGAGCATAGTCAAGATTATCAATAAATGTTAAGCCCCTTGACGAATTAGCAATCCAAATGGTGCCATTATCAAGAATTATCGCATCAAAAGGTTTGAAGTTCTCATTGTTTCCAAGAGCTGAGGCGTATGATTGTTTTTGAACACAATACTCATTAGTAACAATAACATCAAAATTCCTAGTAATTATATATCCATTTTCTTTTTTTGTTATCTCTTTTATTTTGTTTCCCAAAGAGTTATTTAAATTTATTTTTGACCAAATTCCATTATTTCTCAACCAAACCGCTTCATTTTGATTAATTGAAATTAGGCAGCCATTCTCTGAAACGGCGATTTCATTAATGGCTGTATCTAACCACCTTTGATCCTGCTTCCAATTTGAAATCAAGTATAACGGGTCCATAACAGAAGCCGACCAAAACCCCTTTTCCGATGATACAAATACACTGTCCCCATAAATTTCAATATCAAAAGTCTCAACCGTACTTCCATCTTGACTTAAGACATAAGTCCCTTTTGTAACTCCAAAAGTCAAGTCTAACTCTACTACTCCAAATCCGGTTGCAATAAAGGCTCTGTTCTCTCCGTCAAAAGAAATAGAATTAATTCTTGATTTTCCTGGATACCTTCCACTAGCCGGAATATCAGGTATTTGAATAATATTATTTTCACTCCATAATTCCAATAAACCGTCTTCATAGCCTATTAAAAGTTCTTTTGAATTCGGAGAAGCCTTTATTGCCGTTATGCTAGTACCTCCTAATCCATTAACTTTCGTAAAATCAGATAAAACATCATTTACAAGATCGTATCTCAACAGTCCGTAACTACTGGCTGCAATGATTTCATTACCTACAATAGCAACAGAATGAGTTTCATTTAAAGGCAAATGTGACCTCCATTGTTCGACAGGAATTCCTTGAGAGAAAAGTATTTGTCCCCAAAAACAGATTGCTGTCAAAAATAATAAGTCTCGTTTCACGAAACAAAGATGCACTATCTTCGTTTTATAGGACTGAAAATCTCTAATTTAAAAAAGTGTTTAGGTTAAAAAAATCATATTTTTTATTGATTACCCTACTTCTTTTTTCGTGCGGTAAACCTCCTGTTGTGCAATCTTTAGTTAGTAATGCTGATGAGCTGTGGTGGCAAGATAGTTCGCTTAGTGTTGACATTTCTATCCTTGACACCTCTGCCGTCTATCGCGTTTCATTCCGACTAAGGCACACTTCAGAATACCCTTACAGCAATTTGTTTCTATTTCGTGATGTACTTTCCGAGACTCAAACAGAGTATCAAGACACCGTAGAAATAACATTGAGTGATGCTGGGACTTGGGTTGGAAAAGGAGTTGGTGCTCTTAAAACGATCAACTTACCCTATCACAAAAATGGGGTGAAGTTCCCCAGACCTGGAAATTATAGGTTCGTCTTCTATCATGGAATGAGAGACGAGCCCTTAAAAGGTATAAAGGATTTAGCTCTTGTAATTGAATCTGAAAGTTTAATAAATTAAATATGAGCAAAAAAACTCCAATGACTGACGGTTTCCAAGATTACGTTAAAGCTCTTTGGGTTTGTATTATCTCCATTCCGCTTGCGATAATTTTTATTTTCTTTTTGGTGCGTCTAGATTTCTTTGGCAAACTCCCTTCCACCGAAGAAATAACGAATCCAAAGTCCTATTTGGCAACAGAAATTCTTTCATCTGACGGTAATCAAATTGGAACTTTCTTTCATGAAAATCGTGTTCATGTTGAATATGAAGAAATTCCTGAAAACCTGATCAACGCCTTAATTTCGACCGAAGATGAGCGTTTTTTTGAACATTCAGGAATAGATTTTAGAAGCTTGGGGCGTGCATTAGTTACTCTAGGTTCCGGAGGGGGGGGCTCCACCATAACGCAACAGTTAGCTAAATTAATGTTTACCCAAGACCCAGCAAGAGGTATCCTAGTTCGTGTCATACAAAAACTAAAAGAATGGGTCATTGCCATTGAGATAGAACGAAGGTATACGAAACAAGAAATTTTAACGATGTACCTAAACAAATTTGATTTTCTTTATCAAGCTGTAGGAATTCACAGTGCCAGTAATGTTTATTTTGGTAAAAATCCTATTGACTTAACTATTGAAGAATCTGCGCTTTTAGTTGGAATGTGTAAAAACCCATCTTACTATAATCCTGCACGAAAAAGTCGTTTTGAGCTTGCAAAAAATCGAAGGAACACGGTGCTAGGCCAGTTAAAAAGAAATGAATTTATCAATGATTTTGAATTAGACTCCTTAAAATTGATCCCCGTCACTTTAAATTTTAACCCAAAAGGCCATGATAAAGGCTTAGCTCCATATTTGAGAGAGAATATTCGTGCCTATATGAAGGAGTGGATTTTAAAAAATCCCAAAGCCAATGGTGATAGATACAATTTATATACTGATGGCTTAAAAATCTACACTACCATAGATAGCAGAATTCAAAACTCTGCTGAAAAAGCTGTTAAAAAGCATATGAAAAATTTACAAAACGTTTTTTTTAAAAGGATTAAAAATAGAAAAGCTGGTCCTTTTTATTTCCCAGATGAACTTTCTTATGATGAAGGACAAAAAATAATCAAGCGAGCAATGCGCAAAACTACGAGATATAAAAATCTAAAGAACAGGGGCTTGACAGAAAAAGAAATAATTAATGTCTTTAAATCTCCAATAGATATGAGTTTGTTTTCTCACGATGGAGATATTGACACTATCATGAGCCCATTTGATTCTATTCAATACTATAAGAGTATTTATCAAGCTGGGCTTTTGAGTGTAGAGCCACAAACTGGATTCATAAAAGCGTGGGTTGGTGGTATTGACTTTAAACATTTTAAATATGACGCGGTCATGCAAGGCAGAAGACAAGTCGGGTCAACATTTAAACCCTTTGTTTATGCCGCAGCCATAGCAGATAAAAAATATTCGCCATGTATGGAAGTTCCTAATATTCAAACATGTATTGATTCTGGACAATTTGGCCTAAAAGAGGCCTGGTGTCCGAAAAACTCAAATGACAAATATGGGGGTGTTCTAACTTTAAAAAAGGCAATAGCCGGCTCAATAAATACTGTAACAACATTTTTGATGAAACAGATCGGGCCAAGCCCTGTTTCTTCAATGGCTAAATCTCTTGGAGTCACCTCTAGGGTGCCTATTGTTCCATCAATCGCATTGGGGACCGTCGATTTGTCCATCTATGAGTTAGTTGGAGCATATACCGCTTTTGGCAACAAGGGGCTCTACACGGAGCCAATTGTGATCTTACGAATAGAGGATAAAAACGGAGTTGTACTTGAAGACTTTTCACCCACCACAAGAGAGGTGTTTTCTCCTGAGGTCGCTTATACTATGGTAAACCTTTTAGAGGGTGTAACAGAGGGCGGAACAGGAATTCGTTTAAGACATTCTGGTGGTAAATACAGATATAATGTAGTAACCGACTACCCCTACAATTTCACGAATCCGATAGCTGGAAAAACGGGCACAACTCAAAATAACTCTGACGGTTGGTTTATTGGAATGGTTCCAAATTTAATTACTGGAGTGTGGACGGGTTGTCAAGACCGTTCTGCACATTTCGGGATAACTGAATTTGGGCAGGGGGCAACAACGGCTTTGCCAATTTGGGCAATCCTTATGAAGGACCTTTACAATCAGCCCATTATCGGTATTAGCAAAGGAGGTTTTGCGAAGCCAAAGGGACCTGTAAGTATCGCCCTAGATTGTAATTCATACCTCAAGCAAAGCGTAGAGACAGAAAATGAGCAATCAGAATATAATTAATTACACAAAGAGATGATCAGTAAAGTTTTTACCAGTGTTGAAGATACCTTGTTAGATCTCGAAGATAACATGACCGTAATGTTTGGCGGGTTCGGGCTATCGGGGATTCCCGAAAATTCCATAGCGGCAATAAGAAAAAAAGGAACCAAAAATTTAACTTGCATATCAAACAATGCTGGAGTTGATGGTTTTGGTTTAGGCTTACTATTAGAGAATCGTCAAATAAAAAAAATGATAAGCTCATATGTGGGGGAGAACGAAGAGTTCGAAAGGCAAATGTTATCTGGAGAGTTAGAAGTTGAGCTAATCCCTCAAGGCACTCTCGCTGAAAGATGCAGAGCTGCTGGGTCTGGCATTCCAGCATTTTTCACACCGGCAGGGTTCGGAACTGAAGTTGCGGCAGGCAAAGAAGTGAGAATGTTTAATGGTAAGCCTCATATCCTTGAACTTGCATTTGATGCCTCTTTTGCTTTTGTAAAAGCCTGGAAAGGAGACGAGGCTGGAAATTTGATTTTCAAGGGGACGGCCAGAAACTTCAACCCTGCCATGGCTATGGCCGGAAAAATAACTATCGCAGAAGTTGAGGAGCTCCTCCCTGCGGGGGGGTTAGACCCTAATGGTATCCATATTCCTGGTGTTTTTGTTCATAGAATTTTTCAAGGTGAAAAATTTGAAAAACGTATTGAACAGAGAACAGTTACTAAAAATTCATAATTTCAACTATCATGGCCTTAGATAAAAACGGGATTGCACAGAGAATCGCTCAAGAGCTGAAAAATGGTTGGTACATAAACCTGGGGATTGGCATACCAACATTAGTAGCTAATTATTTAAAAGAGGAAATAAATGTAGAATTTCAATCAGAAAATGGTATTCTAGGGATGGGTCCATTCCCACATGAGGGAGAGGAAGATGCTGACTTAATTAATGCGGGAAAGCAAACTATCACTGCTCTACCGGGATCGTCATTTTTTGATAGCTCCATGAGTTTTGGGATGATTCGATCCAAGAAAATACAACTTACAGTCCTTGGAGCCATGGAAGTATCCGAAAGAGGTGATATTGCAAATTGGAAAATTCCAGGAAAAATGGTCAAAGGAATGGGGGGGGCAATGGATCTGGTTGCTAGCTCTGATAATATTATTGTCGCGATGCAGCACACTAACAGAAAAGGAGAGTCTAAACTTTTATCTAAGTGCTCCTTGCCAATTACAGGCGTGAATTGTGTAAAAAAAATAGTAACAGACTTAGCTGTTTTAGAGGTTAACCCTAAATTGGGTTTTGTATTAACGGAGAGGGCGCCCGGAGTTTCCGTAGAGGAAATAGCATCAAAGACTAAAGGAAAGTTATTTCTTCCTGAAGATATTCCTGAAATGACATTATAAACTTATTGTAGTGTTATAATTCTATTACTCATATAATTTACTACTCTTTCATCATGACTTATAAAGAGGTAGCTCAATCGATGTTTTTCCTTTAAATCGTTTAATAAATTCAAAACTTTCGCCTGCACGCTTAAATCCAGAGCTGATACGCTTTCATCACAGATCAAAATCTTCGGCTCCAGGGCTAAAGCCCGAGCTATTCCTATTCGCTGCCGCTGCCCCCCACTAAATTGATGAGGATATTTACTTCTAGAATCTTTGTCGATCCCAACCGAAATCAATAGTTCTATAATTTTTTCATATCGTTCACTCTTATTTTTGTGAAGCCCATGTGCTTCCATTGGTTCACACAGAATCTCTTCTATCGTCATTTTGGGGCTGAGACTTGAAAATGGATCCTGAAATATATATTGTATTTCCCTTGCTAGTCTCTTTTTCTCAGTTGGATTAACCTTTTCTATACGCATTCCTCTGTATTTTATCCTTCCCCCTGAGATGGGCTCAAGGTTAACAATACATTTACCAAGTGTTGACTTTCCACTTCCCGAAGGCCCGACCAAACCCAGTGTTTCTCCTTCCCTTAACTCCAAAGAAAAATTGCTCAAAATGGGCTTTTCTGAATAGTATTTTTCTAGATTTTTAACCTCTAAAATTACTGGACCAAGAGATAAATGTGGTTTTTCAGACGCACCATAAGCCTTATTGTCCATAAAATCATCGATCGTTGATAACCGATAGGGCTTCTTATTCCTAGGGGGTCTTGCTGCTAAAAGGCCTTTGGTATAGGCCATTTGGGGCGAGATTAAAACTTGACTTGTCCTTCCACTTTCTATTTCCTTCCCGTTGTGTATCACCATAATATCATCGGAAATTCTCTTCACTGCATCAATATCATGACTGATAAACAACAGCGAAACCTCTTTCTCTATTTGTAGGTCATGAATTAGTGATAAAATTTCTTTGGCTACGCTTTGGTCTAGAGCTGTCGTTGGTTCATCTGCAATTAATAATTCTGGCTCCATTATCATTGCCATGGCAATCATAACTCTTTGCCTTTCCCCACCACTTAATTGGTGTGGATATTTTAAAAATGAAGTTTCCGGGTTTTTTATTTTCACTTTATCCATCCACATTATTGCTTTTTCCCTTGCCTGTGTATTATTTAGCCTTAATGAGGACTTCGCCCCTTCCGTTATTTGTTCACCTACTCGCATAGTTGGGTTCAAAGAGGACATCGGCTCTTGGAAAATCATTGCTTTTTTTATAGTCTCAACTTTCTTTGACCCGCTGTAATCATTGGCATTTAATTGGGACGGCAAGAGCCCCATCATAGTCAGGGCAATCATAGATTTTCCTGAGCCTGATTCACCAACCAGTGCAAGACATTTGCCTTTTTTTATTTTAAACGATATTGTTTTTACTATCAGTCCGGAGGGGCCACTTACAGTAAGGTCTTTTACATAAAACATTATTGAATTATTCTTATTCAATTTTCTAGGTCATCGTTATTTAATTGCAAAGCGTCTGACTCTCTGGGGCTCTCCTTAGGCTCATAAGAGTTAGAGTCTTCAGTTACATTTTGTTTTATGTTGACCTGGAGGTCGCTGATGATTTTTATTGTATT
>MDSX01067928.1_pt1 | contig 16528 bp, 8 predicted proteins | sample 811141 | NCBI WGS metagenome assembly MDSX01 (sample SAMN05326642, study PRJNA326480) | marine metagenome | isolation source: seawater | place: Atlantic Ocean: South East | collected 2010 | reverse complement strand
TAGGAGCCGAACCCATGCCTCAACTCTACCATCCGAAGGAGGCGAAGAACTTTTTAAAGAGTGCCGCGCGTAGACGTGACTGGGTGCCATTACCAGGTGGAGGAGCTAGACGCCGTTTCCCAAGAAGAAGAGCAGCAACGCCCGATAGAGCACAACAAGACCAAGGGGCGGTTCAGAACGACCAGGGGTTAGTCGAAGCTCTTGAACAACAGAATTTTGAACCAGAAGAAGAGGACGAGATTGAGGTCATCATACGTGATTATAATGAGGGACGGCAGTATCAATTGGAAAGACTGGTTCGAATATTAACATTACCAATAGAAATGTGGCAAGCGCTCAGGGACCAAGATTTAGGTAGTGATAATCATCGTTTGGTATTTGATTTACAGAACTGGCCTCATACTACCGGAAACACTGGCAATTGGAGACTGGTTAAGCTGTTATGTCAACGTTGGCGACAGGGACTCGCTGTACCACTTCCGGACCCTCGTATTCAAGCTCGAGATTTTATGGACCTAGTAGGTAATGACTGGCCAAATGCTATTCCACCTGCTCGTGGTCATCAAAATTGGGGTCGAGGACTCTACGCTGCTTTAGCTACTTTAAAGGATAACGATGACCTTAAAGAATACATGGCGTCTAGAAACTTTTTCTACAGCGTAGGCTTAAGGATGATACCGGGTGTATTGGCAGCACTTCATAAGGCATTTCTATGGAGAGTATCCAATCCAATATCCACCATACGTAAGAATGGTAAAGTGTTGACTACGATACTACCTCGCTGTGATTGGTTCAAGAAAATAGTGTTTAGCTTGGTAACCACCAACGGATATGTACCTGTTATATCACCGTTGGCACAGCAATGGTTGATACCTTCCGACTTTGCCAATGCCGACGTAGAGTTCTTCTCTGACCAGTCCATCTACAACGCTGCTGGTTTGACGGAAAAGGGTTACGTCATTGACGGAGAATTAGTGTACGACGAGTTGAATAGAAGGTTACACAAGCATGCGATACGTTGGGCCCAGAAAGAGGGTCTAGGAATACAGAGCATCCTCAAGAAATACGAGAAAGATTTCAACACGACGGGTTCTCTAGGTGATACAATATCAACATTTAGTAGTAAAGGATATCTCAACGACTTGGAGAGTTGGCTTGGCCAGAAAGCTGGGATGCTTACCGCTGGCTTTGCTGAGTCGGAATTGCCTTCCGACCAAGTGTTGATGGATACCATGGCAGCCAATTGGCAACAAGGCCAAGTATCATGCTACGCAACAGAGATACGTATGTATAATCAAATGAACTGGTTAGTGTTGTGTTGGGGTATCATGTCGGTGGCCTCACTATTTGTAGACCGTAATTCACGCGTGACAAAGGAAGGCATGCGTACAGTAGATGCTATTGACTTGATAAAATTGGGATTACCATCGTTGGCCGGAGCTGGATTTTCTATCTATGCCAGATGGTCTTCACCGAATAGTGGTAACCTTACCGGGTATCTGATGAATATTGAACGGTCCATGTTCCTTAGCAGTTTTATCGTAGTGGGACAAACCATGGCGGCCCTCATCGATAACAGCGTAGACCCAGACAATGATTTATCGGTCCAACGATACATTTCGGACAGAAAGAGCTGGTACGCGTGGGTGTTTGGACAGACGAAACAGAACAACGCATTCAAGAACACTGCGAACGAGTTTGTACAACAGTCTAGACGGTTCACACGAGATGGAAACGGAAACACGATATTCAGGCCCAACAACTGGAGGAGAGAAGGCAGGGGAAAGAGAAAGATATGGTTTAACACGGACGACGCGGAGAAAATGTACCCATCCACTTCTATAAGCTCTAATAGTAGGGCACAGAACATACATTATCCACCCGGCTTCATATTCACATTCGATTCCGATGTTTATGTGGTAGTAGATGATTTAGGAACCATGTACAAAAGCTCTAGAAACCCTGGGTACCAAGGCGTTGTACAGAATACAAAAGACCCAAAGGATGTCGTTCGAGAAGTATGGCGTGATTACCCGTTCGAGGATACAGATGTGCAGAAGTGGGACCAATGGGCAAAGCTTAAAGAGATGGAGTTTGACGAAAAGACATACAGCATCATGAACGTTCTTAAACAGTTCCGCGTGTGTTATAATACATCATCTAGATTACCTCAACACGAGCGAATACGTATTATGTCGGTTGCTGGACGAAACACGGCACAGAGCATTAAGAATACATTAATAACTGCCGCTTCCATGTCTATGATGTGTTTGGGTATGGGGTACGAACCTACCACAACCCAAGTGCAAGTGACGACGGGGGCGATGGTAGCCATGGCTTCTATAGAAAACAATATGGTAGGGGCTCCAGCGGTAGCCTCTTCTATGCTTTATTCGTGGTTTCGCTCTAGTGCTCCACCGTTGGAAGAGGCCATACCTATGCATTTCTTTGGTGCGTTGGCAGCTGCGGCAGGCAGTCAGTTGATGTCCAAGATGTTTATACCCAAACCTTATCCAGCATCTCGAAGCGTCAAGGAGAGTCTCATGAGAAGCATGTTTAGTGTTCTCGTACCTTTGCGCATCGAACATAGATACCTAGAGAGGCACGATGGTTACGACCGTGGAAGAACCATATGGTTTGGAAAGTTGTGGGACCCAATCACGGGCCGATTGATATATTTCCAAGGCAAAGTGTCTACCAATGCGGGAGGAAGAACCGGTGTTGTAAAGCATAGCGAATTGGCTGGAGAGGTTATGTCTCTGTTCTGGAGAGGAAACCAGTCCTTCGAACGCGAACAAGCAACCATGGCAACCATGGAAGACTGTTTCGATATCTATGTAGAAGAGGGAGACGGTAGTTTGGTGATGGAATTTAAGACATCTGTATTGGACAACGTAGGTTCGCGGGTGATTGCTAAATACAAATACATACCATCGCCCATCAACAAACATTTGTGGTTTGTTAAAAGTAACGTATAAAGTATATATTTTTTTCATTAATGGCTAAACAATATCCAGATGGAGAGGGTTTTAGACAAACACTCTTATCTTGTGGAACTAACGCACGTAACATAGAAGATTTCTTCCATTCTTTATCCTGGGAAAAGAAACTATCCCCTTATTTCAATGCCGACATAGCGTATCAGTATTTCAGTGACCCTTCTCTATTTTTTCTCGTTCTCAACAAATTCTGGGGAGACGCCACCAACGGACCTCCCGGTAAAGATATCTTTGCGCGCTTCATTCGTTTTGTAGTACGAGGCATCAGGAAACTGAAGGATACCGATGGGGACACACGAGGCAAGAGAGATATACCGTACATGTTGTCCGCTATACAAGTCCTGGATGCCGACATTAACGAGGATACGGCCATAGCAATACGTGTATCAGTAGATACTCAAAACGCTGCGGAGAAACCACTGGTAGCTGCGCGGAAACGTTTTTTAACTGATATGTTAAAGTATGTCAAACATGTAGCATCATGGCCGTTGAACGAAGACACCACATTGTTCGGTGATTGGCGGCAGATGGTAAAGGATTTGAAGGTCGTAGAAAACACCGAAGAAGAAGCACAGTTTATAGAAGTGTACAAGACCTTGGAATCGAAGTTGGCAACGCTGACTAGCTTTATGATGAGTGGTAAAGGACTGGCCCCAATGCCACTGTACTTTGGTGTCACGAATCCTCCAGCAAACCCTAACGCATTGCCAGAGCAAATCACAGAACAAGCCTACGAAGATGCGCGGGAGCAGGCTTACCAAGAGTATATACAGGCAGAAGCGGAACAGACTCAGAATTTATTTACTGAACCAAGCGAGGAGGAAGCACGGAGGTTCCGTGAGGCGACGGAAACGGCGTACGAGGCCTACAAACTGGCTCGTTCCAATGTACCGTGGGAACGATGGCCAGACAATCAATATTTTGAGGGAGAAAGTCCCGGCGTCATTGACCGATGGTATGCTTGGGCAGCTCAGTTCTGGTTAAAAACCAACCACGACATGTGGTTCCGCCAACTGGCAAAGCTGTCCCGCACAGACCCAACCGCAGCTCTCTTTCGAAAAACTCAAATCGTTGTTCTGGACGACTCATCTGCTGGGTGTTCTAGGTTTGGCAGATACGGTTTAAACGCTTTGAATATGCCGCATTTGATATATGTATATACACTAAGAAACGAATCACCATGGTGGAGACCTCCAGAGTTGGGCTGGGATGATTTAAACACAGATGCCACCGTTGCGGTAGAAAAAATACAGGAAGAAAGCAAACGATTTGAGGTATGGAAAGAAAGGCTCAACGCGCTCAAAGTCTCATTGGACGAAGGTCTCGTGTTGGATAATGGTAACGTTGTTATCTACACTACAAGTCCGGAAATCATAGGATATTGTTTGGTAAACAGTGTAAACGTTATCATTTATAACAATTGGTTAGCGGACCAGCCTATTGAAATCGAATCGTTGAGAGAAATGATTTTGAGACAAAAAGCTCTTCTTGGTCGTACCGTTACACCGTTGTTGCCAGAGTCTACTATTATATTGACCTTCGTAGTTCTGTTAGCAATATCCTGTTCTTCTGGAATACCAATGTATGTCGGTTTTGGTTGGAACAACGTGTTCACACAGTGGGTCAATTTGGTAAGAGAATATCAGAAACTGGTAAAGCCTGACCGTAATAACCCACAAGCTACCTGTGCATGGCTGGCTCGCAGGGGCAGAAACGAGCGTATTATCATCAACCGTTCATTGTTCATACCCCTTGTCTCGAGGGTATTGCACAGTAAGTTCGCTTCCGACAAACCAGTTACAAAATTGATGTCCGCTTACAATATATGGTCCACAAAGTACAAAGACCTCATTAGTGAAGATAGGATAGGTACTGGGCGCGTGGAACCCATTCCAATACTCAAAATCTGGAGACCTTATACCAATGAACTATACCAATCGAGCGATAATAGAACCGACGAGTTCAAACGGAATGCCCGCTTGGCAGAGTCGCGTGAAGCGGAAGAAATACGGCTCAAAGAGTACCAAGAAAGGCTTACCATGTGGGAGGAGAGGAGAGCCGATTTTAATAATAAACAGATGGAGGATTACGACGCGCTCAGGGAACGATACAGAACTGAAGCTGCGCAACAGGTACAAACTTCCAAAGACAGAGGTATAGACTACGACAATCGGTTGGCAGAAGCGAACGACAATATAAGACAGAAACAAGCGCTTCAGACACAATTGGCGGACGACATACGACAACTAAAGCAGGAAGAGTATGACAGGCAGCAGATGATTGACCAAGCCCTGGCCGATTTAGACGAGACCATAAAGGGTAAGAATCTATGGGACCAACAAGGCTACGGTGCCGCCTTATTTGGCGACGTGCAACGAGTCACCGAGAACGATGTACAAGTCCGTAGAAATGCCCTACGGTTGGAGAGGCAGTCGTTATCGCTCATTCAGGTAAACCGCATACGCAAAGAAGAGCAGCTCAAGCTGGCCACCACTAAAGCCGAACAATTGACCATAGAACGTGATGTCATCGCAGACGAAGGTCGGCCCGTCGAGCTAGACTTAGATACACTCATGAGACGCTGGGAAGACCAGAACCCGACAAACTTCGCACCGTTCGACGAGTCTAGACCGGAGTTAGAGGCTGTGGAGTTTGACTTACCAACGGACGACGAGATGAATTTTCTCAATGTGTCAGCAGGTGTCGAGTTAAACGAGATGGAGGACAACTACGAGCTGGACAGTGATGCGGACGATGATGATAGAGAGCTTAAAGCGAATAAAGATGAAATCAACCAAGCATTGAGAGTGCAGAAACAGAAATGGGCAGAATCGTACGAGTGGATGTACGCACAGCGTCAGATGTTCCAAGACAAGTATTATGCACCATTAGACTTTGATGACTTGTTAACGCGCTTTCGGATTCGTTTGAGAGACTGGACGGGAGCATCTATAATTACTATAAACACTTAATTTTTTTTACTAGACATGTCTATTTTAAAATCTATGCCTGAACAAGTACCTAGTAAAGTGTGGGTAGATAACATATCACAAGATTGGTTAGACGCGGGACTCGCAGTTACTATTATTACAAACCAACAGCTAGACTTATTCACCGAAAAGATAGGCAGAGACCCCGAAGTCGATTGGCAATGGTTCCAAATGATATTGATGACCGATGTACCGTGGCAACTCGATTGGCTTGAAAAATGCATTCTACGCGGTGTTACTATAGATAAAACATGGAGAGCGTTGGACACTGGCCATCAAGTCACCATTTTTGATTTAGTTACTACGGTAGAAGGAGGTATACGACAGGAAACTAGAGACATACTCATCAAAATAAGAAAAATATACGAAATTCTATTCATGCGTCAAGACGTTCAACCCGCTTTAGATTACCTGAATGACCTAGAAGAGGGGAAGCACTGGTTACAACTCAACACGATATTGAGTTCGTACGTGCTTGGACCACTCAACGAACCCAAGCCGTTGCTTCACTATGTAGTTCTTATGGAAAGGTATGATTTAGTGCGTGGTTTATTAACATCAGCAACGGCCGTTCAGCAAGAATACAAAGAGACTGACTTTCTTAAAGGTTGGATAAATATGACCGATGACTACGGGCGTACCATTCTACATATTACTGCGATGCAACGACGAGAATCGTGGGCCAAATGGTTCATCGCTAATTCTGCTAATCCTGCTCTCCGTGACTCGGACAACAAGACAGCGTTTCACTATGCTCCAGGTATTGCATATTTACAACTGTTCTGGGATAAATTAGAAGATAAGTCAACGGACTTACTGACAGAAATACTCGAACAAGGAGTCACGGACTTGCCATCGTTGAGATGGCTTTTAGATAATGGTGCCAATCCTAATAGCGAGAAAGCGTTCGTAACTGCTTCTAAGACTCCTGGGTTTATATCCATTCTGGTAGAATACGGAGGAGACCCAACTTTGTTTCGACCGAGCGAGGCTTCGATGGCAGAGTGGTTAACGATAGGTGGTTCTGGCGGTACAAACTACGAAGAGATGGTAGTAAAACATTTAACCGGTAAAAAATCCGCCAGGTGGATTTGTTTTCTGATTAGTTTACAGAACGGATTCTTAGAACAGGCCAAAGGATGGTGGCAGGCTTGTGACGAAGACCAACGCAATCAGTATGCTATTTTGATTAATAACATCGAGCCTATCAATGCCTATATGAAACAATACAAACAATGGCTCGAGAAAGTGACGAATATGCAAGATGTGTAATAAATATTATATAAATAATAGCTATAATCTTAATATATGAGTGAACACCACCAAGCTACAGTCGATGCTCTTACTTCCATGGGATTTGGCGACTATGCCCTGGACGCCGCCAACATATTCGACAGTGACATACAAGCCGCTATCGATTGGGCGTTACGAAAGTCTGTCATAGGACATATGCCTAAACGTTTTAAACGCGTAGGTAATAATGACTTCAATTATACATTCTACAACTCTCTGGTCTCTATTGGACAAGACGATTACCGCGTAGTCGATTACGACCCTGACTACCAATTTATTCTTATCGAACCACGGTTCCAATCTATCATACGAGACGAACAGCAGCCGGACCCACGTTGGATAACATTAGGAGACCCTTCGTTGAGCTGGAACCGCGAAGTTCACGGCTCTAAACCAGTTCTACAACCTGTAAACGCAATGAAGCATTATATCGGTGAATGTTGTATTCCCATTGACCCTGCGTTCCACAACGCCCCAGGGGCCTTTAACCCGAACAGTGATTATCAGCAGCAGCAGGGAGCCTTTTTTACGGATGAACTGGGTAGAATAAACAACCAAGGGCAGCCTGTTGGTAATTTGCCAAACATGTACAACCGCTTGAGAGTGATGAAGAGTCGATGCCCTGCGCTTGGAGTGATATGGCAATCGCTGCTCTACTACTCGGATAAATACCACGAAGGGTTGAGAATCACACCAGACATGCCAGAACCACGCTGTATCAACAACAAGAGAATCCGGTGGACAAAGACCATAGCGTACACACGCATGATGTTGATTCTCGAATTCCACGGGTTGGAAGGGACGAATGAAATGAACCGTGAGTTCATATGTAGTTTGCCACGAGTTCTAAGCGACTCTGAACATCCGGAACTGGTAAAGAAACTACCAGAAATGTTGCTGCCGCTTCATAGACAGTACAGCAGACCCAACAGCTACATGAGACGCAAGAAGAGAGAATGGTTAGACGCCTGTGCCTCTGTGTTTACCATGCGTGATGCGGAGATTGTATCTTACGACGGGCGTTCTTGGAGTGGGAATTACTTCAGAGTAAAGCTATACATGAGCGATATGATATTCCAGAACGGCCGCTCGATGGCAGCAGAGTCGATGAACTGGTTGCATCTAAAGAACATCGTCAACGCTGTACGTATGGGAGATGAGCTTTTTACTCATTTTCCGGAATGTTTAACACACAAGTGTGAAGGACTGCCAGAACATCAGCCGTTGTCCATGGCCAACCACGGTATAGCATACTACGACCATTACAATCAAATGACACTGGTAGAATGGGGAAAAGTATTTTTAGAATGGGCTCATCGAAAAGGCGAAGATATACCACAGTGGCAAGATACACCCGACCTCTACGAACACCAAGCTTCTATACTTGAATGGATGAAGACAAAGGAGCGAAACACTGGCAATGGTGAAGGGTGGCACAAAATGACGTTGGCTTCTGGATTTGTTATATATCAACACGAAATAGGAAATCTATTGAACCAAGAAATGTACGATGAATACGTTGCCAAGAAGGCGTCTGGTGGTATCATCGCACAAGCAGTAGGCTCAGGCAAGACCAAAGAGATGCTCTATTTGATAAGAGACATGAAGAAAGAAGCTGAGGAAGAACAAAGCCGCCGTGGAGATTTCGGCGTTTCCACAGCCTGTTGGTACAAAACGCTTGTTGTATTACCAACGACCATGATATCCACATGGGAAGAGGAGTGCAAACGCTGGACACCGGAGCTAAAGGTGAATGTGTACTATGGAAACCGGCGTAAGATTCCCCATGACGATGACTCCGATATAGTCATTACAACTTACCGCACCGTGTGTTCGGAGTTATCTACAAATTCTGCCAACATTAAACACCAAGACCTGGCTCCTGTCCATTGGAAACGTGTCATATTGGACGAAGGACATCATATCAGAGACATGGGCTCGAGGACCTTCAAAGCCATTAACAATATTAAAATGGCGGAGAGCGGTTCGAAGTGGATAATAACGGCTACTCCCATCATAAAAAGCAGCATGGACATGTGCGCTTACCTGGCCTTCCTACGCGTGTACCCATGGGTGACACTTGACAGTGTTCCTCACCACTCGTACATTAGCCGCAGCATTTCTAGCATCATGTACGCTCTCAGTTCGTATTCTGAGACGTACCCGACTATAGCAGAGGCTGTTCGTAAACAAATGAAAATGACCATGTTCTACCAGAGCAAGAAGACCGTAGCAGAGATATCGGATTTGAAACCAGCTTCTATCCGAGACGTGACCATAACTATACCTTCAGACGAGAGCCACGCCAAGTTAATGGGAATACTACGGCAACAAATCGATGAACGCGTGAAGAATGACCCAACAGCCAATAACTATAGTCAACGGCTCAAATGGATGTCATGGCTCCGCTTCTGTGCGTTTAACCCTGCTATGGTGCCGACGGCTGCTTACGGGCGTCCGATGACCAAGACTTCAGAGGCTGGAATGCCAGTTATTATGACCTCAGCAGCGTCGCTCAATTTACCCAACGTGTCGAATGAATACCGTGACTCTGTGAAGAATGATTTGGCGAACTTGGACAATCAGCGGTGTCCTGTTTGTTTGGATACCATCGCCAATCCTACCATTACTGCTTGTGGTCATATATTCTGTTTCGAATGTATCAACGCATCGTTTATTCATCAGCAAACAACGCGTAAGAAATGCCCATGCTGTCGTAAAGATTTACAGAATAGTGTACTACGAGAAATAAAAATGGAAGATTCCGTGTCTGGTACGGATAAAGACTTTAGTATAGTAGAGCACCCGATGGTGGGAGCAACCGAAGTGTTGAATACGACCATGGAGGAGCTTAAGAAGTGGCGAGACGTTCGCTCACCAAAGGTAAAACGGCTGGTGGAGTGGTTTGAGAATTCGGACGAGAAATGTTTAATCTTCACTTCGCTGAGTGGTGTCGTTTTGGGAGACATACAACAAGCATTACAAGAAGCCAACATCAAGCATGTGGTGGTCTCTGGTTCCATGACTAGGCATCAACGGGCCAAAGCTATTGATACATTTCAACACGATACAACATGTAGAGCGTTTTTATTGACTACACGGTCTGCTTCTTACGGCTTAACGCTTACAGCAGCAAGTTCGATAATATTCTTCGAACCGTGTATGAACCGTAGTCTTCGAGACCAATGTATAGGTCGTATGGACCGTATTGGTCAGAAGAAGAAGAGTTTGGATGTTATTACCTTTGCGGTTGAGGGTTCTATTGAAGAGAAATTGGCAGAGGTGGTAAAGGTTAAGAATTGGTCGTTTAAAGATGTTAATTTATAAAGCTTCTATTTTATTTTTTATTTCTTCTATTTCGGTTATGTCCTCTAAGGCTACCGATTCCACTTCTTGAAAATGTACGTGGTGATTCGTCTTTATCCAATCGTCTCGCTTATCCAACACCTCTCTCAACTGCGTGACCAACGTTTCCATAATAATATTCAAGTGGTTATCGGATATGAGTCGATTTAGAATAGGTTCCCAATCATTTACGAGTCCTAAAGCTTTACCCCATTCGTCATTTTCTGTGCATATACGCGCCATCAACAACGCTCTGGATGCCCTCGCCCAGTTCATGAGCGCAGCGTTGTCTTCGTTCATCCAGTTAGCCAGAGACCTATGGCATTGACCTTCCACACGTTTTAATAGACGTATGGCATTCTTGTCAGTGATACCTTGTCCAGAGTACGCAAAGTTGAGCGTCATCAAGTCCTTCATCGCATATACAAAGTCTAATTTGGAACGCCAGAATTTATCAAAGGTCATGTGTATGGAAGGATTCTCTTTCCATGTCCAGTTTGGTAGTACGTCATCGATTACGGATACTACGTAAGACCCCGCGGTGTGGAAATTTTTGGATGCCTCTTTAAAATTCGATTTGGTCGCCAACGACATGGCAGAGGTCATAAATATATCAAAGCCAACCGCATGAGTCATTAGATTCTCCCATTGCCAGCAGCTAGACATGTAAGAACCACTTCCCCAACACCAATCAAATTGTGGCTGTTCGGTCAAAATGGCCATGCTACGGTTCTGTTCCAAGTTCTTTATTATACTATGTAAATGGGTCCTATATTCCGCTACAGCTTTTTGTGCTCGCTTCATGTCGTTGGTATTGAGTGAGTCTTGTAGAGAGAGCCTCTTCTGGCTAGTATGGATAGATTCTTGAGCGGGTACATACTGTGAAGGTATGATGCGCTCGAATAAAACAGATTTGTTTATAGCTACAATAGACATAGTTATGGATATTATATGATTTATTTATAGTATTATTCGTCAGTCGTCGCTCGCTACCTGGACGAGTCTTGCCGTGCCATTTTCCGAATCTTGAACAATGACGGCTGCGACTGGAGTTTCTTTATTTCTATCTATACGTCTCTTCAGAGACCGCATGCACGTACTCAAGATGAAATACCATAGCATTGATTGAATGATAAACATAAATAGACCATCCCACGTCACATACGTGTCAGGGTCCACTGTGATAAACACCTGCTTTATAATGATATTGGTTCCATTGTTGGTGGTACTGTTCGCGTTGGTGTAATTTTGAGTATTCATATGGATGGTGGCTCAGCCTCTTATATACTATACTCCCCAAGCGTTGACTCTCTGTAGATTTATCTGGATGGTAGTCTTGAATATCGTCTTGCCATCTATTTTAACAGGTATAGCATTGAGATTTAATTCTCCCATCTGTCTCCATTCGCCGGTTCCAATCAACCACTGGGAATAGGTCCAAGCAGTAGAGCAAGCCGTACCACATGCCCTCACCAACTTGTAAGAGCCCGTGACGGATGCTTCGTTCTGTAATGATTCTAATGTGTCATCCCGTGTTATTTGTTTCTCTAGGACGGTATTTGACATAAAACATATGTACAGTGCCAAGTTGTACGGGATATTTAACTCTTGTGGATGGGACACGGACTGGACAAAGTGGCCATTGCGTCTAAAAACATCAGCGACGAAAAACGCAGTGTTCATACTCCCATCGTCTATTGGTACTAACATTACGGCCTGTCTTTTTAAATGGGACTCTTTGACTTTCTCTATTACATCTCGTTTGGACGACGAGGATTCTATATTCAATATAAGTGGTGTTGCATATTCCATACACACTAAACATAAACATGTGTGTTATATACTCAATCCAACTAAAGCAATGCATTCGTTCGGATACTCTAAGAATATTCGATAGTATCAATGACTATCATTAATATAACATCAACACAATATGTCACAACGCCCAACACTAACCCGTTCACAAACCACCACAATTGATTCCGAAGAAGATGATACCATTAGCGACATGCCCGAATTGGAACCGGCACCACCACGATTCGATGGGAGTAAGAGTTCCTCCACCGCGGAAACTCTCGTGGACTTTCTCCAAGGATTCAACTGGAACACTACCAAGCTCAAAGACATACCAGGCATTGGCCCTGCTTCCGTCGGAAAACTCCAAGAAAACGACGTCCGCACAGTACAGCAACTCGTGGGCGAGTATATGGGTTTCATGGAACCTAACGCCACGTCGGCTGACATTAACAACCTCTTCTATGAATGGTTCAAAGATGTCTCTCCAAATGCGAATGCGCACACGGTCACCTTTGCAATCGCCCATCTCGCGGAGAAATTCGGAATGGTTCTTTATGAAGACTGAGTTACCCTATAAAGTGTGTTATCCCCCAGGTAAATGACCAAACGCGCAGAGGTTTGGAAGCACTACCTACTGGGGGATTATGAGCATGTGCAAAATGCACGTAAAATGTATCATAACATAGTAGTACAACATCCCTATTTAATAGATTCTAATCTACAACGCCAAATAGAAGCTGATGTTCCTAGAACCAGTTTCGGCACTCGCTCTACTCCTTCTCCTGACAAGTTACAGAAAATAGTAAAGACACTACTGATACAGTACGTTCAAGTCATGCCGTGTGATGGATATTTACAGGGGTTCAATTACATCGCTATGATACTATACAGAGTGTACTCCGACACCGATATCGAGTTTGCCCTAGCAGATACATGGTGGTCCATGGTATCGGTCATTGCTATAATAAGACCTATGATACCAGACCACGACCCGCGCGACTTTATGCGCTACACCAACCGTTGGTCCAAATATTATAAGAACCATATCAAGCTGAAGAACGCGCGTGTACATGCGTTCCTCGAACCGCACTACATCATTATATGCCCAATGATTACGGTCAAATGGTTGATGATATGGTTTGCCCAATTGTTCGAGTACAAAGACCTGCTGATTGTATGGGACGCTTTGATTACCTGCGAGCCATCTAGACGCACCAAGCTTATGGCTATCATAGCAGCCAATGTTACCATACAACAAGAATCCCAGATTGAGAATTGGTCGAGAACATGCCCGTCGGAGTTAGGCGGAAGGATGTACAATATTAGGGCCAGGGAAGCGAAAACTATCATAATTGAATCTAGAGCTGCCATGATTGAATATAAATTATTATCGGTATAAAGACCATCATGATATATCTAAATGGCAACGATAACCACCACACAACAGCAGAAGCTCGAGATATCCGAAAGGCTTCAGGAAGAAAAAGAAAGAGAGATGGCGACACGAGTGGACGACAAACCTCGCAAATCAAAATGTAATGCGCTTGGGAAATTTGGCAAAGCGGGCCTCGTGGCAGCGTTGGGATTGCTTGGACATGCTGTACAAGAGAATATACGTCTGGAGGCCGAAATGAGGAACGCAACGCCACCGAACTATGTATCCGTAGCTGAAAACACCGTAGCAAACATGACAAAATATATCAGGGAACTGGAGTCGTCCAACGCAGAGTTGGTTAAAGCCCAAGACACACTAAACAAACTGCTGGAGAACAATCCCCTCGACAATACCAAGCCTTACTCAATTGAACAGCGTATACATAAGGAAGTTAAGAAAGCAGCGGGAGAAGAAGAAGAAGAAGACACCAGCAAGGCTGTTGTAAAGTCCAAAGGACGTAAAAAAGGAGGGTACTTTAATGAACACTTTAATTTAACTTTTTAATTCTCATCATCTGATTCTACAAAGCTATCCGTCAGCGCCTCAGGCGTTGAACATGCCATCACCCATTTCTTGGGATGCATGTACTCCTTGATAACATCATTCACCTGTTTCAACGTGGTATTCTGTACTGCGTTCTTCCACCCGTTCCATTCTTCCAAACCGTTCTTTCCGTTGGTCAAATGTCTGTGGAATACAGACGTTACGGTCTGCCAGTCGTCCTGTTCCAACGTGCGCTGGCCCAACAACTCCGCTTTGGCATTCTTCAATTTCTCAGCGTCTAGACCCCCTTTGCACCACTTGTGTACTGTCTTAACCAGGTCATTGATACCGTTCTGAGCGAGCTTCGGGGTGAAGGTTGCTTGTACAACCACGAAGCTTGGAGCATGCTGCTGGTCTTCTTGTGACGCATACACACCATATGTACCGTTTTGTTTACCGTGTAGTTCTCTGAGTGTCCACATTAGGTCGGATGTCATACCTCCTCCCAACGATTGAACGGCCAAGCTCAACGCCACCGCCTTATCGGAGTAGTTGAGCAAGTCGGTCGATTGGCCCATCATGACCATCGATGTACCAGAACCTTGCATGAGCATTGGTTTAAACTTGGTATCGACAGTCGGTTTGCGTAGCCACTGACGTCCTGCTTCTGGCGCTGCTGTGTTGGTGTAGGCAGAGTCAAAGGCAGTTCGAAGCATCCTGGCCATCTTTTCCGCCTTGTCTAGGTAGTCGGACGGACATGCCATAGTACAGTGCACTATTCCTGCTTTCTTGATATGATTCTCGTAGAATTTTGAGAGACTGCTCTGTCCAACCTTTGCCATCTTGGTTCCTTTGTATTGGACGGTTTCTTCGTACGACGTGTGAATAAACATCTTGTTAATCAGGTTTTCCTTTACTCTGTATTCGTTGTTATTCTTTAGGGCTGACAACTCTGACAGTATACTTCGTTTGGATATCATGAACACGTCCGGGCTAAAGGTAGTGTTGCGTAGCAACCCATTCACTACAAAGTCCATACCTTTGATTATATTCTTAGGATTGTTAAAGGCGAACCGGAAGTTGTAGTTGTTGTGGCCTTTGTTGCAAGAGACATCGATTCCCATGGAATCTAGCTCGTTATTGATTTCTCCAGCAGGCATCGTTTTTCCCTTGTACACGCACTGTTGTAGAAACATGGAATCAAACATGTTGGCGTTAAACCGCTCTTCGTGTGGATATGGTATAGTAATATTGACATAGATACTGGAGCCGGTAGTCTTGAGGGTTTGAACGTGGAAGCCATTGTGTGACTGTTCGAACGTGTGCACGTTCCACTTGCATTTCTCTGCTTTGGAGCGCATCTTAACGGGGGCGGATTTGACAGATACCAACGACGACGTCTCAGGTTCTCGCATTGTAGAGCTCCTTGGTACGATGCTAACCACTGTTAATTTGTGTTCCTTCAAATATTTGCTGGCACAGTTCGCAACATCGGCCGTGGTTAACGTCTCTAGGGTAGCAACTCGCTCAACAATATCTTTCCAGTTTCCTAGAGCAGCAGCCTCGCCCAGAGCCATGGTGGTAGTGTGTATATTGCTGTACGGAGCAACAGACCATTCTTGTCGAAGCGATGCTCTGGCAGCCTCCAGTTCTGGATATTCTATCCTCTGAAGCCCATTTACCATAGAAATAAGTTGCTTCTCGCCTTGCTTGAGTTTGGAAGGGTTGCCAACAGAACCATGTAAACACCACATATACGAATCGACTTGCCTTGGAGCGTAGCTGCCCACATTATGCATAACACCCCGGCGCAGAACATCGGTCTTACGTCCGGAATTACCGTTGGAGATGATACGAGACAGTACCGACATACATATTGATTCTTTGGTATTGGCTGGAGGGCTAACCCAGGTTAAGCACATCATCGCACACGGAGCAGGCATGCTTAACTCTATACTACGCTTACCTAGTTGTACTGGTTCTTTTGGACCGGGTTTCTTGGCCAATGGTGGTGGTGTGATATTACCGTACACACGCTCAAAATGTTTAAGCACATGCGGTGTGTGTACATTCCCTACTACGATAAAGGTTGCGTTGTTAATTTGGTAGTAGGCTTCTCTAAACTTCTTCATGTCTTCTGCTGTCGTATTGACTATATCACTTCGTCTACCGATGGTAGAGATATG
>MDSX01032604.1_pt1 | contig 16541 bp, 21 predicted proteins | sample 811141 | NCBI WGS metagenome assembly MDSX01 (sample SAMN05326642, study PRJNA326480) | marine metagenome | isolation source: seawater | place: Atlantic Ocean: South East | collected 2010 | reverse complement strand
CATTTATACTAGAGCCAGAACCTACTGCTTGGTTAGCAGTTTGAAATACAATGTTTCCACCTGCGCCAGTCCCTTTACCTGCTCCTGCTTTGAGAGTAAGGGAACCACCTGCGATATCGTTTGTGGTGGCTGCGGTTGTACTTCCTGCAGAAAGTGTAACACTTGTACCTACTACGTTATGCGCTGATGCAGTTGCAAATAGTGCTGTTTGATTAGAGGAAACTCCTGCCAACTCAACTGCACCACTACCATGCGGGTGTAGAATTAAATTCTTATTGCTACCCGTTGTAGCAATGGTTTGGTCGTCAATTGAGATGTTATCAACAAGTAATGCTTGGTTAGTACCTGCGGCTCCTGCGGCTGTAGCACCATCAAGTCCTACAATAGACATACCATTTACGCCAACGTGAACACGGCGTATACCGTTTACCATTAGGCCCATAGCATTTGTTGCTGCGTGTTCAATACCAGTGGTGGTATCAGAAGTAAAGGAATAAACTGGTGTGCTTGAACCTGCAGCATATACTCTTCCTACGCTTGCTAAGTTGTATGTATCAAAGTCCCATGAGTCTTCGGACTCATCCCACATGAATTGTACATTGGCATCATCGCCACGTTCTATTTCTATACCTGCGTCGGCAGTTGCAGGACCCGTAGCATCACTGTTTAGTACAATGATGTTATCTGCAAGACTAACATTGGTTGTGTTTATTGTTGTAGTAGTTCCACTTACTGTAAGGTCGCCACTAATTACTAGATTGGCAACGGTTAGTTTTCCTGCGTTAGTATCGAATGTTTTGTCAAAGACCATACCTGCGTGTCCTGCTAATGAACTTCCGCCGTCGTTAAACTGAACTTGGGTGTCTGTTCCGCCTATTGCAGAACCTCCTGTTGGCCCTTCTACAGTTAGTACACCATTAGCGATAGTGAAGGTATTGAAGTTGCCCGCATTCTTGATGCGATGTATTCTTCCATTAATGGTACCATCATTGTTTGTATCGACTGAGATACCGGGAGATGATACTTTCGCAGTGTACGGCATTGACCTTCACCTCGGCCTAAACTGCCATCCAATATAATTTTTGGTCAGTAGATGCGTAAAGGTAAATGTTACTTGCTCTGTTGATTTCGATAAAGATTGATTCGCCGGGGTCTAGCGCAAATCCGAATGGTGTTGTTGAACCAAAGTCAAAACCTACTCTTGCAGATTTATCTAATGTATGGGCTTGAAGGCTGCCCTTTGGTTGGTACAATGTGTGCGCAGTCGAGCCCGTCTTCCTTACAGGCCCTGTAAATCTATTACCTACATATATTTCTGCTGTATTGGTAAATGCGGATTTGAGTAAGAAGCCTCTATGTGCCATAACATCGTTTTCTACTTCACGAGCAAGTAATTTCCTATCTTCATCATCATAGTGAGCAGCCGTTGCCAATAACTCATTTATACCAACTCTAACGTAATCAAGTAATGTTGGTGCAGGTGCGGCCAGTACTATTTCAAGTGGCATGAATGGGCCTTCGTATGAAAACTCGTTTCTACCGGTATCTGTTGTTTCTAATCGTGCTGTTGGTGAGTCTGGATTAGACACACCACGGATTGGTAGAACTGCTCCACCTGTCTGGTCAGTATGTACATGTGGAACCACTGGGGGTACGCTTTCGTCCTTTGCCATAGTATGGGCGATACGTTGGTTGGTAAAAGTGCTTTCTATTGGTGCAAGCATTTTCTTTATGTCCCACTTGGGTTCTCGGTGTATTCATGAAGGTTGTCAAACTCGATGGAGTGAACTCTCCTTATGGAAAATGTGTTGATTGTAAATGCGCTACAAGGTCGCATGTTTTGGAGTACCCAGACTATGAGGAATACGAAGAACAAGTATTCCGTGACCGTGAAGAGTTTCAAGCATCACAAAGGGGCGACGACCCAGAAGAAGATGCAGAGTATGTAATTAGATACAAGCGTCTTAGTGAACCAGAAGTAATGTGTCACAAGTGTTGGGTTGTACAAAGGGAGAAGGCAGCCAACTTCCTAAGAAAGAACACCAACAAGTGGGGAGAAGATATGCCTAACAACATTACTAAGATTCGTAAGTTCTTGAAAGATTGGTCGTACTTTGATTTTTCTGGTCTAAACAAAAACGTTATTCCTGCTCCTGACGGTACAGACTTGGCAGTACAGACATTAAGAAAGAGCGTTAAGTCTTTCCTTGTAGGAGGTGAGGAAGAGTGAGTAATCAAACAGTTATGGCAGTGATTGACGAGTTTCAAGCCCGACTAAAAGAGGTGGGAGCAACAGAGTTTGTTATGGCCGTAGGTGGAGATGGTGCTTCTGGCTTCCGTTTCTTTGGTAATTACAAGCAATGTGGTTTCTTAGCATTACAAGCAATGTGGGAAGTAATGTCTTGGCAAATGAATAATTCAGTAGTGGATGGTGAAATAGATGGCCCACGATGAGCGTATACGAAACAGTGAATGGGACAAGAACATCGAGTGTCCTATTTGCAAGGATATTGCTAACGGGGTCATTGACCTTGAAGGTAGACAACTGTTTGAAGATGAATCGGAAAAGAAACCTTTCTTCTGCGTTGCTTGCGGCAATACTGATGTTCGTGAATTTCACGAAGTAGGTGGCGTTGAGAGCCAAGCCTCTTCCCTCAGAGGTGATGCTCAACCTTGGACTCACTTAATCAAAGTGAAGTGTATGAGTTGTGAATGGCAACATGTGGCAGGAAATCTACCATGTTTGGGTAATCCATGGAATGAAACTCACGGGTACAAGCGACCCAAAGACATGACTGCTCTACAGCAACACGCTGTTATGTGGTCTAATGAACAAGCCGTGGGACTCCGTGGAGCCCATGAAACTTACAATCCCGATGCCGAACTTCAATCGAAAACTTATAGGTCTAGACGAAAAGTGGTATGGGATGAGGAAGAAGGCGAGGACCGAACTGTGACGTGGGAACCCACTGAAGAAGAACAGAAATTACCTAAATTCCGAAAGAAAAAAGGACGTGAAAACGATGGCAAAAGAAAGCAAACTAGTGACACTAACAGTGAAGATTGACGGAACAGAAGATACACTTACCAAGATGGTACCTGAACACTCTCAAGAGGCAGAATATCTGGCTCTTAAGTTGAAGGCACAGTCAATGGGAAGTCAAGTGGAAACTCCAGACTTGGCTCCAATCACTATTGACTAAGGTCTTGTATTAAGTGATACCCAATATATCCAGTGAACGCATACCGTATGGCCGTTAGGCTAGACACCTGCTTCATTGATTTAAGGGTGCTTTTTCCTGTACTCTTCAAGTTAGATGATATTGCGCTAGCGTAAGCAATACTACCTAGTAGAGCAAGACCAGTAATAGCAAATCTGTTCGCAATCATTGGTTGCGTTGTGAACCCTAAGCCCATGCGTTCTACATGTGGCCCTTCATAGCCACAGCAATGCGCATTACCGAAGAATACCCCATCTCCGTTCTTTACAGGCCCTATACCGTTTCTACGCTTACTTAGCGGAGCGGCCCCTTTTTCATACTTAGGATGAAACGCTTTGAATGCAAAGTCTTGGAATCCATCTACCATCATAGTACGGTCTTGTACCTGTGGGTGGTGTCTAACCATTTTATGTGCGTGTGGGTGCTTCACTCAGTCCACCCCGTACCGGCTTCAGGAGACATGCCTCCAAGCCCGTACAGGTTTCCTACAGCGTCGTAGTTAGACATTTCTACATTGTCATCGTAGTTTATTGCTACATTGCCATAACTACCTATTGGCCCTGTACCTCTTTGGCGTTGTGAGATTCTCCTACGCATAGCAGGAGGTAAGTTAGACGAACCTAGGTTAGAAGCCCCCACTACATGGTGATTGATGCCAAAGAAGTCTGAGTGTCCGACACTACGCACTGGCATAACATCATCAGACAAAGGTCTGTCCATCATAGCATGAGAAGAACTTGTTGAAGAAGTGGTGGAAGTACTTGCGCCAAGGTTGCCCATATTACTGAATGGTCCTTGACCTTTAGGTGCTTTGACGGCACTAATAGTTTCATAAATAGTGAATGCACCTGCGACTGTAAATGCGATACTTAGAAACGGGTGCTGATTCATAAATTTACTAATTTCTTTTCTACTTGGAATCATTGTATCACCGCTTTATGTATCTATAAACTGTATAGAGTAGTAGAGATGCGCCTAGTCCGATTAGAACTGGTCTGCTAATGTTGTTGAGTACTGCCATAGTATTCATACCCATAGCGTTCTGTCTTTGTTGTAGTCCTCCTAATGGTTGGAATACTTGTCCTGTTGCTCCACTCATTGCCATTATGCAATCACTCCTTCCTTTAGTAGTCCCCTGTATAGCAGGGTGAGTCCTGCGCCAAGAGTAGGGAGTCCGATTGCGTATGATGTGGGTGAGCCCATTAGTTTGAGTCCTGCGGAAGATAGGCCGATACCTGCCGCCACACTTACAGTGCCACTAGGGATTTGTTTTTTAGAAATAACCCCGTAGCCAACCATTGTTTCACTGTCCTCTTTGATAGAGCCAAAGGCCACCTGAACCAGAGCCAAATAATGCTCCTCCAATTACAGCACCTAACACCATAGATGGTAGGTTGCGGCGTAGTGCAGCCGTGGAAGTTTCTGCTGTACCGCTGAGGGCACTAAAAATTACAGGCATTACCAATGCTCCTGCTATTGCTCCCGTTAATGTAATACCACTCATGGTAAACTTATTCATCTGAGGAACTGCAAGGCCCATGTTAGGATTATGATGAACAATCGTCATACCCTTCTCACTCCGCTAATTCCTGCAAACAATCCAGAGCCAACTACTTCCAATAAGCGTTGGTCTGGTACTTGAGATGCTAATGCGCCGGGGCGAGTCTTACCGTATGTTCCTTTGTCAAGGAATCCTGTTTCATTGTTAGCAGGATTGTAAGGTTCGTAGCCGGGTCTTGATTTATTCCGTGTATCAACATACAAAGAAGCCGCAGGGTTTCCTCTTGGGTCGTACTCTCCGTTTAGGTGAGAAGTGTCCCTGTAGAATTCACCCTTTGCGATTCCACTGTTTGGTTCTGCACCAATCGTACGTTTGCCTGCTGTCAAAGTCCCAAACAAGTCATAAGACCCGTTAGCACCATGGTGGAAGCCAGTTCCTTGCGGTTGAGTCATCATGTGTTCTTGTGAAGAGTCCATAACTGCTAAAGCACCGAGTTTGTAATCTCCGTGTCTTACTTGTCTGTAGCCTCCTTGGAATACCTTTGCAAGTAAATCAATGGCTAGTGGTATAGCGAAAAAGCCAACAATGGGATTACGATGAGCGAAATCAAGTAGTCCGTTCTTGAACATACCTTTTGGTACGTATCGCTCCTTATCTGTAATACCGAATGCCATGTACTTCACCCTTCGTAGGATACCCGCTTGTTACGCTTGACTTCAATCGACTTAATCAATACTTTGGGGTTTGTGTCCGCTTGAGATGTTACAATACCCCAAGAGTTTGCTTCATCAGTTGGGAATAATCCCCGTGCATTATCGTCTCCTGTTCCGACTGTTGTTGTACCTGCATACTCTCCTGTTGATGTTAGTAGTACTTGTGTAGCACTTGCAAAATTTACTCCATCTAGGATAGGATTATCTGATTCTGTTTTGAATACTGTGTGATAGTCGATTGGACTTTCAGTGACTCCGGGTTCAAAAGTAAAGGTGTATATCCATGGTGTATGGGCTGTTAAGATAACATCGTAGTTTCCGCCACCTGAACCATCATGGAATGCTGCTAGTAGATTTGTTGTAGTATCTGTAAGTGTTATTTCATTAGTGGTCGCAGCAAGAGTCGCACCGACTTTGACACCTTCAAGTCCAACGTTTTTATGTGCATTAAAGTAAGGCATAACGATTATATCGTTTCCTGTAGTTTGATTATGCGCTCCTACTGCAAAGAATGTATTTTCGCTGTTGAACTTATCAGTTGCGTGGTTATTTTCTAAGTATCTACCAAATCCTTCTGTAAGACTGATTTCAGCACCTTCTCCAACGGTTGCGTTGTTGACGTATGACATAGGTGGTAAACTCTTGGTTACTGATGCTACAACACCGGGGAAGTAAACTGTACCTCCACGGCGGATAAACATTCTTTGGCCGATGATACTTTTCGCCGCAGGGAGTACTGAACCATCTAAGGCATTCTCTCTTTGAAGGACTTGAGTGGGTCCATCTGCATTGGTGTGTCCTGCTACTGTACCTGATGAACCTGTAAATGGTGTGTATGTACTTGTACCCGGATATGTGTCTCCGAATGGTCCTTCTGCCTGTAGGTCGCTTTTACGGATGGTGCTAAGGCCATACCATGGAACGGCACCGAATCCTTGCACAGTACTCTTGCCGGCAAGGGCTCCGGTTAATTCTTGTGCGACTGGTCCAATCTCTACGACCATTTGCGATGGATTAGAAGTAGTACCGGGGAACATTTCTGGCTCATCAATAACTCTTAGTCGGTAGTTAGCGAGGCTTTGTCCTAGTGATGGAGCGAACTCCTCGTTTGCTAGAACTCTAACACATTCAAAAAATGCTGTGCAAGTTTTATCTCTAACAAACGTAGGTTTTCCTGCAAGCCCTTCGTATGGGTGGTCAGAACCTAATTCAATAGAATCATTCATAATTGCTGATTCATTGTATACATTGTTGGAAGCGTAGCCTCCTACTCCTACTGGCTTTGTCATTGCTCTTGCAATTTGAGCAAGAGATAGTGCCTCAAACGCAGGATGGCTGAATGTTCCTCCAGCCATGTGCGAAGGCACCGCTGGTGTAACCAGTGAACCAGAACTAGTGTAGTTCAATCCTTTTCCATAAACTGTATTTGATGCCTTTATACTGTTCTTGATAACAATACGAATACGCTTGTTGTATTCCTCAGGTTGGTCAGGTTTGTATTCTAAAGTGTAACCTTTAGAAGAACCTTGACCATCAAGAACCTTGAAGTTACGATTTGTGTTGTCTGAGTTGCCATTGTAGATAATTTCAGCCGCACACTGACCATCAGGGTCTTTGTTGCGGTATTCATCAATCTGTAGTAATACTTGAGCATACGGGTTATCTAACGTAATTTTAATGGAACTCAGTGAACCTGCCTCCATTGAATCTAAAACAACATAGGATTCTTGAGAATCTAATTCTATGTTCTTCTGTTCAGTTAGAACAAACCTTTCATCCCTACGGGTCTTGGTATACGCCTTTGTGTCGGGTACAGTTCCCACGACTTGAGAGTAATCTTCTGCCATTTAGTTCCACCACCTAACAATCACTGAGGGAAATATTCACTCAGCATTGTACCGGCGGTTGGGAGTCCTGCAGGGTTGATTACCTTGAAAGTCAAACGACCGCCACTGCGCTCACGAATTGTACGTAGTTGGCCCATGGTTAGTTCGACAATGCGATACTTCCAACCTTGGAGTCTCATTCTTCCGTCAAGTAGATACTCTTCTGAGTCATTAACCATACGGAATGCAGGGAGGTTGTTCTCTCCATGTTCAATCCATACTGAGTAAGACCAATCAGGGTCTTCTACTGGGCTAATCTGTCCGTCAATGAATCCTGATAGACCTAGAATGTTGCCACTTGTGGTAGCACCACTACTGCCTTCAGGCGATTCATCAAGTACGTATTTAGGTACACCGGCAGGGTGTTTCAAGTAAATTTTACTTGATACTGAACCGATTGGTGCATATCCTGCATCTGGGTCAGAAGTGCCTCCGCCGCCTGTAGTGATAGCACCGGGGAATCCAACTGGGATTCCTGTGTTGTCGCTTGTTGATGACGGTAGAATTCCGTCACGGGTGACAGTGTTGCCTTCTTGGGTAATGTACTTTGGTTGGACTGGTAGTGAAGGACATAGGTGGTATATGTGGCCCTTGAATGGTTCAAGGTCCTTGAATACTGTATATCCGCTATCATAGTCTGGTGAAAGTACTGTTGTTCTGTATGGAGTCGAAACAGTACTGGTGCCTACCCCTAAGAGTGCATTCATGGTGTGGTCACCATAAGCGGCCACTTTGTCTGATTCGTCTTCTGCCGAACTGTCTAGTCCTAACCCTGCACCATCGCCTGTTACTGTGATTGAATCATTGAAGTAAAGGTCTACGCTTAGACCCTCCACTGCTTCAACCAAAGCAAATCGGTCACGAATCTTAATGATGTAACCGGGCTTTAGTACTATGTCGTTCCAATCATTGCCGGCAAAACCTTCTCCTGAAAGTCTACCGAACAAATTTCCTGCTCTTGTTCCTTGATTTACGTTGCTCATTTCTTGTCATCTCCTTTTCTTTCTGTCGGTGATATTCAATCGCAAGTAGTGGTCAGTATTAACCATACCGATACTGTTCGATAGTCCCTGTAAAGGGGGCCACGAGCATGGCTTCCGCTATACCCATAGCCCCCCATAGAGGGTGTGTGTACTAACCGCTACTAGGCTCAGAGAACCTTAGCAATACTGACAACGGTTCCAATACCCATACAAAGGCCTGCAGCCTGTGTACCGTCACTGGTTCCCATCAAATTACCAAAGTTTGCTTTACCTGCACCTGCGTTTGCTTGAGCACGTCCGTTGGTAGCAAAGTCATCAAAGATGGTGACTAGTGCTGTTTGGTCAGTGTTCAAGTCAGGCATTACTGCCCCGCCTTGGATTGCAGTCTCAATAAGAGCCGCTCCCAATGGTGTTGCGTCTAGCAAACCGACTGCAGCCTCTGGTGAGCCTGCTGTACGGGCATCGCCGTCTTCAAGTCCGTTAAAGGATGCTGCCATAGCCGCCGATTGAACTGCACCTGCGAATTCAGTTGCACGCTCCAAAGCAATGGAGGCTGTTGCACCTGCTTCAGTAGTTGCTGCACCGAATGCTGTGGTTGCGCCTTCGTGGTCGCCCAATTGAGCAACACCAGTGTTTAGGACTGCTTCAAGAACAAGTCCGCCAACTTCTGCATCTCCACCGGCAGTAGTAACTGCTCCGGTGTTTGCTGTGGCTGTACCTGTTTGTGAAGAAACTGCACCGTTCTTTGCAAGTGGCATTTGAGCCAAGTTACGTAGTAGTGGTCCCTTTGCAATTGAGGTAGAGTCAGCAGTACCGTTTCCGGTTGTGTCTACTTCAAAAATACTGGTTGCTGCTGTGGTTAATCCTGTTCCCCATGCTCCCGTTGCCGGGGCACCTGCGAGGATAGGACAAATAAAGTCCGGTTCCAAAATTGTTCCGCCTAGTCCTTGGTGGAGTAGGTCGAAAATACATTTTGCTGCATTTTCCGTAAGGTAGTGAGCAGAGTCACAGTTTACGATAGCAACGTTTGTACGTACAATTTGGTGTCGGGCTCCGTATGAAACATCTAGTCCGCCAATTCCTGCCATACTAAATCATCTCCTATATACTGAATACCCAACGGGTATCAGGACAACTCTCCAATAGATTGTCTCTGTTGAATCAATTCGTGATGTTGACCGACTACTGAGCCGATGATACGCCACTTTTCTGCGCCACTGACTGTACCGTTACCGAATGAGGATGCGCCACCGACAACACGGTGAGAGCAGACTACGGTCTTTTCTGGTTCAATCACGATTGGTTCTTCATACCACACAAATGGTTCTTCCAAAACTTCAAAGATTTGTTGGTCAATCACTGGTGTCTCGATACCACTGATACGCCATTGGTGTTCAGTGATTAGAAGAGGTGTAACTGGGTACTGAATTCCCATCAACAAGTAATAGAATTCCTCTAATGTCTTGAAGTCGAGAGTACGTTGTGACCATCCGAAGGTGTCCACTGTAGTACTGTTTGGGTTACCGCTACTTCCAGATGATGGGATGAGCCATTGTCCGTATGTACCGAGGATGGAGAATTGGTCTGCTCTTAGCACACCTTTACCGTATTCGCCCTTAGGCCAAACACCTTTGTTCTCGTATCCCCAGTGAGGGTAGTTCGCTTTAATCTTAGTATCAATGCGTGCTAAGTAGTCCGCAAGGATAGCCGTTGGTCTGTCATAATATGGTCGTAGTTCCATGTCTTTCTTGTCTCCTGTTTTTGTTAGGCCGGTACTGTTTCCTTTCCCGACTTATTCCTCCCCATTGTTCAGTACTATATCAAGGGCGGTACTCGGTTGTCTTACTTTGTATTACTATAGTATGCGTTTGTATGACAAACTACCTCTGACCACTAAACTTCATAACCGAGATGAGGAGTCGAAGTACTATGGGGGATAAGCCAAACAAGGTTCCAGTGACTGTTAGGTTTGACCCTGAACTATTATTACTTCTAAGACAAGAAGCAGATAAGAGAGGTGAATCTCTTAGTAATTATATTCGTAGTAGTAGTGTAATGAGGCTAACAGGAGAATTAGTTCCTGCCAGTAAAGATTCAAGCAAAGAAGCATACTTACGGTCTAAAGGCATTCGGTGATTCCTTTGAACAATGCTCAACTTGTTGTTGTGGTTGGACTTGGTGTGGGTATAGTATTACTCTTCTTTATTGCACACGCTATAGCCAACCTACTATCTAATGGTGAAGATGTATGGTAAATACTCCTAGGTGTAAGTGTGGTAATGATGAGTTCCACATACATGAGATATCCTTAGGTGTAGTAGAGGTTTGTACTTCATGCGGTGAACAACGTATATACCTTAATGAAGTATAATATTTCACAAAACATAGGTTTTGTTAAATACAAGTTTGTCTTACGACTACCTGAGGGATATCATGGAACCAACCCTTACACGTCCTAAGATGTGTAGATGTGGAAGTTATGACTTTATCGAAACCCAAGGGAAAGGTAGCGTCAAAATTTCTTTCTGTCTACACTGTGGAACCCAGACTGTTTACTTTAGAAGTTAGTTAGATTATTTACTAATCTTACCTACTTCATAGGCGTAGCCTTCGCTCGTAGTATAACGCCGATACTTTGCAATAAGCAAGATACCTTGTATACCTAAGGGTCAATTTGTACGGTCCTAATTCGGGGGACAAGGCTTTCGCCCTGTCCCCCCAAAGAGGTCTACCAGAGGTTCGCTTCTACAATCAGTAGAAGTTCATCTCACGGCTTCCGCCAAACATGGCATCCATGTTAGCGTCACCTGAGTAGGTTCCGTAGGTCATTGCGGCTCCAAAAGAACCAGACTCTAGAGGGTCGTCGTCCATCATGCCCATGTGTGCGTTACCGAGGTAACCCATAGGTGCATATCCAAGTCCGAGAGCGGATTGGAGTCTTCCGAACACATTCATGTCGTTAGCCAACTTGAATGCTTGGAATGCGATACCACCAAGAGCGATTGCGCTTGCGGTACCCATGTTAGCGAGTTTCATAGAGTATAGTCCGAATCCGACTAGACTTGCAACAGCAGCACCGGAGACGTATGGAGTATATTTTCCACTGGTCATCCAAGATGCGTTAAGTCCTAGGCGGCCTAGACCGTTTTGGACAAGTTGTGGCAAGTAAGCACCAGCAGCCATACCACCGACAGTTGCGAGGATAGCCTCGAAAGCGGTCATGTGGTTCTTGACCCAGTTGAATGCGTTACCTAGGCTCATCTTACGGCCACGGCCAGATGCTTTGCGGCTGCGAGTTGTGCGGCGGCGGCGAGTGGTGCGTGGTCTGCGGGATGAACTGCGACGGCGGACTGTGCGGCGACGCTTTGGTGACTTGCGACGGCGAGTGGTCTTGCGACGACGAGCAGGTGACTTGCGACGGGTCGTACGACGGCGTCGGGTCGTCTTGCGGCGACGTGCAGGTGATTTACGGCGACGAGTAGTCTTTCTGCGAGCAGGAGACTTGCGTCGGCGTGTGGTTTTGCGACGAGCAGGCGACTTGCGTCGGCGGGTCGTCTTACGTCGCTTGACAGTCTTGCGTCTGCGAGCAGGGCTGCGACGCTTGGTTGTCTTACGACGACGTGTGGTCGTTTTGCGTCGTGCAGGTGATTTGCGACGACGGGTCGTTGTCTTTCTTCTAGTTGTTCTTCTTCGTGCCATGGTTTTCCCTCTGGTTGATTTTTTGGCCTTTGCTTTAGATTTACGTCGAGATGCCTTCTTTTTACGAGGCGGGTTCACTAGCATAACTTCTGCAAGGGCCATACTCTTCGGACTACCCACTTACATATAAGGGTCTATGGTTTCGTATAGCATACTATACGATACTTACAAGTTATTACAATCAAGAATGCTATTAACGAGGATATACTAGGAGTACCAATGTCCCGGCGTCAGCATGAGCAAGACCGGGCAAAGAAAGTTCCTATTTCAGTTACCTTAGACAAGGAACTGTTTGACTATATTGAACATGGTATACGTATGCGTTGGTGGTTAAATCGTAGCCAAGCAATTGCTATGATGGGCTTTGCTTTTATGAGAAATCAACAAAGTATGCAGCAAGCGACCCCGCCAAACGCTCGTAATAACCAGAACTTTGGTCGTTTACCTCCATGAGTACTGAGGGCACATCAAATAGTACTGATGCAACAGTAGTTAGGAATGCTCCTTCTACAGTTGTGTCAAAGATTCCTATATCGAAATTTCTCTCTATTTCTGTAATCAAATTTTGAAATACTGTTTTGTTGGTGACATTGTCTACTTCTAAAAATACTGCAGTATGTACTGACCATGCTCTTAGGTCATCGCCCATAGAAGTTAGTGCGTCATCTTCTTCTGCATCTTCCTCTACGAAAGGGTAAGAATGTAAATCAAGATGTATTGATGATTCTTCCAATAGTTTACAAAATTCATTATAGAACTCAGTACCGTATGATTCCTTTCTATTCAAATCTACTAACTCTCTATGAGAGTCACCTACTAATACTTCATAGTTAATATCTAGGTCCATCATTGCTCTCTCAAGATAAGGAAGGAATTCTAATGCTCCTATGTCATAGTGAGTCGATTGATTCGCTTTTCCGTGTGGTAAAGTAATCAGTATCATATGTCCCACCTCTTTAATCCGAAGTGTTCTACTGTTTTGAGTGTACTGATTGGTTTTGGTTTACTCTTACTCTTTTTTGTTGTTGTAGGTTGTTTGTAGGTCTTGCTGGAAGAGGAGGTGGATATGGGTTCTCGTATTCTCCATTTGCCGTTACCTGTCGTATAGTAAAACCAGTATTTATTCTGGGTGTCTAAGAAGAACTCCCTCTTATCTGTATAGTGTTCTAAATTCCTACTCTTGAGATATTCTGGTCTATCATCCGTCTTGAAGATAATCTTGTTTTCTGATTGACTCCAACAGGTTTCATTGAGGAGTTGTATTCTTTGGGTGATGGCAATTCCTACTACTCCAATGCCTGCCCCAACAGTCCATATTGTTTCTACACCATCATTGGTTCCTTTCTTTACCATAAGTTGAATCTCGTCAATTGCTACAACACGCTTTATTCTTTTGAACCCGTCTTTGTTAGACATTGCAAATAACAACTCTGCAATTTTGTTCAGTTCCTCTACCCTAGAATCTCTTTTAGGGCTTGGCCTGTATACTATAGCGGGGTTCTTTTTGAGTAGTTGGTGGTAGAACTGAACGGGTGTTTTGCATATAGTACCCAATGAAGCGTAGTCGTCGTCATGCTTAGGGTCAAAGAAAACAGTATGATATCCTTGGTCTTGCAACTGTTGTAAGACGTGCTTTGTTAAGTAGGATTTTCCAGAACGTGTCATGCCAACAATGACACTGTGCCTTTTGCCCATATTTTCTAGAAATGCTCCTGTTAATTTCATCAGCCAATCATCCCGTACGCAATCATGCCTAACGCTATCACTGCCGGCAATGCACGGTTTCTTTCATGTGGGACAAGTACCTTTTCATAGTATTCTCTGAAATTCTCTTCAAATCTATCGCTAATCTTGTCGCCGTCGGTTAATCTCATTGAATCAATTGGATTCATTAGATTCGGTACGAGGTTATTGGTGTGTCCATGTCCGAGTATATGTCCGTACTCGTGAGCAAGAAGTGTGTAATCTTTTTCTCCGCCTTCGATAACGTAGATTTCCTTTGCCTTTTCTATGGCTAAACCTCTTGGAAAGTAACCAATCTTTGTGTGCTCATACAGCCACTTGAAACTCGGCTGCATATACCATTCAGGAATGTTATGCTTAGAGTGGATAGATTTGATGTGAGCATTCCATACCTTTGGATTGACGGTGTATATTCTAGTACCGTCTTTACCTGTTACAAGGTGTTTGGATTGCGTTGGTCGTAAGTCCATGTTATCACCGGTATGGTACAAACGTTGTACCCAATCTCTTAAGTTCTTTGTACGTATTAGGTACTCTCTTTGCCCTAACTACTGGCATTGATGCTTCTATGATATACTCCATAGGAGGTAGTCGTGGGTGTTGATGGAATCCAGTAGCAGGTACTTGGTAGATGTAACTTGGTTGTTTCAACAAATCAAATGCTCCTTCATACATTTCTGCTATAGTAAATTCGTCATTGATGTAGCCAATATCTAAATCATCGTTAGACGATTCAACCGCCATAGCCAATGCATACTCGTATTTGGGTGTTGCAAATACAACCTCTCTTCCAACTAGATAATTGAAGTTGGTGTTTAGTTTCTTTATGTTTGCAACAGAAGAACCATGATACATTACATTCTTTGTTAGCATTCCTTTGCCTAATGCCTTCTTTACATTCTTTCTGTATTCAGAACCAGTCATTGGATTGTTCTTTACTTTAGGACTCATTAGTACAGGGACTTTACCGTACTTTCTTTTCTCGGTCATTCCTACCCACGGTACATCAGGGCATTTAGGCATGTTTGCTACTCCGTGCTTTCTTGCCCATCTCCAAGGGTCATGTCCCCATACCCATAGCGATAGTAGTTTAGGACTTGGTTTATTCTGGGTCTTTTGTTTCTTTACTAGCGGACCTTTACGCTTCTCTTGTGCGGCGTTATATGGGAAAGCACTGGCTCTACCGTTGAATCTGTTTTGGCTTTTCATCCATCCCCAGTCAGTTCTATCTTTGTTGGCCGCCACTGAGTTGTCAGGTCCTGTCCATTCTTTCAGTGCAATCATGTAATACTTTTTGGTGGTTAGTGGCCCAGACTTGATGTAGTCTTTTGGTCCAGTAAGCCCTAGTTTCTTTCTCATTCTCATAATTGCTCTGAAACTATCTTGGCCGCTATTGATTCCTTTATCCCTTGCTTCTGCAGGAGTTAAACCAGATTCACCGAACCAATCAGAATCTAAGAATGCTTGAAGTTCTTTGTTCTTCATATTTACTTGGTCTACCCATTGCCTAAACTCTTCTAATGTGGGTTTGTTGCTCTTGCTTGGGTTTGCTTTTATTATCCCTGCTTCAATTGCCAATGAATGGTCTGGCATTTTCTTGTTGCCTTTCTTGACTGTGTTTCCTAATGTAACGAATGAGTATACTCTACCTGCGGCCCATTGGTGTTGCTGCACACCGGGTCGGTGTCCTCCTCTCCATGCTGCAAGTCCCTTATTGTAGACCTTTTGTAAGATTGACTTCTTGATGCCTGTTGCTTTAGCAATCTTAGTTAGAAATTTACCTTTCTCTGGGAGTGGGCCATACATTTGAATGAACTTTTTCTTGTACTTACTGGGTACAGTCTTGTAGCCTCTTGCTGTTGCTTTAATATCTGACTTCCAGTATTCGTATGCCTTAGGGTCTTTAATATCGTACTTGTACCCCTTGTCAATCTCTTTTGCGGCAATTGCCATTTCTTCTTTGTTTAGACCTTTGAGATATCGCTTAGGTATCTTTCTTCCTTCGGGAGTTTTACTAGGATTCTTTTTTGCAATAATCTCGGCAATGTGTTCATTGCCTACCACTCTTACCTTACGACCTTTGTATTGGAACTTGATTGAATCTAGCCCATCTTTCATTGGCCCTGCTCGTAGTTTGAGTTTGTCTTTCTCAAGTTTGGCAGCGTTGCTTTTCTTTATTTCTTCCATCGAAATATCGGGGTTCTCGTCAATGTATATTTGGAAGAATGGCCCGTAGTAATGTGCTAAGGCGTCTGCGGTAGAAAGATTAGCGGCTACCATAGAATATTCTGTGAGCGAGTTCCAATCAGACTTCTTGAGTCTCTCCATCAAGTGAAGTTGATGAACGACTTTGTGTGCATAGTCTTCACCTCTATGTTTTGTCAACAGAGTGTTTACTATTGCCAAATCATGGCCTCCTCCTATCATTTTCGGATAGTCGTGCATCCAAACCATGTCAACCATTTCTTTGTCCCAGTTGCCCATCACTTTTGGCATTCTTTTCATGATTGCCATGACGTAATCAAGATGGTGCTTAACATACCACTTGTGATGTTTGAATGAGGGGTCGTTTGCTGCTCGACGCGCTTCGACCTCTATCGGACAATGGCTTGGGTTACGCTTTGTCTTCTCTTTCATCTCCTCGATGAACTCTGCATATATCTTCTGAGCATCTTTGATTCCCTTTGTTGCGTGTGGATGGAACCTTGCTCTTTGTTCCATAGCCATCGCTGCTTGTATCTTATGTGCGTGAGTTTTTCCTGACTTCTCAATCAACCGAATGGACTTTCTCGCTG
>MDSX01011395.1_pt1 | contig 16546 bp, 14 predicted proteins | sample 811141 | NCBI WGS metagenome assembly MDSX01 (sample SAMN05326642, study PRJNA326480) | marine metagenome | isolation source: seawater | place: Atlantic Ocean: South East | collected 2010 | reverse complement strand
GCTTTAATTTATTTTTTGAATGTTTTAACTCTTAATAAGAATATAGTTCCAATTAATAATATTATAAATACAATTATTTTTACGAAGAACAGAGAGTCTGGGATACCAAATAAAACAGCAAAAGATCCAAATATCCACATTAACATTAGAGAAATTATTTTTGCTCTTAATGGCATTCCTTTACCAGATAAATATCCTTTTATATACACGCCTAATATTTTATTGTTTATAAGCCAATTATATAGTTTGTTAGAACTTCTAATATAGAAATATGCAGCGAGTATTAAAAAAGGTGTAGTGGGCAACCCTGGAAGAAAGATTCCTATGATTGCAAGTCCAACAAATAAACTTCCAATAAAAACAAATAAAAGCCTGACTAATCTATTTTTGTTTAACTTAGATGTCGTATTATTTTTGTGCGACTTCATGTTCTTTTTGATTTAAATAGTCAACAAATGATTTAACCCAATAATCATTATCATTTAAGCTTGGGATTAATTTTACATATTCACCCCCTGCAGCTTCAAAATTTTCGTGATTTTCCACAGCGATTTCTTCAAGAGTTTCTAGGCAGTCAGCTGTAAATGACGGGCATGCTACAGATACTTTTTTGACACCTTTTTGAGCTAAATCATCTAATACATCAATTATGTTAGGCTTGATCCACTGTTCAGGCCCAAAAGTACTTTGATAACATATTTTGAATGGGATATCCGGATCAATCATTTCTGCTATTTTCATAATTTGTTTTACAGAATGTGCTTTGTAGCAAAATTCATTATACTCACTAATTTTTTCACAACAATTTTCTACTTTCTGACAATGCATTCCTGAAGGGTCAGCTTTTTTTAGTTGTCTCACAGGAAGTCCGTGAAAGCTGAATAAAAGGTACTCAGAATTTTTGTACTCTTCAGATTCTTTGATACTTTGTGCAAATGAATTCAAATAAAATTCTTCTGTTGCGTAATGATCAATTTTGACCAATTCAGGGTTATAATTTAGTTCATTTAAAACTCTTTCTACTTCTCTGAATGTTGAACCAGAAGTCGCTTCTGCATATTGAGGAAACATTGATACTAAAAAAAGTTTTTCAGTCCCACTTTCTTTTAGTTTTTGGATGGCACTCATAATAGATGGGTTCCCATATCTCATTCCGATTTCAACATTCCCGTTAGTTAATTTTTTTAATTTAGTTGTAAATTTTATTGTATTAACTAGCAGAGGAGATCCTTCTTCGGTCCATATTTCTGAATACCCATCTAGAATTCTTGCTGGTCGAAATGGAACAACAATTACATTAACGATGAACCATCTAATAACTGATGCCAATTTATCTTTAAGAATATCTATTCCTGTTGATCGTTCTGCAGTTTTTATTGATGGATAATCTAACATATCAGGGTCAGACAAAAACTCTTTCAGATATTTTCTAAGTGCAGGGATTGTAGGTTCATCAGGCGTGCCCGTATTTAAGATCAAGTAGCCGTTTTTCATTGTAATAAATTCCTCACTATTTAAGATAAAGCTATTTTAATTTGAATATAATCAGCCCTTTAGCTACCCACAAAATGGCAAGGACAGTTAATATTATTCCGCCAATTGCATATCCTGGGTCAGAGCTAACTGGATATATAAGTACTAATATAAAACCGATAATGCTAAATATTGCTAATATTTTTGATACTAAAGAATTTAAAGATTTTGTTTGCATCATTCCTAACCCAACAAGAAAATTAGCAAGTAAGAAAATTGTAGTAGCTATTTGGTGGGTTGCTAGACTAATAGCATTAATTACACCTGCGGTAATATTTAAAGACATCATGGCCATTTGAAGACCAGTTACTGCTCCTGTCATCTGCCCAACTAAAGCCATATTTTTCGACGCGACAGCACCAGAAAGAGCATTTTGGGCCTCAGCTAATTGCGTTGTTGTGCTTACCATACCTGATATTACTCCTGCAAATGCTAAGTTTGCTCCAGAAGTCAGTGACCATACAGTTATTGATATAACTGCTAACACAAAACCCCAGTTTGTAAGTTTTCTTTTGTCATCCTTCTCTGATATTCTCAGTACTCCTAGTAATCCCAAAGGAATCAACAGAGAACTGATTGTCAGAAGCATGCTAAATATTCTAAGGCTTACTTGATTTCCCATTGTTGCATCTACAACATCGCTTGACACAGACGGGTCGAATGAAAGTGAGAATGGATTAGCAGCATTAACGGGAATTAAAGAATTGAAAAGAGTTATTAGTATAGCTCCTGTGATTAATGATAGTGCGGTGATTTGATTTGCTGAAAACTTCATTGATAATTCCTTTTATAAATTTGCTAAGCTACCTCACAAGAAATATTTTATCAATGAAAAATATTTGTTATCAATATAATTTATATCTATTCAGATTAATAAGTGACAATTTTCACATTAACTTAAGTTAACGTAAATACAAAATACAAAAATTATAAAAAATAACAATATTAATTTAAAATATTAGGTTGACTTAAGTTTCTAACTTAATATATATTAACTTGTGTTATTAACATACATATTTAAAGGTGTATAAAAAGTGAATAAATTTTTTAGACTATCCTCTTTAGTGGCTCTTACATCTCTAATGGCTTTTGCAATAGCTTGTACAGAAACAGAAACAGTAGAAGTTGTAAAAGAAGTAGAAGTTGTAAAAGAAGTTGAAGTTGTAAAAGAAGTAGAAGTTGTAAAAGAAGTTGTAAAAGAAGTTGATCGAGACAAAGGAAGCTTGGTAATTTACTCAGGCCGAAAAGAAAGTCTTGTTGGACCTATTATTGAACAATTTCAAGCTATAAGCGGCATTGATGTTGAAGTGAAATACGGAAGCAGCGGTGAAATGGCTTCATTAATTATGTCAGAAGGAGCTAAATCTCCAGCTGATGTATTCTACGCTCAGGATCCTGGTGCAGTAGGAAGCGTAATTGATATGCTTCAAGATGTATCAGCAGAATCATTAGCATTAGTTCCTGACTGGGCTAAATCTAATCAGGGTAAATGGATTGGAGTATCTGGTCGAGCTAGAACTATTGTATATAATACTGATAATGTTAATCCTGCGGATATTAAAGATCTTAACAGCCTATGCGATCCAAAGTATAAAGGCAAAATGGGATGGGCACCAACAAACTCATCATTCCAAACTATGCTTACTGCTATGAGATCAATGTGGGGAGAAGATAAAGCTATGGCTTGGGTTAAATGTATGATGGATAACGACGTAGCAGTTTATCCTAAAAATACTCCTCAGGTTGAAGCTGCAGGTAAGGCAGAAATTGATATAGGATTGGTTAACCATTACTACCTATACAAATTTGTCTTGGATGCAGGAGAGGGAGATGCATTTAAAGCAAGAAACATTCATTTAGCTTCTGGTGGTCCAGGATCTTTAGTAATGGTTTCTCCTATAGGCATAATGAGCACAGCAAAAAACAAAGATAATGCTCAACAATTTGTTGACTTTATGTTATCTGTAGTTGCTCAAAATTATTTTGTTAACTCAACTAGAGAATATCCTTTGATAGAAGGTGTAAAACAACATCCTCTGCTAACTCCTTTAGCTGATATAACAAAAGCTAATATTAGTTTATCTGATCTTGCTGACATCCAAGGATCAGTTAAGTTACTTCAAGAAGCTGGGGCACTTCCTAAATAAAACCATCACTTAGTTAAGTTAATTTTAAAAGATTAACTTGTGTATTATTAAAACCAAGTGGTTCAGCTTTTTTAAGAAGAGCTTGTAAATGTCGCCTCACATTAGCATTTACAAGCTCTTCTTTTCTTTTTCTAGATTAATATTTATAATGATTTAATTAATTGGAGATTTAATGAGAAGATTAATTGGATTAATTATTTTTCTTCTAATTGCGTTATTTAGTATACCGCTCATATATTTATTTACATTTGGGTTGGTAGATTTATTTAATTCTTTTCAGAATGTTATTTCAATTAGCTATCTTAAATTAATAATTAATACAGTTTCACTAGTATTTGCTGTTACTATATCCACCTTGATATTAGGATTATATCTGTCATGGGCTACAGAAATAGCCAAGATTAAATTTGCTAAAATATGGAGAATTTTACTTGTAATACCGTTAGTAATTCCAAGTTATTTTGCCGGATATTTGTTTATTTTATTTTATGGACCAAAAGGGCAGCTATATGATTTTTTTAGTTATTTTGGAAGTTTAGACAGATTACCAGATATATATGGATTTATTGGATCTTGGTTATGTTTAACTTTTATATGTTTTCCTTATGTATATATTAATATTTGTACTGGATTAAAACTTGTTGACAGAAAACTTGAAGACGCTTCTAGAGTTTTAGGTAAAAATCATTTTGAAACATATATAAAAATTATTCTCCCAAATATAAAAGGATCAATTTTTGCTGGGTGTGTCCTTGTTGCTCTTTATACTTTAAGTGATTTTGGTGCTGTTCAAGCTTTGCAATATCAAACTTTTACATTGGCTATTTATACCAAGTATCGATCTTTTGATTTAGAAGGAGCGGCATCTTATGCACTGATTTTGATTTTATTATCTTTACCTATTATTTATTACTCAATTAATATGTCTATTTTAAATTCATATAAAATTTCTAAAAAACCGTCAGAATTTATTAGTCAAAATTTATACGATGTCAAAGACAAGCATTCTATTATTCAATTATCCCTTGTTTTTATTACTCTGATTAGCGTTTTGATACCTTTTGCAATGATTTTTGAATTGATCTTCAGAACAAATTTAACTTTTCTTGAACTACTTCAAACTATTAAATTAGACGCAATTTATAATACACTGATAGGATCTGTAGCCACCTCAGTATTATGTGTTGTTTTTGCATTCATAATTATAGATGTGGTTGCGAAAAACAATTACAAATTAAGAATAATATTTGAAAACTTAATTTATTTTGGATATACGCTTCCTGGTTTAGTTATTGCTCTCTCTTTTGTTTATTTTGCTGTTAATTACTTTTTTTCCATTTATCAAACATGGACAATCTTGATATTGGGATATATGGTTTTGTTTTTTTCTACAGGATATGGACCTATCAGAACCTCATCAGAGCTTATAGGTGACAGATATTCTATAGCTTCAAAATCGTTAGGGAAAAACTTTTTTGAAACTTTTTATAAAATATCATTGCCTTTATATACTCCGGGAATAAGGAAAGGTTTATTAAATGTATTTATATTAACTGCAAAAGAATTACCTGTAACATTAGTTTTGGCTCCTTTGAGTTTTCATACATTATCAACAGTTATTTGGGACGGATTAGAAGAAGCCAACTTTTCTTCGGCAGGATTAGCTGGATTACTTTTAATTATTATAATTGCCATACCTACGTATTTGTCTATACATACAGAAGATATAAAGGTAAAATTTAGTAAAAACAAATAAATATTATAATGAGTAAAGAACAAAAATCTTTAATTGTGGAAAACCTGTCTCTTAAGTATGATGACAATGTTGTACTTAATGATATTAATTTTGAAATTGGTGATTCAGAAATATTAGCTTTAGTTGGTCCAAGTGGATCAGGTAAAACTTCTTTAATCAGATGTATAACAGGATTGCATGATCCCAATGCTGCTATTATTAAAATATCTGAAAATATAATTTTTTCAACAAAAGAAAATGTTCCGATTGAAAAAAGAGATATTGGGATAGTTTTTCAAGATTTTGCTTTATTTCCTCATATGACTGTAGAAAATAATATTAAATACGGAATGAGTGAAAAACATGCACAAGAAAAATCTCTTTCGCAAGTCTCTTCTCTTACTGATTTAATGCTTATGACTGGTATTTATCATTTACGAGATAGATATCCTGATGAACTCTCAGGCGGTGAACAACAAAGAGTTGCATTAGCTCGTTCATTAGCTCCCCGTCCCAGAGTTTTATTAATGGATGAGCCTTTTTCTAATTTAGATCCTAATCTTAGAATACAACTAAGAATGGAAGTTAGAAGAATCTTAAAATACTTAAAAATTTCTTGTTTATTTGTAACTCATGATCAACAAGAAGCTTTATACATGGGTGATCGAATAATTGTGTTAAATAAGGGAGAGATTCAACAGATTGATGATAACATATCAGTTTTCCAAAATCCTTCTAATCAGTTTGTCGCTGAATTTATAGGTCCAGCTGATTTTATTAATGGTGAAATCATTGATAATTATGCCAAAACTGAATTAGGTAAAATTGAAGTTAAGTCAAATGCTCAAAATGGTGAAAATGTTAATATAATGGTCAGACCTGATGATATTACAATTAATAAAAAGAAAACAGGCAATGGCTTTGTTGTGCAAAGAGAGTATAGGGGAATGTATTACATTTATTCAATTAAATTAAATTCTGGTAAGGTTGTTAAAACCTTATCTTCTCATACTAATAATTTTAATGTTGGAACAAAAGTTGATGTACAACTAACTCCCGGGCATCCTTTGATTTGTTTTAAGAATAAAGAAATAATCTAGTCATTTTCTTTCATAGGCTTTATAAGTAACATTCCTGGTACACTAATGCTTGAAACTAAAGCTAAAATTAAAAATGGCTGTCTGTAATTTCCAAACATATCATACCCCCATCCGACAGCTACTGGTGCAATAACACTATAAATAGCACTTACTGTCATTAATAAAGAAAGTATAGTTCCATAATTTTTTCTTCCAAAATAATCACCTGTTATTGCAAGTCTAGTTGGAACTGATAATCCAAATCCTAATCCCCAAAAGAACATAAAAAACACTAACTGAAATATTGTTCTGCTAAATGAGAAAATTATTAATCCTATGCACTGGCAGAAGAATGCAAAAGTTAATATATATTTTTTATTGACTTTATCTCCGTATAATCCCGATAAAATTCTTCCACTAAAATTTGTTATATTTACTCCAACACCTATGATTAAACCTGCAACTTCTCTGCTAAATCCAAAGCTGCTTAACGCAGGAATAAGATGAACATTTGAAGACATCATCATTTGGGAAATTCCTACAACTGTTGCAAAAGTCCAAAATGTTGGAGATTTAAGTGCTTCTTTTGTTCCATAATCTACTTCTTTTTTTATTTTTTTTGGATCTGTTTTAGATGGATCTATGTTATCGGGATACAATCCATAATCTTCAGGCTTACTTCGCATAACCAACGCGCATGGTATTCCAATAATAAAAAATGAAATACCTATGTATTCCAATGATTCTCTCCATCCAAATGTGCTTATTAATAAGACTACTAATGGAACTAAAAACCCACCAAATCCTGAACCTGTTGAAGCTGCAGATAGTGCTAATGCTCTCTTTTGAACAAACCAATTTGCAACTGCAGTGCTAACAACTAAAAAAGTCCCAAATGTTAACCCCAGTGTTAATATACTACTAGCAACAAAAAACCAAATGAGAGAATTCGTATGAGCTAGTGCAATGAATCCGATACCACATAATATAATTCCAAAAAGCATTACATTTCTTGGCCCAAATTTATCTATAGCTATCCCAACAAATGGACCAAAAGCTGCTCCTTCAGATCTTTGCAATGCTGGTGCGACAGAAGTTAAAGCTCTACTCCATTTGAATTCATCAACAATTGGGTCAAAAAATGCACCAAATCCGTGCCAATATGTTCCTGTTGCTAAAGCATTGACAATAGTTCCAGAAGCTACAATCCACCATCCATAAAATATATTGTTGGTTTTTTGCTTTAAATTATTCATGCAATATTATGCCAGAAAATCAATTACTAACTTAGTGAATTCTATAGGATTATCACCAGGTACTAGATGGCCAGCATCTTCAACTGTTTTGGATGATGCGTTACTCATTGTTTTCGTCATTTTTTGCAAGATTTCAGAGGATAAAATATCACTTTTACCTCCCTTTACGATAAGTGTAGGAATTATTATTTTTTCTAACACTTTCCATGCTTCTAGAGAATCATTAGTTTTATTTCTATTATTGAATCCTGACCTTAGATAAGAATCATATTTCCAAGTCCATTTTCCGCTTGGAAGTTGTTTAATATTATTTAATATGTTTCCTCTTATATGGTCTTCAGTTCTATGAGGGTTATACTTTTTTATTCTTTTTACAAAATCTTCAACAGAATCTAATTGATCGTCCATTTGGACAAAATTTCTTATATTCGACGTACCTTTTTTTATTGTTTCAGGTCCTGTATCTACAATAATTAACTTGTTAATAAACTTTTGATATTCTGAAGCAAAATAATAACTATTTCTACCTCCCATAGATAAGCCTATAAGATTAAATTTGTCAATGTTTAATGAATTTATTAAATTATGTATATCTTTAACGAAGAATGGTGTTGAGTAATTTTTATTGTCATCCCAATCACTATCTCCATGTCCTCTTTGATCAACTGCTATAACTCTGTACGAATGAGATAACCCTAATGATATAAAATCCCAAGAATGAGCACTTTGTGCAAAACCATGTAATAAAATACACACAGGATTACTTTTATCGCCCCAATCTAGATAATGAAGTTTTAATCCTTCTGACTCGAACCAACCATCTTCAGGAGGTAAATTGTTTGAGAATTGTATCCCTGCTTTTTTAGCATTATTTAACAAATGGTTGTGAATTTCTTTTTTATTCATTATTTCCACGGCTTAGGCATAGGGCCAACTGGTACTTCAATAAAAGTAGGTTGTTCGATATTAAATGATTTTTTTGTATATTCATTTAATTCATCAGGCGAGTTGGCTTTAAAATAATTTATACCATAAGCTTCTGCAAGTTTTTCAAAATCTGGGTTTTCTAACTCGGATCCATAAACTCTTCCGTCAAAAGTAAGTTTTTGATCTCTCATTACATTCCCGTAAGCATTGTCATTAAATACTACAACAGTGGCATTTATATTAAATTGTTTTGCAGTAGCCATTTCTTGTGAGTTAAACAAAAACCCTCCATCTCCTGATACAGCTAATACAGGAAGATCTGGTCTTCCCACTTTTGCACCTAGGGCAGTAGGGTATGCATAACCTAAATTTCCGTAATATGAAGATGTAATATGAGTTCTCGGAAGATTTACAGGATATCCAGTTCTACTATAGTAACCAATTTGTGTCATCCCAGAAACAAACACACTTTCTTCTGGCATTGCGTCTCTAAGAGCATTAGTTAATGATGCCTGAGGCTCTATTACTGTTAAAGCTTTTTTTCTAAACTTTAATAATTCTTTTAGTTTTACGTTAGGTTCCCGAGGACTGGTAATGGATTTAAGTGTAATTAGCAATTTTTTAAGTGAGGCTTTAGCATCTCCAACCATTGGTACAGCATCAGGGTGATTAATTCCAATCTCTTTGTCATCAATGTCTATCTGAAATAGTTTGTGATCTATATCTGTAGTAGCTGCTATTCCCATACGCGTTCCAATAGCTATACTCAGATCATGCTCTTTCATTTTATCCATATAAGGTTCGTTTCTATGTAAAGAACCTAAGCATAAATCATGATTTTCAGGGAAGGCTCCCTTTCCTTGATTTGTTAATATAACAGGGCATTGTAAAAATTCAACTAGTTCAAGCAATTCATCATTTGCACCTGATGAAATCGCTCCTCCTCCTACCCACAAAAGAGGATTTTTACTTTCAATAAGCTCATTTGCTAATATTCGTATTTCGTCATCTGTAATTGAATTAGGTGAATTAATTTCTGGTTCTAATAATTCAATACTAGAAGTGTCAGCAAGTGTTTCAGGCGGTATTTCTATTTCTACAGGTCTTGGTCTACCTGTATTTAATTGATTAAAAGCCTCATTTACAGCTGAAGGTATTTCTTGAGGATCTGTTATTCTTTTTCTCCATTTAGTAACAGGAGCAATTGTGTCCATTTGATCATTTACTTCATGTAATTTCCCTTGATCCATGCCTATTGAGTCTCTTTCTATTTGTCCTGATATGACTAAAATTGGCGATGAAGCTGAAAAAGCAGTTCCAATACCAGCACTTGCATTTTGTAAGCCAGGACCAGGCACAACCATTGCAACTCCAATTTTTCCTGAGGCTCTACTGTATCCATCTGCCATGTAAGTTGTTGCTTGCTCATGTCTTGTAGTAATAAACCTGATTTGTTTTTCTTTTGATAATCCATCTAATGCGTGATAAAGTTGTACGCCTGGTAATCCAAAAATAACTTCTACTTTGTTTAGTGTAAGAGATTTTGCTAGTGCTTCTCCGCCTGTCATTTTACTCATTGTTCACCTCAATATTATGCTCAATTTTCTTATTCTATGTTTTTATTATATTTTTATCTAGCACTTAAATAATTCTTCTTGACTCAAATAATTTAAACCTAGATAATTTCATTAATAAATATTATTGGTGTATTAATGAAATATAGAATAGAAAAAGATTCATTAGGCGAGATGCAAGTGCCTGAGGATGCATATTATGGAGCACAGACTCAACGAGCAGTTGAAAATTTTAAAATTAGTAATTTGAAGTTTTCTGAACAATTTATTCAATCTTTAGCAATTATAAAGAGAAATGCAGCTAAAGTTAATTTTAAATTAGGATTGATAAATAAAGATGTATCAGATTTGATAGTAAGTGTAACAAATGAAATATCCAACGGAAATTATTCAGATGAATTTGTAATAGATATATTTCAAACTGGCTCAGGAACATCTACCAATATGAATATGAATGAAGTAATTGCAAATATTGCTGCTGAAAAATCAGGAGGGCAGAGAGGTGATAAAAGTATAATCCATCCGAATGACCATGTTAATTTAGGTCAATCAAGTAATGATGTTATACCAACAGCAATGCATCTTGCATTGATTCAGTCTATACAATCTAAATTAATTCCTTCTCTGAGCATGATGGCTGATGAACTGAATACAAAATCAAATGAATTTAAGGATGTAATTAAAACAGGAAGAACTCATCTTCAAGATGCTACTCCAATAACATTGGGTCAAGAATTTCATGGATATTATGGTCAAATCACCAAAGGTATAGAAAAATTAATAGACTCAAACAAATGGTTATCAGAGGTAGCATTAGGTGGTACGGCTGTTGGAACAGGTATAAATACTCATGAAGAATTTGCTAAACTTGTGTGCGAAGAAATATCTAGTGAGCTGGGATTGGAAATCAAAGAAACAGATAATCATTTTCAGGCCCAAAGTACTATTGATGCTGTTACTGCAACTGCGGGAATAATTAAATCAATTTCATTATCAATAATGAAGATATGTAATGATATAAGATGGATGGGATCGGGACCTAGAGGAGGATTCGGCGAAATCATCCTACCGTCAGTAGCACCTGGAAGTTCAATAATGCCGGGTAAAGTTAATCCTGTTATTGCAGAGTCTTTTTTACAAGTTTGTGCTCAAGTATATGGAAATTGCTCCACAGTTGAATTATCATCACAAACGGGAAATTTTGAACTAAATGTAATGTTACCAGTATGCACACATAATATTTTAGAAAGTGTTGAATTGATTTCTAATTCAGCTGTTAATTTTTCAGAAAAATGTATAAGAGGCTTAAAAGCATCTGACGAAGGCCCAAAAACTGTGGATAAAGGATTGTCGATGGTTACAGCTTTGGTTCCTGAAATTGGATATGACTTATCAGCTAAAATTGCTCAAGAAGCTGAAAAATCAGGTAGAACTATTTCCGAAGTTGCACTTGAAATGACTGATTTAACAGAAGAAAAAATTAAAAATATCTTAGATCCATTTAAAATGATTAATCCAGGTTTGTAATTTTTTTTACAAATTCAATTTCATCTTTCTTTGTTTTTAATTTCCCATCTATTACTTGGTTATGAAGTTCTTGTATTACTTTTCCCAATTGAGGTCCTTCAGCTATACCTATTTTAATTATTTCAGAAGAACTTAATTGTGGTTTTAAATTTCTAGTTGTTTGCCAATACTCGTAAATTCTTTTATTAAGGATGGGATTTAAATGCTGTGAAAATGAAATACAAGTCTGTAAATTACAATTAATTAATATTTGATTTAATTTGCTATTACTTCCATTATTAGGATCAAACATTTTTAATTCATAATTTGCTTTAGCAAGCTCTTCCCACTGTTTTTGGATATTTTTTTCTATGCCCCAATAAGATGAAATATTTTTAATTTCAGAGTTGCTTGCTGTATTTAAAAATGTTGCTAAAAAAATCGTAAATTTAAATTCGATAGATTTTTCTTCACTTATCAAATGATTGAAATCACGATAATCTGTGTTTCCCCATATTGGCTTTTCTTTAGGAAATACAATCGGTAAATTTAAGAGTTTAAATATATTATAATTTTCACATTCTTGTATTATTTCAAGTACTTTTTTTTCTTTAATTATTTTGTAGATTTCATTTTTGACTCTATTTCCACTTAAATTTTTAATGTTGTTCAGATGTGAGTTTATTTCAGTAATAGTTTCACTGTTAATTTTAAAATTTAATCTTTCAGAATATCTTATTGCTCTAAATATTCTTGTAGGGTCATCTTGAAAAGATTTTTTATGTAATGTTTTAATTTCTTTATTTTTTAAATCTTTAGTTCCATTTGTATACTCAATCAATTTTTCAACTGAAAAATTTTCAACATTTATATAAATACTGTTTATAGTAAAGTCTCTTCTGATTTGATCTTCCTTCAAGTCACCTTTAGTAATTTGAGGCAAAGCAGCCGCTTTACTATAAAATTCTTTTCTTGACATTGCAAAATCTATTTCATAATTTTGATATTGGAATTTGTAAGTATTAAATTGAGATTTTTCTATATTATTTGGATTAAATGTATCAGAAATAAACTGCTGAATATTATCTTGTTTATCTATAAATACAAAGTCTAAATCTGTAGGATTTGAACCAAGCAATAAGTCTCGTACAGCACCTCCAACTAAATATATTTCAATATCGAATTTAGTTTTTCCCTTATTGATTATTTGAATTAAGTTGTTAAGATCCAATTTATTACTTTATTTTATTTTTTAAACTAGTTATTCCATCTCTTACAAATTGATTGGTATCATATAAAAGTAAGTCAATCCCCATGTCTATATATGAATCTATATTATCTGAATTTGCAAGTGTGCCAACTTTCTTATTTGCCTTTTGTATTTTTTGTATGGCTTTGTATATTTCTTGATTTAGTTTATCTTTTGTTTTGCTATTTGCTATTCCCATAGACTGAGCTAAATCATTTGGGGCAACAAAAAATACATCTATATTTTCTACTTTGATTATTTCATCTAGATTGCTAATAGCTTTTACATCCTCGATGATAACAATGATCAATGAATCCTCATTTGCATAATCCATATATTTATTTTTAGGTACGCTTAACCCTCTTCTTGAAGTAAACATGCCTCTTTCTCCAATAGGATGATATTTTGCTGCGTTAACAATACTTATAGCTTCTTCTTTTGTTCTTACGTGAGGTATAACTAATCCTTGGGCGCCTAAATCTAGATACCTGTAAATCAATCCGTAATCATGAGAAGTTATTCTAAATATTGAAGTAACACCGTAAATATCACAAGCTCTAGAAATATTTGGTATATCACTAAAATCTATAGGTCCATGTTCTCCTTCTATCCATACACCATCTACATTCATTGAGCTTATAAATTCAACTTGGTTAGGAGAATCAAAATATCCACTTAAAACAATAGATTGTTTATTTGATTTGAGATTTTCTTTGATCTTATTAGGTCTAATCATAATAAGCCTTTAATATTTTTTATTTCTTTATTGAAAGAATAGTAATATCAGAATATCATAATTATATTATTATCATTAATAAACTATCTTGAGGCTATAGAAATGGAAAAGTTGGAAAAACAAATTGTAGATTATATTTATTCAACACGATATGAAGATCTTTCAAAAGAGGTTATAGATTCAGTACAAGATAGAATTCTTGATAGCATAGGTGTTGCAATGGCTGCTTTTAATGATGATGCACCAAAGGCAGTTAGAAAATATGCTTTAAATAGAAAAAAACAATCAGGATCTTTTATATGGGGCACTGACCTTCAAGTTGATTCTGAAACAGCGGCATTTAGTAACGGCACTTCCGTAAGATATTTAGATTATAATGATACTTATTTGTCCTTAGAACCTCTTCATCCAAGTGATATGATTCCTGGTTTAGTATCTTTGTCAGAAGAAAATAATAAAACTGGTAAAGATTTAATTTTAGCTATAGCCACAGGTTATGAACTGGCAGTAAACTTGTGTGATGTTGCTAGCTTAAGAAAATTTGGATGGGACCATGTTAGCTTTACTGGACTTGGAGCAGCAGCAGGAGCAAGTAAATTATTAGGATTTTCAAAAGAGCAAATCAGATCAACTCTTGCTATATACTCTGTACCACACGCTTCTATGCGACAAACAAGAGTGGGTGAATTATCGATGTGGAAAGGTGCAGCAGCAGCAAATGCTGTTCGAAATGCAATATTTGCTGCAAATGTCGTAAATTCAGGATTTACAGGACCATTTGATTTTTTTGAAGGAGAAATGGGATATGTGAATCAATTATTAGGTGGTAAATTAATTAACCCTGAAATTATCAGCAATATGAGTTCTAAAAATACTACAAGAATACTAGACACTTATATTAAAAAATGGCCAGTTGAATACCATGCGCAAAGTGCAATTGATGCATGCTTAGAGTTAAGGTTAGAAGTTGAAGATACTAAGAGTATAAATAAGATTGAAATAGAAACCTTTGATGCAGCTTATGAAATTATTGCTAAAGATCCAGAAAAATGGGATCCTAAAACTAGAGAAACAGCTGATCATTCCTTACCTTACACTGTATCCGCAGCATTAGTAGATAATATAATTACACAAAATTCTTTTAGCCAAGATAAAATTAACAATGAAGAAATAAGAAGATTATTAAAATCCACCACTCTAAATGAAAATTCAGAATTAAGTGATGGATATCCTGATGGAATTCCAAATCGTATTATAATTCATACTACTAAAGGTGTTTTTAAATCAGAAGTTAAATATCCAAGAGGTCATGCGAATAATAAAATGAACAGATCTGAAATTTTATCTAAATTTTCTAAAAATTCACAAAATTGTTATAGTGAAAATAGAATCAATGAAATTGCAGATAAAGTATTTGATATTGACTCATTTGAATCAATATCAAATATTTTTGGAGAATTAAAAATATGACGAAAGAAAAAGAACATCCAGGAATCGTATTAAAAAATTTACTTTCTGACAATAAACATACTTTAGCTCCTGGTGTCTTTTCGCCATTAGTTGCCATGATGGCGGAACAAAAAGGTTTTAAATCTTTATATTTTTCTGGAGCTTCATTTTCTGCTATGAATGGGATACCTGATATAGGACTTTTTACTTTTCAAGAATTATTTGATTCTGTTTTAAGTATTACGAAAATGACAAAATTACCAATTATTGTAGATGTAGATACAGGATTTGGTGAACCTATTAATGTTGTTCGTACTGCTACTGATTTAGAAAGTATAAATGTTGCAGCTATACAAATTGAAGATCAATTATTTCCAAAAAGGTGTGGGCATTTAGATGGTAAAGAATTAATTTCTGCTCAAGATTTCGCAAAAAAAATATACGCAGCCAAATCGGCCACAACTGATTTGATGATTATTGCAAGAACAGATGCAAAAGCAGTAGAGGGAATTGATTCTGCCATTGAAAGGGCAAAAATCTATAAAGATGCAGGAGCTGATATTATTTTCCCTGAAGCTCTTGAAACTGAAGAAGAATTTAAAATTTTTGCTGAAAGTGTTGATATAGATTTGCTAGCTAACATGACCGAATTTGGGAAAACCCCGTATTTTACTGCTCAGCAATTTTCGGATTTAGGATATAAAATAATAATTTATCCTGTAAGCAGTTTAAGAATAGCTATGAGTGCAGTCAATGATCTTTTTGGTGAAATTCTTGAGAGTGGAACTCAGGTGAATTATGTTGAAGATATGTTTACTAGAAAAGATTTATATAAACTTATTGATTATGATAAATATGTTAAACTAGACCAATCTCTGGGAGGAGATAATTTGATAGATAAAAAAGGAGATAATAATGAGTGATTTTAAACCGGGCTTAGACGGAGTAATAGCTACTGATACTAATGTTAGTTACTTAGATGTAGATAATGAAGAAATAGTAATTAGAGGGTATGATTTAATTGAATTGGCTGATTTGAAAACATATCCAGAAGTTGCTTATTTAGTTATTCACGGTCAATTACCTAACTCTGATCAGTTGAATGATTTTCAAAAATTATTGCTTGATGATTCTGCTTTTCCATCAGATACATACGAGCTTTTGAAATTGATTCCTAAAACCTCAATGGTGATGGATGTTATTCGAACAGGAATTTCGTATTTGGCAGGATTCAATAATGAATCAGAACTTATGGATACAACTGAAAAAAACAATCTTGAAAAAGGAACTAGACTGATTGCTGAAGTTGCTGTTTTAACTGCAAATTCATACAGAATATTAAATGGGCAAAAAAT
>MDSX01084178.1_pt1 | contig 16584 bp, 5 predicted proteins | sample 811141 | NCBI WGS metagenome assembly MDSX01 (sample SAMN05326642, study PRJNA326480) | marine metagenome | isolation source: seawater | place: Atlantic Ocean: South East | collected 2010 | reverse complement strand
TACACTCGCCGCCATGGCGCGGTCGCGCGTCGAACGCGTGGACGAGGAGGACGGTGGCCGTGGTGTCGAAGCGATCGACGAAGAAATCGAAGTGAAAGACCCTCACTTGGTGTCGAAAGAAATTTCGTCGGTGTCGTTTTCGTTCTACGACGCGAAAGAAGCGCGCGAGATTTCCGTTAAAAGAGTTACCAATCCCGTGTTGTTCGATGGATTAAATAACCCGGTAATTGATGGATTATACGACCCCGCGTTTGGACCCATCGAACAATTCGACGTGTGTAGCACGTGTGGGTTGTCGCAACACCATTGTCCGGGGCATTTTGGGCACATTGATTTGGTGGTCCCCGTGTATCACCCTTTGTTGTTTCCGACGGTGACCAAGGTGTTACGATGCGTGTGTTTGAACTGTCACAAGTTTAAAATGCACACGGAACGGGTGAAAATGTTCAAGGAAAGATTAGATTTGATCGATAGTGGACAATTAGAGAGAGCTGCGGATGTCAGTCAGTGGAAGTTATCGAAGAGTACGATGCGAGAGTTGAGCGAAATCGAAGAGGAAAATCGAAAGGATCGAGAGAAGACGAGGAAAGAGGAAGATGGAGAGGCACCGGAGATGATGGATTTGAGAGAGACAAATTTCATGCCAAAGTTAGACAGTTTGACGAGAAAGAAGACGAAGAGAGGAGACCAGTGTGTGCCTTTAGAGTGGACGACGTCCGCGGCGACGGCGAAGAGAGAGTTGATCGATTCTTTTTTTCAAAGCGTACCGAAATTGAGATGCGAGAATTGTAAAGCGTTCGGTCCTGTTTTAAGCACGGAAGGGTCGACGAAGATTTATAGGAAACCGTTGCCGAAGAAGCAGTTGATTACAAACTTAGCGAACGCCATTGACGTGGACTTTTCGATGAAACAGTTGGCAAAAGCGGCGAGCGCGGAAGGGGCGGACGAGCTAGTGGATTCTAGCACCATGGCGGAAATGACCGGAGGAACCGTTGTTGAAGGTAAAACGAATAACAGAAAGACAAAGAAGAGCAGTAGTGATAGAAATAGCGATGATAGTAGTAGCAGTTCTTCTGAAGACGACGACGACGACGACGACGACGACGACAGTTCGTCAACGGACAGCGAAGAAGACAACTATGACGAAGGTCGAATCAAAGAACGTCCGACAAAACCTATGTATGTGACACCTATTGAAGCGAGAGAGGTTTTGAGACGATTGTGGGGCAACGAGTTTGAATGGTGCTCGAGAGTGTGGTGCGCGAATGGTCGCGATCAAAGCTCGGATTTAACGACGGAAAGACAAAATTCTAACCCGAACAGGTTCTTCTGTCAAACCATTCTTGTGCCGCCACCAAAATTACGACCGCCTTCAAAAATGGGCGATATGGTGTTCGAGCACCCGCAAAATACGCACTTGTGCGCGATAATTCAAGCGAACTTATCGTTAACTGAACTATTCCGCACGCCGCCGACAGTTCCAGAACCTCCAGAAGTGCGAGCTTCGAGAGCCGTTAGAGCCTGGTTGGCGATCCAAGGTGGCGTGAATAGACTGATGGATGCCACAAAAGCCGACCAGATCCAGGATCGCGTCGGTATTGGAATTCGCCAGCAGTTGGAAAAGAAACAAGGTTTGTTTCGCATGAACATGATGGGTAAAAGAGTAAACTACGCGGCGAGGTCGGTGATTTCGCCAGATCCGTATTTAGGCACTGGCGAAATTGGTGTTCCTCCTGTGTTTGCGAAAACGTTAACGTTTCCAGAACTCGTGACGCCTCACAACGTTGAACTCATGCGCGAACTCGTCGAACGAGGCGCGGATGAACACCCGGGCGCGAACGCCGTGGAGGACGAACGCGGAAGGATTATCAATTTAGCGCGATTTTCCAAAGAGAAGCGAAGAGCTATCGCGAAGACCTTATTGTCAGTATCAGCGGCGAAAGATGCCGATGGGCGACCGCTTGCTAGGAAGGTTTACAGGCATCTACGTAACGGCGACATTATGCTCACGAATCGTCAGCCGACGTTGCATAAACCGGGGATTCTAGCTCACTGCGCTCGCGTTCTCCCTGGACAAAGAACCATTCGCATGCACTACGCCAACTGTTCGACGTTTAACGCCGATTTCGATGGAGACGAAATCAACTTGCACTTTCCACAAGATCATCAAGCGCGAGCAGAAGCGTACCAAATCGTCAAAGCCGAGGAGCAATTCTACGCGCCGACGGATGGGAAACCGCTGAGAGGGTTAATTCAAGATCACATCTGCTCAGCCGTGTTGCTGACGTGCAAAGACCGCTTTTATAACAAAGAAGGGTTCTCGCAAATCGTGTATGCGTCTCTCGTGGAATTGTGCGATAGCGAAAACTTGAGCATTAAGTTACCGCCGCCAACGATTCATAAACCGAGACGGTTGTGGACTGGTAAAGACGTCATTCGCACGATTTTAGACCACGTCGCGTACCAACGTCCCGGGGTGACTTTGAAACACTCGTGCAAAACTCCGCACACGTTTTGGGGCAGTGAAGAGGAAGGTGAATTGATTGTTCGCCAAAACTACATCTGTACCGGTGTTGTCGATAAGAATGCGTTCGGTAAATTTGGTTTAATCCACGCCGTGGCAGAGCTACACGGGAAGCAAATCGCCGGTAAGCTGTTGTCCGTATTATCTCGATTACTCACGCTGTTCCTTCAACAACACGGGTTCACGTGCGGCATGGACGACTTAGTTTTAGTCGCGGAGTCTGAAGAATTGCGCGTGAAGGAGTTGTCGAAAGCCGGTGCGGCGGCAAAATCAGCCGCAGAATCGTTCGTTCAGGTGAAGGATGTGCCCGAGATGGCATTGAGTGCGGCGGTTTCCGCGAGAGTCACCGAACGTCCAGATTGCGAAGCCGCGCTTGATGCTCGCTCATCTGGTGCGCTCAATCAAGTCACATCGTCTACGGTCAAAGTCTGTCTTCCTAGTGGCACGAAGAAACCTTTCCATAGAAACTGCTTGTCTTTAATGACCATGTCTGGAGCAAAAGGCTCGATGGTAAACTTTTCACAAATCGCCGCCGCGCTCGGGCAGCAAGAATTAGAAGGCCGCCGAGTTCCAAGAATGGCGAGTGGGAAGACGCTACCGTGCTTTGCGCCGTTTGATTGCGATCCTCGGGCGGGTGGATACATTAGCGACCGATTTTATTCTGGTTTGCGACCGCAGGAGTACTATTTCCACTGCATGGCTGGAAGAGAAGGTTTAGTCGACACGGCAGTGAAAACGTCGCGTTCAGGGTATTTGCAACGATGTCTAGTGAAAAACTTGGAAGGTTTGAAAGTCCACTACGATCATACCGTCCGGGACGTCGATGGTACGATTGTTCAATTCTTATACGGCGACGACGGCATTGAAGTTTCCAAAGGCGTTTACGCGAAGGAGTTTGCATTTGCGCTAGAAAATGTCGAGTCATTGAAACTGCAAAACGAATCCGCGTTGATAGAGTTCGACGGCAGTTCTTCAAAGAAGAAGAATTCGAATGCTGAAGATGCATTCATGGATAAGAAAACTAAATCGTGGCCAGACGTGCCTCGAAACGCAACCTCAATCTTAGAACACGAGAAGCAATATTCCCAGTTTACGAGTTTAGGTGTCTTACCGGAAAAGTTTGCGAAAGATTTGGACGAATTTCTGAATGTCACGCATGGGAATCTTTCCGACAAAGAATTCGAACAAACGCACAAAATTACTCGCAAACAGTTTGCAAAGATTATGAACTTGAAGTTTATTGCCTCCATGGCGAGTCCAGGTGAAGCTGTAGGCGTCATCGCGGCGCAATCTGTAGGCGAGCCATCCACACAGATGACCTTGAACACGTTTCATTTTGCAGGACGCGGCGAAGCGAACGTAACTATGGGTATTCCCCGGTTACGTGAGTTGCTCATGGCGGCGAGCAGAAAACCGACATTGCCGGTGATGACCATGCCTTTGCGCAAAGATAAAATGGCAAAGAAGTACGCAGAAAGACTCGCGAGTCGGTTACGCAAAGTGATTTTTGCTGAGTTGGTGCAAGACCTCTCATGTAAGACGCATTTTTACACGGACGCGCCGTCTGATGGATGCAAAGTGCGAGTGTGTGAAGTGAAAGTGACCATGAGATGCCCGGATGAATTTTCAAAAGCAAAAGGGAGCGTGACATTTGAGGAGATGGAAGCGTGCTTTAAAAATGCCTACTTAGCAGAACTGTATGCAATTATCAAGAAAGAGTGCAAAAAACGCGCTGAGCAAAGTGCAGATGTTCAAATCGTGAAATTAAGACAACATTCTGCGACTGGTTTGGCGGACAAAACGAATGATGTAGACGATGATTACAACGGTGGTGACAGGAACGCCTCAGACGACGAAGGCCGACCAAAGAAAAAAGGCAACGATAATAAAAAGAACGCGCAAGAACGCATCGAAAACGAAAACGATGCCTCCGACGAGGACAATTCTGACGACGAAGAAGGCGCGAAAGCAGATCTTAGAAAGGCTGAACGTGACGAGGAAGCGTACGGCGACGACGATAAAGTTAATGCGGGTGAATTTTCAGACGAAGATGACGCACAGATTGCGAAGAAGACTAAGAAGTCCTCTTCTGCCAAAAAGAAAAAGAAAAAGAAAGCGTCTTCCAACGACAACGACGACGGAAATTCTTCAGATTCATCTTCTTCATCGTCATCTTCATCATCTTCCGATTCGGATAATTCCGATCAAACGGAACTCACGAAGTCAGCTATTACTGCTTCGAAAAGGAAGAAATCTTCAACAAACGAAAGTGCATCGTCGAATGAATACGGTGGTTTGCGCCAAGATTTATCCGATATTCAAGACACCGTCATCGTCGACGCGACTGCGAAAACGTTTACGGTTGCATTAGAATTTGATTTGGCCACACCATTACTTCTCATGCAAAACTTGCTCGATAGTGCGGCAGCAAAGTCCAACATTCGGTACACGAAAGGCATTGGTGGCGTTTTCGTTGTCGGCGATGAGCTTGATGGTTCTTTAGCGGTCCAATGCGATGGTGTCTCGTTCGATGCAGCCTTTGCAAACGAGGATTTAGTCGATGTAAATCGTATCAAAGCTAACGACGTTTGGCAAGTTCGGTTAACACTTGGCGTTGAAGCCGCAAGACGAACTCTCGTAGATGAAATTTCAGGGGTATTTGGCGCATATGGCATCGGTGTCGATGCCAGACACTTGTCGCTGATTTCAGACTTCATGTGCCAACAAGGCGGATACAGGCCGTTCTCTCGAGTTGGTATTAATGACTCGACGTCGCCATTTTTGAAAATGACGTACGAAACGGCGACTGCATTCTTGACCGAAGCTGCTGTGCGCGGCGATGTGGATAAACTGACGAATCCATCCGCGGCGATCGTTATGGGTAAAATGATCAACCTAGGTACAGGGAGTATCGGCCTACAATACGACGCAAAACGAGCGACAAAAATGGAAGAAGAGATGCGCTCGATGGGTATAGAGCCGGCAAAAAAGTTTGAAAAAACACCTCGAGCAGCTGCAGTGAAAAAGGAAAGACAAACAACACCAGCCGAAAAGGTCACGTTCAGTGCATTCAAAGAGACGCCAAGGAGTAGTGCTGGAAAGCACGTCACGTTTGAAGATTAGTTTTGGAATAATTATATTTTACTCGATTTTCTTGATCATCTCCACAATTCTCTTGGCTTGAGCCGAAGCGTTACCGACATACGTCGCCGGCGTCATTGCCGCCAAACTATCTATCGCCTCTTGCGGGATATCCAATGACTTTACAAACTCCCGCATACCTTCTTGGTTAACTCGTTTCCCTCTTGTCAACTCTTTTAGCTTTTCGTACGGTTTCTCCACGTCGTGTCTTCTCATGACCGTTTGGATTGGTTCCGCGAGGACTTCCCAGTTGACGTCCAAATCTGCCGTCATTGCCTCCGCGTTGACATCCAACTTCCCTAAACCTCTCGATGTGCTCTGATATGCCAACAATGAGTGACCAAACCCAACGCCCAAATTACGCAACACGGTGGAATCTGTCAAATCTCTTTGCCATCTAGAAACTGGCAATTTAGCCGACAAGTGTGAAAATAATGCGTTCGCAATCCCCACGTTCCCTTCTGAGTTTTCAAAGTCGATCGGATTCACCTTGTGCGGCATAGTGGACGAGCCAACTTCACCGGCAATTGTCCTTTGCTTGAAATACCCAATACTAATGTAGCTCCAAATATCCCTGTCCAAATCCAAAATAATTGTGTTGTATCGCTCAATCAACCCGAATAATTCTGCCATGTAATCGTGCGGCTCAATTTGAGTCACGTATGGGTTAAACGTTAAACCCAAGCCGGTAACAAACTTTTCCGCAACAGCTTGCCAATCAACGTTTGGATACGCGGACATGTGTGCATTGTAGTTCCCAACCGCACCAGCCATCTTCCCGTACAACGGCACCTTGGGAATCTGAACGCGTTGTCTCGCCAATCTGTACGCCACATTTGCCAGCTCCTTTCCTAAAGTCGTCGGTGATGCCGGTTGACCGTGCGTTCTGGACATCATCGGCACATCGGCATTATCAACCGCCATCGTAGACAAAGTTTCTACAATCTTATCCATCTCTGGCAACAAAACTTCCACGCCGTCTCTTAACATAATAGCATGGGATAAGTTGTTAATATCCTCAGACGTGCACGCGAAATGGACGAACTCTAACGCTTTCTTCAACTCCGCGTTCTCTTTCAATGCATCTTTGATGACGTATTCGACCGCTTTCACGTCGTGGTTTGTCGTTCGTTCGACCTCCTTCACCTTCATAGCTTCGCTCGGCGAAAATTTCGTTAAATAGTTCTCTAAAAATTGATTCGCTTCGTCGGAAAATTTTGCCACCTCTACTACCTCGGGAATTTCCGAGAGGGTTTGTAACCATCGGATTTCCACCGTCACTCGAGCTTTAATCAACGCGTACTCGGAAAATGCCGAGCGTAAAGATTTCGTTTTGGAACCGTATCGACCGTCGATCGGGGAAATAGCGACGAGTTCGGAAAGCGCATCCAAGTTTTCCGCCGCAGCCACTTTGATGACTCGCTGATGATGGCGGTGGCGGTAAGGTTGTGCAGAAATTTTTTTCTGCTTGGAGGAAGAAGTTTTGCGCGAAACGGGAACGGCGCGATGCAAAAGAGCGCACAATGGACTGACGGATGCCGCAAACATAATTTGTGCTCTAACCTATATCAAAAGTACTATGCGATGGAAGCGAGTTATTCTGAGGTGGGTGTGCTTATTGAGCTCTCGTTTTGGAAAAAAATTTGAAATCGTCGGGATTGAATGCCAAACAAAAAGAAATACGAAAATATCATACACCTTCTAAACCGCGACTACCTCGTCATCTTCTTCCTCTGCTTCCCCTATTTCTTCTTTCGAGACGAACTCTCTAAACCTAGATTCGCGTCTGCGTCTTCGCTGACTACCTATGGCGACGCTGTGCGAAGCGTCTCGAACTTTACGTAACAAGTGCATGGCAGGACCGTCGACAACAGTTTCCACACCACAACCAAGCGCGAAGGCGGTATCGGTATCCACGCTTTCTTCGATACCTTCTTCCCCTTTTCCTTCTTCTTCTTCAACTAAGAACACCCGTTCGGTGCCTGAAATCCGTCCTTTTGCAAGAGATGCTAAAGCGACGCGACGTGAAAAGACCATTCTTTCGAGCGCTTTGCTGGTTTCGCATAATGAAGGGGTTGATGGATCTTCGGGATCCGATTGACACACGACGTTGGTGATGCCAACACCTTCAGCTTCGAGCGCATCTTTTGCGGCTCGTAACTGACCAACTCCGCCATCAACCAGGATAACATCCGGCAGCGGCGTTCGCGATTGACACCTTTTCGAAATCGCCACGCGAATGCCTTCGTAATCGTCCGACGGATTTACCAAATTTGCCGGAAGATTGTATACTTTGTGTTTCGCAGAGGACTCCGAGAAACCATCAAAACGCGCGAAAGCAGCTACAGCATGTTCGCCCGCGAAATGCGAACAATCTAAACCTTCGATGGAGATGTTCGAGAGGTTCGTGGGAATATCTTTATTATGATTCAAAGGTGATTCCATGTTCAACGCATATGAAAGCGTAGTCAAAACGTCATTTTCAGATTTGATTGATTCCACTTCTTCTCTGGCATTTGCCAGAGCTAAGGTCGACAAAGCATTCAAATATGTTTCGTTCTTCTTCGTTTTAACCATACGCTTCCCGATGCCTAGCGACTTGAACGCCATGCTGACTTCTTTAGGGTCTTGAAATTTATGCGGAATATATACTGAATCTGGTAACGCAACCGTTCGAGCCGATACGTCAGCATACGTAGATTCGATCGTTCGCTGACAAGCTTCGGCCAAATCCAAGGTGTTTGATTCTTTTTCATCGTTGGCATCGTACAGTTCAACCGTCGTACCTAAAACATCCACTAAATTCCCATCTCTCACGCGCGCAATTTTTACTGAAATGAATTTTCCAGATTTCACTGATGCACATACGTCCACATTCCAGTTCTTCCTCTCTTTTTCGCTAAGCGATAAGAATGCAGTTAAAGAACCATTTCTTTTAGAACTCTCAAGGTTTTGTACCCATGTGTTTGACAACGTTTTCAGTCTATCAATAACTCTTGGATCTTTTGCACACGTATTTTCCACATGCTCCATTGCCTCTTCAATCTTATTCTCGAAAATCAAGCGAGCCGCAGTGACGCGATTGTTGAGCGTTTCTACTGCATCTTGGTCACCGTATCTCACATGAAAACGCGCACCTCGAAGATTGAGTGCTGTATCGACGCTACGCGACAAATTTCGTGCCTCTCTGTACGTCGTCTGCGTAAATACCCAATTGTTATCGAAAGTTCTCGGGTCAGCTGACTCCTTTGAAGAGCTGTCGACGACAAACATTTTACCATCTGGCGAGAGAACGATATATGCAGCTTCGGACCTTGGAACGTCTTTTAGTAATATGTTCATTCGAGGTCTTTCACGTTGAATAATTCTAGCCTCTAGTGCGAGCGCATCAGCTTCGCCTCCTGGTGTCAAAACGCAATCGATTGATTCAGCCTTATATAACAACGCACGGTGACGCGCCGAGTTTTCAAGGACGCCTGGAGTTAAATACGAGGAGGTTCTAGAACGCAAAGATTTTGCTTTACCGACATATAAAGACTTGCCGTTCTTATCGAGAAAACGATAGACGCCACATTTTGCGGGAAGCGCTTTCTGCATGTCTCGAATCCTTTTAACTTTAGCAATCGTAGCTTCGTCGAAACCGTAGTGTTTCGTGAGAATCGCTTCCGCATTGCTGGGAGAAAAAGAGGATAATTTTCCGGAAGAGTTCATACTGAAATCTCCCAGTAATATACCACCATTTTCCATATATGCTTGATTCTCCCGTTTTTGCTTTTCAGCCAAGGCGTCCTCCTTCAATTTTCTTTCCAAAGCTTTCGTCTTTGTCGTTGCTCTTATGAATGCTTCTGAGTTCGGCTCTCGTCGCTGTCGCCATCTTTCCAGAGCGCGTTCCACTTCTTCATCATTTACAGTTCCACCAAGATTGTTATCGCTATTACCAGAACTACTTTTAGAGAGCATAGTTCCGATGGACATTTTCTCGGCATTGATTTCTTCAGACATGATATCGAATAAGGACCGTTCCGAGGATTCACTCCCTTGTGTGGCTGATTTTGGCGTGACGTTGTACTTTTTGTTGTGTAACGCTTGTTTTCGACGTCGCCTTTCGACTTCTTTCAAAGCGCTCTTCATCGCGTCTGTTTCTTTATCAGCAAATAAAACAGCTTCGCCACTTTTATTTCTCGCCGCTCTTCCCATCATTTGCATTAAACTTCTCGATGATCTTGCAAATCCAGAAACGTCCGCGTCTAATATGGCCACCAACGAAACGCGCGGTAAATCTAAGCCTTCGCGAAGTAATTGAGCACCAACAACGACGTCAAGCTCACCAAGTTGGAGTTTTGCTAGTCTTTTTGCTCTCTCTGGAGCTGCAAGTTCAGAATGCATCCAATCGGCTCGTAATCCTTTTCCGGTTAAATACGCTGCTAAGTCCTCGCAATCGGCTTTAGTTAACGCGCATACAAGCGAGGCATCACCTTTTCGCGCATGCTTTTCAATCATAGAGGCCAGTTTTGGAAGTTGGTTCTTCTTTGGTAAAACCTCAGTTGGTGGATCTAAAATCCCGGACGGTCTGACAACCATATCTACGCTCCCTTCTTCCCCACAGGACCATTTAAGCTCGTCTTCACCCGGCGTAGCTGACACGAGCAGGCATTTTGGGACACGTTGCCAAAATTCATCACCAGTTAACGGCCTGTTGTCCAACGCGGAAGGTAAGCGGTACCCATATTTCACTAATGACTCTTTCCGACTTTTATCGCCTCCAGACATGGCGCGTAATTGTGGCAACATGACGTGCGACTCGTCGGCAACCAACAACCAGTCTCGATTATTTTCATGAGAGAAATAGTCTAACAGCGTTACCGGTGGCTCTCCAGGTTTCGCACCGCGAAGATGTCTGGAGTAATGTTCTGCTCCAGGACACCATCCAATATCTTTCAACATTTCCAAATCTGCAGAAACTCTTTGTCGTAATCTATCCGCCTCTAGCACAGCGTCTTCTTCTCTTAGCTCGTGTTCTCTGCAAACCAGTTCCTCGTTGATTGATTTAATGGCCATAGTAACGCGTTCTTTTGGTGTTACATAATGCACTCTCGGCCATATAGTGATGGCGTTAAAATATTCAGTTTCGTGTTGTTGTTCATTTTCGTTAAATATGACGCGTTTGCCTTCCAAGAAACTCCCGGTATCTTTGTCCAACGTAATATCCACGTGTTCGTTTGAGTATGGCGGCCACACTCGGATTTCTACTTGTTCGGTTCCTTTATTTCTTGTTCTGAACTGCCCACGTTCAACAATTCCAAACGCCGGCGCACATTCATACAAACACTCTGTTTCAAGCTTATCAATAATCTTTTCAGCGTTCCCATACTGCAAATCTTCAACGTCTTTGCCCAAAAATAAAGCCGCATCGACAAAATCTGATGGCAAACCCAAACCATACAAACATGATACGGACGCCACAATAACTGGCGTTCGATTCGTTGATTTCGCTTCAACTAGGGCTCGCGTTGCGCGATGTCTCAGCGCATCTAAATCTGGGTCCACCGCGGATCTCTTCTCGACGTATCGCCCTCCACTACAACTTTCCGGAATGTACACCGAAAAGTGACTAACAAAAAGCTCCACCAAGTGCGACGTTCGTAAATACCCTCTCAGCTCTCTAGCAACCTGCGCTGCCAACGTCTTATTCGGTACGACAACTAACACCGGCTTGTTATGTTCAGCGATGACGTTTGCGACCACAAACGTCTTCCCCGTACCCGTCGCGCCTCTCAATGAAACGAATTTTCTGTCTTGCTCTTTTAACAATTTCAGAGTTTCTGCAATAGCCGACGGTTGGTCACCGGATGGATGGAACGGCGCAGTGACATCTTTATGATTCTGTGAGTACGACGTAGACGTGCTCTCGTTCGAGAGCTGTCTCGGTGCAGATGCTGCTGTACACGCCCGCTGCCTGCTGCTGTGATATCTGATGACGTTTCGAAACGAACGAAACATTGCCGAGTCAAACGCGTTATCACTGTTCCTTTCTTTCCACTGAGCTCTTCTTCTCTCTCGATGAGCAGCAGTTACGAAATGGGTGGTGTTTTTAAACGTTTGACTCCGGGTGGTGTGTGCGCAACGAACAGAGCTCCCGGACATGGAGGAGCAACGCGTGTTTGTGACGCGCGCTCGTAAATAATCATTTACATTTTGACATTTTTGACAAAAGAAGAAATAAAAAAAATGTAGAAACACCCCCCACAAACAGACTCATGAATTCGTCCAACGCGCAAGCAGCCGAACAAGCAGCCGGGTTAATCCGAATTACAGGAACGGAGGAACTCTTGTGGAATGCAAAATACATCTCCAGAGCGGACGCGGTGGATGTCGTTGACTTTGCTATTCAACGGTCGATTGCAAACACGAGCAAAGTGGGGATTCCTACGTTGCATTGTTTCAGTTGCTCGGCGACCAATGCGAGAAGTTTAGGGAGGGAAGGGGAGATGTACCTGGAGAGAATGAAGAAGAAGAGAGAGAGAGATGATAGCAATAACAGTAATCATTTGAACGTATGGGTGGTACCTTTGAGCGCGATGCAGAGTGTTTTGGTTCTGGATAGTACAGCGACAAATATAACAGAAACAGATAACGGTAAAAGTAACAGTAGCATCGATACTACAGATTATAAACTGAAACCGTCTGTGGTTATACACGCGAGGAATTTCGAAAAGAAAACATGGGTGAAGTGTCGAGTTGTAGATGTGGTAACGTCGAAGCGCGTTGTTGATGACATTGTGAATGCGATCGCAGGACAAAACATTGTGGACGTCTCATTTGAAGGTGTCGTGCCGTTGAGATTGTGCGAGGCTAAAGGGTTCTTGAAACAAAGAGAGGTGAGGAGAATGGTGGAAAGGGCGGCAAGTTTTGTGGTGTTAAAAGAAGTTATTGATAGTAAGGATAGTAATGAGTACGGCGTGGACACGCATGAGCAGAAGAAGAGTTTAGGTGGAAGCAATAGAAGAAGTCGTCATGGAATAAAAAGTAACAGGAGTTATGATAGTAAGGTTTCGGTCCGCGCCGGGACCAAAATTGCCACTCTAGGGAGTCCTTTTGGTGTTTTAAGCCCGAATATATTTTCACGCTTGCTCAACCGAGGGTGTGTGTCGAGCGCGTTAGTGTCAGTAGCGAGTGAAGGTACTAATAGCAACAGTAATAGTTCACCACCCGCTGTTTCAGTGGTTGACTTGTCCATAGCGCTAAAGCCAGGAGCCGAGGGATCTCCAGTTTTCCTCGATGAAAGTACTAGTCGATCAAAGGAGCAACCAGTAGTTGTCGGTATATTGATACCACCTCTTTCGTTCGCAAAAGAGCGAGATAGTGGTTCGAGTCGCGGTGCATTCCCCCTCATGATACACGCTTCGTGGATATTTGGAGATGATGTTACGATTAAGGATCACGATGTGCCCATAACTACTAACAAAAACGTATCGGCGGCTAAAAATGCCATAGAGTCGGTATGTCGAGTTGAAATACTGGACGGTACACATTTTGGTAGCGGGATATTGATTTCTAAAACTAGCGATGATGTCGACTCTTCGGAAGGTATGATCTTGACCAATCGGCATGTCGTGCTACCAGCGATGCGGGAGGTGAAGTATAGCAAAACCGCAATTACTTTGCGGTTTTCAAATGGAAGTTGGCGACGCGGCGTTGTGCAAAGAGTGAGTAAGGGCCCTTTGGACCTGGCACTTGTGCGCTCTCTTTCTCTGAAAAATGGAGGGAGTGGAGCGCTTCCAATTGTGTTACCGACGAAGCGACCTTCGCGAAGACAGCGCCCCGTGGCTATTGGTGACGAAGTCTTCGTCGTCGCACACGACGATCGGTTTGGAAATAACGTCAGGAGAAGAAAGTTCGACAAAGCATCGCCGGAAGTAAATTATGGATATGTGTCCAAGGTTGCTGGGAAGAAGACAATGCTCGTAACTTCAGCTTCAGTCCGGAGTGGTGCTAGTGGTGGAGCGCTGGTTGACGGAAGGACTGGCCACCTCATTGGAGTGGTCACAAGTAACGCACGGTTGGCGACGAGGAGTGGAGGAGCCAATGTATACACGGACGTCAATTTCATCGTCAATGTGAGCGAAACAGAAGGTGGAATAGGTGAGATAATGGATGCTTACGAGCACGACCAAGAAGTTATAGACGCTTGGAACCTTGAAAGAGAAAGCGATATACTAAGAAGCAAATTATGACGGAGACGGGCAGTACGCCAAATAAAATGCTGCAGCGGTGCAGGCAGTTTTGTACCTAACAGATACCAATCGGGTGTTTTCTTCATATTTAAAAGATCTTTGAGTGTTTCATATCAACAACTTGCGAAATAAGAGAGCTTGAATTAATGAACTTGAGTATGACATATATCTTGTACCGGTACCATACTAGGTACCTTACTCGGTATTGAATATATTCCTATACTAAACTATCTATATCACTCAAGTCGTGGAAGCTTCCTTTCCTTGATTCCACGTTCGATAGAAATCCACTTTGCGACCTATTAAACGAACCACGCATCTTTGAAGCGGAAACAGTATGCGAGCGGCTTCCGTTTCGGCGCAGACGTCCTCCACCACCAATCAAAGAGCTTCCGTCACTTCCACTTCCATTTCTAACCCCGCCAGGACGACCACTGCTATCGCCAGCTCTCCTACCATTTATGACCCTTCGCCTATTCTCTCTTAAGCGTCGTATAATCGATACGCACTTAAAGTAAATCATCTCACAAACCCCGGAAAATAGAAATTTTGAGCACCCGAAGAACCCAGCGAGTATATACACACACCACCAGAAGGTGTCATTCGCCTCATGAGTGTGGGAGTGAGAGGATGACGAAGAAAGACCTGAAGCAGCAGCAATGTCACTCGCAGAATGACCATCACTCCCACTTAAACTATCGCCAGGCGTCAGAATACTCGAAGTGGCAAACTTAGATGAAACGATGTTAATGGCCGCGCCCATCGCCCAGTCCACCTTGTATCGTCCCACGTTGTTGCCCACAGTAAACTTCAAATCCTCTGTCAAAAGCATACCATCTTTCAACATAGCTACAATAAATGCAGCGCTAAAGCAATATTTCGATAAATCTATTTCTTCCCATTTCTTCTTATCCTTCTTAAACCTTTCTTTCACCACATCTTCCCACGATTCTGCACATAACTTCTCCCCGGCGTGTTGAAAATCCCTAATCGTCGTCGATTTACCTAATTTGAAAAACTCCGCCGTGTAATGAAAATTTTCTGTCGCTAAAAACTTACCATCGAACGGTGGTAAGTGCTCTTTACGCATGCCGCATGGAGTTCTAGAACAATCGCGCGCATTCTCCGCTAAACCTAAGAGTTTCTTCGTCATTTCATAACACGCGGTGAAATTCCCTGTAGGTTTCGACGGTCCGGCACCTACGGATAACGCTTCACCGTGTTGCACGGTAGTTTGCGGCGTCCATCCTCTATTTATGCAAGGATTATCCGGTTTTTTCCCAGTTTTCTCGTATTCCTTTCGAAGTATCGCGTGATACTCTGCTCGCGCCGCCTCGTGTCCTAAACCAAGTAAACTCGACGCGTATAAATATTTAACCGAATCGCCTACTCTGACGGTTTCCTTATGTTTCTTCTGCACCATGTTCTTTGCCGTAGCTTGCGGAACCGCATACGTGACTTGCATACTTGCCCCTCCAAGTTCTAAAACGCCGTAGGTTTCTTTCGGCGTTTTCATTGGCGATAAGGCGTTAAATGCGTAATTCACCGCCGTCCACCCGTAAGACGCTTCCTTCGTCCCCGGCAATACGCTCGCCCACTCGTCTTTTTCAAACAAAAACAGTGATTCTCTCAAGGTTTCTCTGCATGCTTCGATAATCGATTCTGACAAATGCTGCTCAATATGTCTCAAGCCCGCAGTCGCCATCAAGTGTATCTGTGTTTCTTTCCAATTCTCCGTCGGGACAGACTCTCTGGCAAAGTTCAACAAAGGCCGCAACGCGGCATCGATGCCACTTGGATCCAAAGCTCTCGCCGAGAGACCAGGAGTCGTTTTAAACGATTTCGTTGGTAAAATCAACTTTGGCGTCACGCTCGGATATTTTACATTCGCACTACTCGTACTCGTCGTTGCCGCGACTCGAAACACGTGACACCTCGTCCCCGTACTCCCAGCGTCGATAATAATCACGTGCTTAAAGTGAGGATGTCTAAACCATTTCGGCAGCGCTTTCCCGTAGTGTAAAGTGAACAAACAAAACACGAGAACGAGCGCGAGCAATTGCAAACTCTCGAAAAAATGTTTCATTTGTCCTCTTTTACTGTGTCGACGATGTCTTTGTGCTTTCTTCACCAGCGTCGCAGTCGTAGGATACTGATTACCATACCCATTTCCAGAACTTGTCGAGTATCCTCCATTATTGGTCACGCTCGCGCTCCTCCGATGCCGGCCAGACGACGAATACTTCGAATTCGTCGCCATCATCATTCCGCGGGAGTATCTCTCTGTCTCTGTCTCTCTCGAGGCGCGCGAAAGTGTATGTATGTATCACGCGGGGGACATGGTATTCATGACGTTCCTTCCTCTTCGGTCTCTTTTTTGGGGATTTTAAAACTCGAGAGAAAAGAGAAAAAAGAACTCCCTCTCGAAAGCTCGCCACACAGTGCGTGAAAGGACAGAAAAGTGTACACACACGACTCCTCGTTGTCAGAAAGAGAAAGAGAAAGAGAGAGGAAGAGGAAGAGCGTGCGCCGCGCTTTAATAACGGCGCCGCGTTCCGAGCGCGCGGAGAGAGGAGTTGATATTCAGAGAAAGAGAGAGAGAGCGTGAGAGAGTGGAATTCATACGCGTCGTCATGTCGTCCAATCAAAGGAAAACGAGAGAGGAACGCAAGCGCGAATTAGAGT